>Ga0224530_1001753_pt1 | contig 10910 bp, 8 predicted proteins | sample CBST75metaG_FD_179873 | JGI IMG/M metagenome (GOLD analysis project Ga0224530, IMG submission 179873) | Peat soil microbial communities from Stordalen Mire, Sweden - C.B.S.T75 | ecosystem: Environmental > Terrestrial > Soil > Wetlands > Peat | place: Sweden: Norrbotten County, Stordalen Mire...
GGTCCGTCAACTCCGAAAAATATCTCAGGGGACTCGACATATCCCCATCTCAAACGACTCTCTCGGTCCTGCATATAGCTATTAAGATGCGTCGGCCCTGCGAGTTTGCCTCTTTTTGAACCTGGCGCAGGCCGTGGATTCAGGTTGAAGAGGATGGGCCCATAGCGCGTAGAATGGAGTGTGGAATGACCACCACAGCCTCTCCCGCCCAACCCAGATCCACTCCTGCAACTGCCGCTCTGCGCAGTGTGAGTCTGCCCGGTCCTTCTGGCCGGATGGAGGCGTTGGTGAATGAAGGCGCGTCCGATGCGCCTTTTGCCGCGCTGGTTTGCCATCCACACCCACTGGGCGGCGGGAATATGCATAACAAGGTGGTTTATCACGCCATGAAAGCCCTCAACGACCCGGAGTGGGGGCTGGGCTGGCCGGTTCTGCGCTTCAACTTCCGCGGCACAGGCTTGAGCCAGGGAACTCACGACGGCCAGGCAGAGGCCGGCGATGTGCTGGCGGCGCTCGACTGGCTTGAAAACGAATACCTCCGGCCGCTGGTCGTGGTTGGCTTCAGCTTTGGTGCGATGATGGCGCTCTCTGCCTGTTGCAAACCCACTCCCATCTCTAAGAATTTGCGCGCGCTGGCCTTCCTGGGCCTGCCCACTCACGCAGATGGCCAGGATTACCGCTATTCCTCTCTGCAAGATTGCACGATTCCCAAGCTTTTCCTCAGCGGAGCGAAGGACCAATTCGCGCCATCCATACAGTTGGCGCAGATAGTTTCCGCCGCCGCCGAACCCAAACAGTTAGTGCTCGTGCCACGTGCCGATCACTTCTTTACCGGTCAACTCGAGTCCATGCAGTCGTCGCTCATTAGTTGGCTGAAGGAACAAATGAGATGACCCCGGTCAGCGATTCCACCCTCGATGCTCTGCACGTTACGGCCAATGAGATCTTTACGGGCGCTATCGAGGCCTGCAACATTTCCTCCGCCTTTGACCGCCGCTTTCGCTTCGAGGGCAACACGATGCATCGGCTCCTCCCAGACGGCATCGGGCCGGATGCGATCAACTTATCGAGTTACAAGCGCATCTTTGTCATTGCGCTGGGCAAAGTCGCCGGCCCCATGCTCGAAGTCCTCCTCGATCGCGTGAAACGCCGCAAGGGAATGCGCGGCATCTGCTGCTCGAACCAGTTACCCAAGAAGCGCAACTGGCGCTTTCGCTACTTCGAGGGCGGCCACCCGGTGCCCAACGAAGACTCTTTTGCAGCAGCCCATGCCGCGCTGGCCTTGTTGAGGAAGGCAAAGAAGGACACGCTGATTTTCTTTCTCATCTCCGGTGGTGGATCGGCCATGTTCGACCTGCCGCTGGACCCGCATATTTCGCTCGATGACACCATCGCCTTCCACAAGTTGCTGCTCGCTTCGGGCGCTCCCATCGGCGAAATCAACACCCTGCGCAAGCATTTTTCCGCGGTGAAGGGTGGACGGCTGGCCATCGCCGCGCCGGATGCGGCCAAGGTCAGCTTGCTCGTTCCCGACGTGCCGCTGCGCTCACTCGACGCGCTTTCTTCCGGCCCTACCTCGCCCGATCACTCCACCGTAGCTGAGGTGCGCTCCCTGTTAGCCAAATACAATCTTGCGCCCAAGCTGCCACCCTCCATCCGCACCTTCTTCGAGCGCGAAGATATGCCGGAGTCGCCCGGCAACAAGGGCTGGCGTCCGCCCTTTTTCCCAAAATTTCCCAAGCCCGGAGCCCCACCTGCGCGCCGCGTCACCGCAGCCGCCATCATGTCCGGCGAAGACGATGCCTTCAGCAAATCGGTCTTCGAGGTTCTGCTCTCCAGCCACGATCTTGCGGAGAACGCCCGCGCTCTGGCGCAGAAGGCCGGCTTCTACGTCGTAGTGGACAACAGTTGCGACGATTGGGACTACGCCGACGCCGCCCGCTATCTGCTGGGACGCTTCCACGCCCTGCGCGCCGTCCACCCGCGACTCTGCCTGATCTCCGTCGGCGAAGTGACGGTCAAGCTCGACCGCACCCCAGGCGCTGGAGGCCGCAACCAGCAGTTCGTCATGGAATGTGCGCTGGAACTGGAGAGCTATCCGGGCGAACGGCTCACCGTCCTCAGTGCCGGTTCCGATGGCATTGACGGCAACACGCAGTCGGCTGGAGCCATCGCCGATCCCACCACCGTGGCCCGCGCCCATACCTTCGGATTTCACCTCAAGTCCTCGTTGGCCGCCTTCGACGCCTGCCCGATGTTCACCGCCTTGGGCGATGCCGTAGTTACCGGACCCACCGGCCACAACCTCCGTGACCTCCGCCTGCTCCTGGCTGATAACGAGTAGCCGAATATAGAATAAATAACAATTTCTTTTGCGGGGATGGCAAGTGAATAGTAATTTCTCTCGTCGCAAATTGTTGAAAACTGTGAGTGCGATCAGCGTGGTTCCGCTGTTTGCGGGAATGGGCAGCCAGGCAGAAGATGGACACTCTGTCGCGGGCGGTGCGTCTTCCACGTTATACGAGAGGGCTACGCGCAAGGAGGACTTGGTAGAGCTAACTTCCGGGGAGTTTGTAGCGGCATTCGACAAGCGCAATGGCACACTTTATTCCATCAGGAGTAAGAGAGATTCCTTCGGAACTAACTTCCTCGGAAACTCAGACAATACCGGAGGCATGGAAACTAGAGACACCCATTGGACTGGGGATGTCGTGAGTACGGTGTGGAGGCTTAAGACGAAGGAGTGGCTTCGCGAGCAGTCAGCGCAATACCCCGCGCCCTACTTCGTTTCTGGCGTGTGGGCAAAAGAATCGACCTTGGCGTCAGCTGACACACGAAATGTGGTCTTCGACGGATCTTCTTTCTGTGTTCGATACGAAGGGTCCGCATCCGGCGAGGGCGGAATCCAGAGTTTTCGTCTCACGATGAAATATCGCTTTGGACACGACGCCTCACTTCTTTGGGACATTGAGATAGAGAACACAACAGATCGCACTTTGGAACTGGGGGAATTGGCGCTGCCCTTGCGTGCGAATGACGACTATGCCTTGCCTTATAAGGAGGGCGGTTCTTCGTCGGAAATTCAAAGATCTATTTACGAACAGAAAGTTCTTGCGCACGCTTTTGTAGGCGGGCACAGTTCCTATGTGTTATTGCAGCGTCCCAGCGGGGACGGGCCATTTTTGTTGTTGCAATGTATGCAAGATACTGCCTTCGAATGTATTTACAAAACAAAATCAGAAGCGGACACTTGGATCGGCACCGACTTATTGGCGATTCATTCTACAGCAACGAAGGATCTGCGGGATTGGGGATGGAACCCTTGGGTCAATGGCCACACATCGCTCGTTCTCGATCCAAGGCAAAAGAAGTCATATCAGTTCAGGTTTGCTTTCGTTCGTAACTACAGTGATATTCGTGAGGAACTCCTCGAAGCAGGCAATCTTGGAGTGCGGGTCTTGCCGTCGATGGTGGTACAAGAAAACACGGATGCTTATGTTGAGTTGCAAGCCAAAGCAGATCTGGATGACATCGAATTCCATTCAGACGGAATTCTTCTTAAGGAGAAGAAACGCGTAGGGGATAAAACGCTTCTCACTTTTGCCTTCACGGGAAGAGGGCAGAAGACCATAAAACTGTTGTACGGAAGCACGCGATGGACAAAACTGCACTTCTACTGCGTGGAAGACGCTGAGCAGTTGATCAAGGCGCGAGGCCGCTTTATGGCAGAGAGGCAGTTCTATGTCAACCCGAAAGATCCGTACCATCGAAACCATTTGTTTCTGCCATTCGATTACCGGCGGGGTACACGGTTCGACGAAAATGACGACGTGTGGGAAGTGGGGGGAACAGACGACCCTGGTTTCGGTGACCCGCTATTTCTCGCCGAGAAAAATGTCTACCTTCCATGCCGGGATGAAATTGAGAAGTTAGAAGTGTATGTTTCTGATTGCTTGTTCAAATATATCCAGGATCCATATACATTCGAGGTAAGGGCATCTCTTTACTGGAAAGAAAGGACACCGTCAAGTCCCAGGGGAAGTTGGTCCCAGAACAGAAGCGAAGCCACGTGGCGTAACTATAACTATTGCTTTGTTGCTAACTTCTACCATGCCATGTATCGCATTGGACGGGAATACGGCGTTTTGACTCACCGCACGGCATCGGAATACCTCCGAATGTGTTACCGTACCGCCCTGAAATGGTTTGCATCCGGCCCGTATAGACACTTCGGATTGATCACGGGTTCTAACGCGGTGTGCATTGTCCAGGATTTACAACGTGAGGGCTGGGATAAGGAATACACAACCCTGCTCAACCTGATGAAGGAGTGCAACCAGCACTTTGTTCAAGATCCCTATCCCTATAAGTCTGAGATGGAGATTGATGAAACAGGCCAGCACCAAGTCTACTATTTCACCCGATATTTTGGTGCACTTGGAGATCCTGCGAGCAAGAAGAAGAACCTTGAAGTTCTGAAAGTTCTGGAAGCGTCACGCGGTGGCGATCAGCCAGCATGGTTCTTATACGGGAATGATTTGTTTGCACATCCTGACTTGCGAGGGCAAATCTCTTGCTGGCACTCAGAGTCGTTGAACGGAATGGCCTTGTTGCAGGGATTTGAGGATACAGGCGATCCGGCCATGCTGCTCAAGGGTTACGCAGGTGTCATGAGCGTGCTGCACAATGTGCTGCTAGATGGTATGGGGTTCGGATGGTTTAGGCTAGATCCCGGTGTTTTCGCCTGCGAGCCCCCGAAGACCTTCGAAGGTGGACCCGGCCTCTGGGGGTTTGTTCGAGCAGCAAAGTCTTATGTTGTGCTGGACGATTCCTTTGGACTTATGGGATATGGCTGTCAAGTCAGCGAACTCGGCGATGAGCTTACGATTGTTCCTAAAGACGGGATCAGAAAACGCATCAGAGTGGTTGACGAAAGGCTTGACGTGGAAGTATCTCGGGGAGAAGTCAAGAAGCTTCGATTCAATCGTCGAACCCGAGAGTTGCAGATAGAGATTGAGGACACCACCGGCATCGTTCAGACCGCACAGATTACGGTCAAAGGTCTGGCGCCGGGAAAATATTACCTTATGACACGTACTTCCCAGATGGACATTCAGGCCACGAACGAGCTGATAGTTTCTGCTCCTATTGCAGACGCGACCATGCTTAAATTGTCGAAGTTATGAGCATAGGGTCAACCGTAGAGTTGGACGGGGGGCCTCCTGACAAGCCATGATTGCGGGTGCCCAGGAGCCTACCCTGAGCTTGTCAAATGTTCTGGATTTTCAGACCTGAGAAACCACAATCTTTCCAATCCGTTCTTCCAGAAGATTACCTCCCACCGGCGCACAATTGGAATGATCAATGGAACGAGTCTCTACTGATCACTGTTTACTATCCAATGACCACTGTCCAATCTGTCAGCAATGTGATCGGCCCCCCTCCGCCCCTATTTACCGTGAAATTGTGAGGCTGTGAGGCGTCCATGGTCTGGCACGGCAGAAGTTTGCTGGCTCGCTGGCAACAGGATTTTAGCTCGCAAGCCTCGACCATTCAGCACAAAGGGCGCCCTCAGCCCGGCATTGACTACCTTTATTGAAAATTTTCATTCGTGTTACCATTGAAACCCTAGGAGCCGGCAGACTCCCCTGATGACCGCGCCGGACCGACCCAATGTACCTTTACCTCATGCGCCACGCCAATGCCGGATTGTCCCGCGAGAATCCGGTTCTCGACGCCAAGCGCGCCCTCGTCAGAGAGGGCAAGGATCAATGTATCCTGATGGCGCGCACCTTGAGCGCGCTCAAGGTGCAGGTAGACGTGATCGTCTCCAGCCCCTTGAAGCGCGCCCTGCAAACGGCGCAGTTGGTGGGCACGGAGCTGGGCTACGACGCCAAGGTCGAGATCTCCCCGGCGCTGGGGCTTGACGCCGATTATGCTGACTTTCAGCAGATGCTGGCCCAGTATGCCGAATACGACGGCATACTGGCCGTGGGACATAACCCCAATCTCTTTCAGTTTCTGGGTCGGCTGATCACCAACAACGGCGGTGCAGCCATCCGCATGAGAAAGGGCTCTGTGGCGCGCGTCGACATGGCCCGCCATCCGGCACTGTTGCAATGGCTCATTGATCCGCGCTCGGCCCGGGCCATCTACGCCAGCGTGCAAAAGAGCTCGCGCCCGAAGACCTCGCGGAAGTAGTCCGCCTCCTTGCGCAGCGACCACAGCTCCAGTTCCGCGCCCGTCCGCCCAGGCTGCAGTTCCAGATAAACCCGCTTGGGATAGACCTTGGCAGCCACTCTGAGCACATCGGAAGCTCGATCCTGATTGAGCGCCACGGCCAGCCGCAACAGCACAACGGCCCGGTGCACATGCTGATGCTCACTTGCCGGAATGTTGCGCAGGGCGCGGTCGCCCGGCTGCGGGCGGCTCTTGCCCAGGTAGCGGGCAATGGCTGAAACCAGCGTCCGCTGCATCGGCGTAAAGCCGTAGATCTCGGAACTCGAAATGACGTACTGCGTGTGCCGGTGATGGCCCTGGTAGTTGATGAACTTGCCGGTATCGCGCAGGATGGCGGCAGCGGCCAGCCAGCTCTCGTACTCCGGCGGCAACTGGTGCAGCACTTGCAGTTCGCGGAATAATTGCACCGCGTGTGCCCGCACCGGCTCGGCGTGCTTGAGATCGACCCCATAGCGCCGCGCCGTGGCCACCACACTTTCCCATCGCTGGTGTTCAAACTCCCGGTGAGCCGTGGCGCGGGCATCCTGCTCGGCCAGCATCTGGGCCAGAATGCCGTCGCGCAGCCCTAGCGGTGAATAGCGAAAACCGGGCAGTCCAAAGGTTTCCAGCATCTCGGCAAAGACCAGCGCGCCAGCCACGATGATCTCCGCCCGCCGCGGGCCGATGCCTGGCACAGCCACGCGCTCAGCAAGCGTCATGGGGATCAGCCTCGCAGCCAGGCTGCGCACCTCGCGCGTGGGAGCAATCCCCGCTGCCGGCGGAACAATGACGGCCTGGCTTAGCACAAGTGCCAGGGCTTTCTTGCCTGCGGCCTTCTTGCCCGATTTTCCCGTCGGCTTGCCGGCGTTGCCGCTTCTCTCCATCGCCACTGCGGCAATCGCCTCGCTCAGCGCCGCAGCCGTGCCTGATGTAGCGATAACCTGCGAGACTTCCTCCGGCTGAAGGATGCCGCGCGCCTGCCGCAGTTCTCGGGCAATCAGCTGCCTCATCCGCGCCAACCCCTCGACCGGCGCCGGGTCGGCCGGCAGAAACTCCTCGGTCAGCCGCACTGCACCCAGCGGTAGGCTGACGGTCTCCTTGATATGCTTGCGCTCTGAGAGCGTAATCTCGCAGCTTCCGCCGCCCAAATCCACCAGCAGCACGCGCCCCGCTGCGCCCGGCCCACCATCAGCGACGCCTCTCATCAAACCCAGATGAATGAGCCGCCCCTCTTCCAGCCCGGAGATGATTTCCATCTCCCACCCGGTCTCAGCCTTTACCCACGCCCGAAAGGCTGCCCCGTTGCGTGCGTCGCGCATCGCCGAGGTGGCCACCACGCGAATCTGGTCCACTCCGTACAACTGCACCGCCCGCTGAAACCGCTTGAGCGCCTGAAGCGTAGCCGCCATGGCCTCCGGCGAAACAATTCCCGTCTCGAAGACGCTGGCCCCCAGCCTCGTCACCTCGCGGTTCTCGTGCAGCGTCTTCAACTGGTGCGCCACAACCTTGGCGATCTTCAGCCTGCATGAGTTTGAACCGATATCAATGGCGGCAAAAGTGGGCATAGGTGCGGCTCCGTGAAACGAAAATTGGCTCTGCGGTCAAGATACACGACCGCGGCGCCAGAGTGCTGCCTCAGGAATCCGGACCAACCTGAAAGATTGGCTCAGGGCACAGTGACGGTGATCGTCGTTGTCGTCTGGCTTCCCAGAATCGCCGGTCCAGAAGATTCCCAATGAGCCAAAACGGCGTAAGGATAGGTCCCGGGCGTCATGCCGTTGCCGCTGCCTCCGCAGGCGGAGATCCCCGTCAGCCCGGCCAATGTGCCCAACGCAAGAATAGTCAGCGTAAGCCAGCGCGAAGTCCCGCGCCCGAATCCAAGCAGCAATGCACCGGCGAGCGACAGACCAGCCGCCGGCAAGTAGCCTGAACGGCGCGGTGCCTTACGCAAGCCGGCAGGAATGGCTGCGCCGTATGGGTAGAAGACGATAGAGCCTGTGAGCGTCTGCCCTGCCACCACTTGATAGACAACCGGCGGGGTCATGGGGCAGATGGGAATCTTGGCTTCGGTTGCTGTGCCCGAGTATTGGCAACCAAGTGTCATCGTTCCGGCTCCGGGGATACCAGTCACTGTGTATTGGCTGGAGCCATTGCCGGTGGCTGGCATGGTGACGTTGGTGGCAGTGATGGCAAACGGCGTGGCGGCAAACGCGCTCAAGCCGGAAAGCCCGCAGCCAACGGCCAGAAACGATCCGAAAAGAACAGACAGGCGGCTGCTTCGCATGGCGGAGTCCTTTCGTCTGGGTAGTTTTCACCCTGCCCATCATCTTAGTTCGTCGCTGAAGCAGAAGTCTGCTGTTATCCTTGATTCGACAGCAAAATCACCCATGACAAACGATACCAACACACTCCATCGCCCACAGCAAGCGCCCTCCGCGCTGGCTACCTGGCTGCTTTTTGCGGCGATCTTTGCCGCCGTGCAATTTGCCTCTCTTTTTTCGCCGCCACTGCTTGACGACGTCGATGCTTCCCATGCCCAGGCTGCACAGCACTTCGCCGAAAGCAGCGACTGGGTCTCGGCCAAGATCAACGGCATCCGCTACATTGAGAAGCCGCCGCTACCCTACTGGACAGTGGCTGTCAGCTACCGCATCTTTGGCCAGAACACCTTCGCCACACACCTGCCCAATGCGCTGGCCATGCTCGGTCTGGCCTGGCTGGCCTGGCTGTGGGCGCGCCGCGCATGGGGCGGTCGCGCAGGACTCTATGCCGGTCTGGGCGTACTTACCTCGATTGGACCGTTTCTCTTCACCCGCTTCATCATTCCCGAGTCCATTCTCAGTCTTTTTTTGCTGATCGCTCTTTACGGGCTTCTCACCGGCTTTGAGCCGGGACGGACGGCGCGTTTTTATTGGATGTGGGCAGCCTTGGCATTGGCCCTGATGACCAAGGGGCTGATCGCCCCGGTCTTTTTTGTTGGCGCGGCTATTCCCTACCTGCTCATCACCGGTCTCTGGCGGCGCTGGAGGGATTTGAAGCCCGTCAGCGGCACGCTGGTCTTTCTGGCCATCGCCGCGCCTTGGCACATCCTTTGCGGCTTGGCCAACCCCGACCAGGGCCACGCCATCGGCAACCACCCCACCTTCGGCAACGTCCATGGCTTCTGGTACTTCTACTTCATCAACGAGCACTACCTGCGCTTCTTCGGCTTGCGCTACCCGCACGATTACAACAAGCTGCCCTCGCTCGCTTACTGGCTTTTGCATCTGGTCTGGATCTTTCCCTGGAGCCTCTTTCTGCCTGCGCTGGTAGCCGTGGCCTGGAAGACCCGCCACCAGTGGATGCAATACATCCGGCACGAAGAAGACCAGACGGCGGACTTCTTCCTGGACGAGACCGCCCCCGCCGACGAGGCCGGCGGCGTCTTTCAGCGCAGATTCCGCGCGCGCTCCATCTGGCTGCTGAGTCTCTTCTCTGCTTGGACTCTGCTCTTCTTCTCGATCTCCACCAATCAGGAGTACTACACCTTCCCGGTATGGCCGCCGCTGTTGATCCTCATCGCGGCCGTTGTGGCCGGCATCGAGGAAAAGCGCGGGCTTGATGGCGCTCTGGCCGACCCTCTGGAAGGCAACAAGCCGCTGCTCTCCACGGCATGGCTCACCGGCGCTCAGGCGGTCTTTGCCGTTGTCGGCGCGCTCTCCGCAGCAACCCTCGCCTGGGGCCTGTGGGATTCCCGCCACCTGCCTTTTGTTTCCGACATCGGCACTGTGCTGGCACACCGCGGCGTAGGTGATTACACGCTCTCGATGTCTCACTTCTTCGATCTCACCGGAGCCTCGTTTGCCGCCCTCCGCCTGCCTGCCATTCTGGCCGCCATCGTTCTGCTGGTGGGGCCAGCAGTGGGCTGGGTGCTGCGGCTCAAAGGAAAGCACCTGGCCTCTACCGTCAGCGTTGCCATCACTTTGACGATCTTCCTGATCGCCGCCCACATCGCCTTCGCCCGCTTCGAGCCCATGCTCAGTTCCAAGCAACTGGCTGACACCATCATCGAAAAAGGCTCGCCCGCCGACTCTTTCATCATCTATGGCGAACAGTCCGATGCCTCCTCGGTTGTCTTTTACACGCATCGCTTCTTCGCAGGCAAGCCCGCCTTGCTGGTGCTGCCGCGCTGCGGGCAACATGGAGAAGGCACGCCACTGCTGTGGGGCTCCTGCTACCCCGACTCGCCGGATATCTTCCTCAGCGAAGACCAGCTTTCCAAGGAATGGGGCACAGGCGAACGCAAGTGGCTCTTTGCACAGGATGTGAATCAGCTTAAAGCGGAGAGTCTGCTCGCTGGCCGCCTTTACCCTGTCCAGACCATCGCCGATAAGGCTCTGTGGACCGACCGGCCGCTGAAGTAGCTCGTCTCAATCCGCGCTTCCACCCTAACCTGGTGCTATTCCACTCTTGCGACTTCCTTCAGCCGCAAGAGTGGAACAGCACCAGGCTAAAGTAAACCCCTGCCAAGCGGCTGCTAGAGTAATATTTCAGATTAGTGCACCGCCTTTATGCTTCTTCTATACCCGTCCAAAGCTCCGGGGATAGTGGATCGCGTGCAAGAATCGGGCTTTGAGATCGACCATGCCATCATGACATCTGGCCACATTGTTTTTCTCGCTCTGGGCGCGCTTGCCGTCTTGGGAATAACC
>Ga0224530_1001756_pt1 | contig 10894 bp, 10 predicted proteins | sample CBST75metaG_FD_179873 | JGI IMG/M metagenome (GOLD analysis project Ga0224530, IMG submission 179873) | Peat soil microbial communities from Stordalen Mire, Sweden - C.B.S.T75 | ecosystem: Environmental > Terrestrial > Soil > Wetlands > Peat | place: Sweden: Norrbotten County, Stordalen Mire...
CGGCGTTTGCACCAAGCACCAGCGCCGTCTGACCCGCGCCATCAAGCAGGCCCGGAACATCGCGCTGCTGCCGTTTGCCACCAGGCACTAGAGCCCGGCGCGTCGCCCGCGCGCTCGTCTCCGGCTTTTCCCCTGGGGGAACGGCCTGACGCGTAGCGGCTTTCGCCGGCGACGGCAATCCGGATGCCGATCGAGAATTTTGCGCGGCCCACTGCGGTGCGTGTCTCTCGTCCAAAAGACAAGACCGCCCACGGCGGGGGCCGACAGAAATATTGGAGAGTTTCACATGGAAGTCATTCTGAAGGAAGATGTAGCCAACCTGGGCCACCGCGGAGATGTCGTGAAAGTGGCCGATGGCTACGGACGCAATTTCCTGCTGCCCCGCAAGCTGGCAATGCAGGCTACCCTGGCCAACAAGGCCGTCGTCGAGCAGATGAAGAGCTCCGCAGTCCGCCGCTCCGCCACGGAGAAGGCACAGGCGGAGGAACTGGCCGCCAAGCTGGATCCGATCGTGCTCAGCTTCACCCGCAAGTCGGGAGAGGGCGGTCACCTGTTCGGTTCCGTCACCTCGGCCGATATTGCCGCCGAGCTCGCCACCAAGGGCTTTGAGGTCGATCGCCGCAAGATTCAGGCGGAAGAGCCCCTCAAGACCGTGGGCGATTTCACCGTGGCCATCAAGCTCTACCGCGAAGTCGCGGCGCACATCAAGGTCAAGGTTGTGGCCGAAGCCGGCGAGGAAGCCACCACTGCAGCTGCCGCCGAGCCGGTCGCCGCTGCCGAAGCTGCCGTAACCGAGTAGTTTCTTCTCGGCGCTCTCTCACCCCGCCTCCCGGTTCGCCGGGGGGCAGAGGGTGTTTTTGTAGGCGCCGTCAGCGCGCGATCCTCCCGGATCCCGCGCGCACCTGCTGCAGGTCCATTCCGTAAGACAGTTGCCCCAAAACGGGTGCGACACCCGCCCCTGCCGCGGCCCTGTCCGCAGACCCTAGCAATCCATTCGACCCGCCGACAAGCCACTTTCCAGCTCGCCTGATCGCTTCCTCGCGGTCATTGTCCCAGTACGGCAAGGGAGTGATATTATGGCACGTCATCTGACAAGAACGAGGAGGATAACTTGAGAAAAGGCATCATTTTGGCAATGGGGGGATTGGCGCTTCTGGTGGGATGTGGAAACCAGGGGGACAAGACTTCCGGCATTCCCGTTGGCCCTAAATGGAAGGGCGCTCCCTACCGGCTTACGCTGGACGCGCAGGCAGCAAAACCGAGTCCGACGGGCGTCACCATTCCGATCGTCAAGTTCACCGCAAATCCTGACGCGCTGGAGAAGAGAGCCATCCTCGTGATCCGGTTCGACGCTTCGGGAGACAAGAAGAATGGGCCGCTGATGAACAAGATGATCATGGCCCCGGTGGACATCTCGGGCGCAGAAGGCGCGCTGCCCGCGGACTACATGGCGTCGGCGGACAAGGATTTGTCGACATTTCTGGCGGCGTACTGCGTGAAGGGAAAAACGCAGATCGACGTGGCGCTCGCCCGGTCGTCGCTCACCAGCCACGCCGAAGATGCCGAAGTGGACGCGAAGCGCCTGTCCGACTGGGTTCCGGTCGAAGTGGTGTTCAAGAACCCGCATCCGAAGTGCTAGGTTTCTGACTGCTGACGGGGTGAACCTGAGGTGCCGGGTGTTTGCTGGTACGCAGGTTCACCCCGAGGCTTTTCAGGCGTACCTTCGATCCGGCTCCGACTCCAAATCTTCTTGTCGGGAAGCAGGAGGAGGGCTCGCATCGCGATGGACGCCGGACTCTGCGCCGCCAAAAAATGCGCGCCGGGCGGGCTTGCCCGAGGACTGCCAGATCTTTACTGCTTCGTAAACGATGGTGGTCCCGTAGGTGACGGCGATCCACACTACGACGGCCTCTATCGGCAGTCCAGCCCAGGCTCCGATGAACAGGCCCATCATCTCCCGCTGCTGGTAACCCCACCAGCCATAGGGCACAGCCAGAGTCGCCTCCCAGAAGATGCTGACCAGCAGAATCATGAAGAGGGTCAGGCTGAACGCCCGCCAATTGATGAAGCGGCGGACAGTGGGGAAAAGGCTGGCCGAAGGAATCATGCCGCCAGCGATCAGCACGGTGAAATAGCCGGGAAAGCCCTCGGGGAAAGGCGAGCGCAGCTTCTTATAGAGAATGGCCGTGGCGATCAACCCCAGTCCGGCCACGAGGGATGCCGGGTGAAAGCGGAGCAGGCGGCGAATCTGGCGAGCTTCACCGGGGTAGTCGCGCACGGTGTAGGCGGCCAGCCAGTACTCGCTCAGCCACACATAGATGAGAAGGATCGCGAGGAAGCCGGTGAAGTAGAAGACATATTCCTCGACGGGAACATTGCCGCCGAGGGCCGGAGCGCCGATGCCCAGGGTTGCTCCTGCGTTGGGATAGACGAAGAAGCGGTTGGCGAAGAAAAAGTCGAGACCGCAGCCGACAGGCACCAGAACCCAGAGCGTCCGCCAGAAGGCGCGGCGCGGAATCCGCACCGCTTCGCTGGGCAGAAGCCACCCTCCGATGACTGCGACCGGAACCACAAATAGCAGCAGGCTCCAACTGTAGCCATACGGTGTGGGATCGGTACTGGAGATTTCAATGACCGCAGGCACCTGCACGGTGTGCAGAGTGATGCCCGCAGGGACAGCGATCATGGCCAGCATGGCGAGGACAATCCATGCGCTCCGCCTCGGGCTGGGAGAGTCTTGTGACATGTGTTGGAACCGGCGGCAGACGCCGCAATGGTGAGGATTCTACGCTTTCTCCGAGCTTCCCCAGTGGCGCTTGAGCAAGAACGAGCTGGTGTGGGGAGTCAGAGACTCGTTGAAGAGCAACCGCAGATCCTTCGACTTCGTTGGTCGCAAAACACGCGACCAACTACGCTCAGGATGACAGTTCATTTTTGATTTGAATCATTTTCGATTTGAACTTTAGAGACACCACACCAGGGCTGCAACGGCAAATCGCCGGCCAGAAGAATGCGTCAGTCGGCGGCCTGGGCAGCAGCGAGGCGGCGACGCACCCGGGGGGCGGCGAAGAGCCAGTAGAACAGCGGGCCGAGCAGCGCCACGACCACCGAGAAGAGCAGCGCGGAGGTCGAGCCCATCAGTTTCTCGTCGCGCGAGGCGTAGAGAGCATAGGCGATCAGCGCGGCCGGACCGACTGCGAGCGAACAGGCAAAGGCCAGGTTGCCAGCCTTGAAGGGCCGCGCCAACTCGGGTTCGCGAAGACGCAGCACAATTAGGGCCACAAACTCCAGCATCAGGCTCGAGCCGTAGAGAATCAGGTCGATGGAGATGAGCCGCTCAAAGGGCAGCTTCAGTGCCATGGCCCAGGCCGTTCCGCAGAGCAGGACGGAGACCCAGGGCACGCCGCGGCTGTTGCGCTTGGCGACGATACGGGGCAACATGCCGTCCTCGGCCATGGCCATGGGCAGGCGGGTGTAGCTCATCACCAGGGCGTTGAACATGCCGATGCCGGTGATGGCGCCCCCGGCCACCACAGCGATCCCCAGCAGAGGCCCGCCGATGGTGCGCGCCGCGGTCATCCAGTCGCCGGTGGCGAAGCTGTTCACAGAGAGGCCGCTCATGGCGATGGCGGTCAGAGGCAGAATGTACGTCACCGCGACCAGGACGGTGGCGGCAATCATCGCCCGGGGATAGTTGCGCTGCGGATTCTCGACTTCCTGCGCGACGGTGGAGGCATTGTCCCAGCCCATGTAATTCCACATGGCAACGAGGATTGCGGTGGAGAGAGCGCCCTCGGAGGCGGGCTGGCTCCATTGCACCGCGGGGTGCAGGGTGAATCCATGCCAAAGCCCGAGAACCACGAAGACGGCAAAAGGCGCCAGTAGCAGCGCGAACAGACCTACCGAGCCGTCGCCCACGGCCGGCGCGCCGCGCAGGTTCCACAGGCAACACAGCACCACCACGGCCAGAGACCAGCCATAGCCGCTCCACCCGGCGGTGAGGCCGGGCGCGAACTTGCCCAGGTAGAGCACAAAGAGCGCCGGGTAGATGGCCATGTCAAAGATGCTGGCGGAAAGCGACATCCAGCCTTCCTGGTAACCCCAGAAGGGACCCAGCGCGCGCCGCACCCAGACGTAAAAGCCGCCGTCGGCGGGCAGGGCTGAGGCCAGTTCGCCGATCATCAGCGCCGTGGGCAGGCACCAGAGAAACGGCAGCACCAGCAGAATCACGATGGCGCGGGCAAAACCGGCTCCGCCCAGAATGTCCTCAATCCCGTACGGACCGCCCGACACCATGAAATAGGTGGCGGCAATCAGCGGCAGAAAACGCATCTTTCGCCGGGCCGGTTTGAGGGCAAATTGCATAAATGTGAATCTAACAACTTTTACCCCCTGCACAAAGAAAAAAATGCGTCCGGAAAAGGATTTTTTCAAGGTGTGCCGTCGCCGCGACTGGCGCGGGTGAAAGCGTGTTTTCCGGGGGGCGGAAAATGGCCTGTTTTTGGGCATTTTCGGAGCTTTCCGGAGGCGCCGCATTTTCTGGATAAATATGCAGCACAAATCGGCGCGGAGCAGGCAGCGTTCTTGACGGCTTTTGAACCCCGCTGAAGCCTGCCGCCGATGACCGGAAAGTCAGCCCTGGCGGTAGGGCGTCCAGCGCGGCAGCCAGCGTGGGACGTGGCGCCGGTATTCGGGAAAGTCCTCTGGATGGCTGCGGGCAAGCGCCGGCTCCTCATAGAACCGCACGAAGAGATGAAAGCCGAGCCAGACGACGGCGGCGCAAATTGCCAGATCGCGGCTGCCGAAGAGTGCTGCTTCCCCGGCGAGCACCAGCAGCACGCCCCCATACATGGGATTGCGCACGTAGCGGTAAAGTCCGCTCACCACCAGGCGCTCGGTGGGCGCGTCGGGCAACAGGGTTCCTCGGCCTACGTAGATGAAGCGCCGGATGGAATCGAAGAGCGGCGTGAGCCCGGCAAAGATCAGCGCCGCGCCCAGGAGTTTCTGCCAGGGAGGCTCGGCGGCCGGGATGTGGAAACGGGTGATCCACCAGGGCAGAAGGACAAGCAGGATTCCGGGTCCGCCCAAGACGGTGAAGAGAACGGAAACCACGATGTTGCGGCGCAAGGAAGCCATGGTCAGCCCTTGGATTCTAGTTTCTCAGTAGGCTCCGGAGCATCCGTATATTCAACTATTTGCCGGAGGGAATGAAGGTCTTCGCGACCGATTACCTCGTCGATTAGTCCCAACCAATAGGCGTCCTCTGCGCTTAGTCGAAACTCACCCTTCTGCAATAGTCGCCCTATGGAAACCAGCAGAAACCAAATTGGGCGCAGCTTCTCTCCGATTTTTTGATTGAGCCATTCTTCCTGCTTTGCTTCTTCAGTCTTTTCCAATTCCTCCGTCTGCTCATCGGAAAGGAAGAAATCCTTCCATTGGTAACAGAGACGGGAGATCATCCGCGTATGGTGTGCCCCAACCCTGGCGTCTATAAGGAGTTTGAATTTCTCCTCTATCCGCTCGAATCCTAAATCGAGGAAGGACCATGTTGCCTCACGTTTATTGCGCCTTAGCTCGAAATCGATGATTCCTTTGAAGAGTTGAGCTTCAAACTGGGCTCTGGTCTTGACACTCTTTGAGGAATGCTTAGTCGCTAGATAATCGGCAAGTTCATCGCTCTCAGCGCTTAAATGCAACGCGTCATCGAGTAGTCCTTGCAGGTTAGGTGCAAGGCGAGATTGAAGAGCGCGGACAAAACAGGCAACGTCAGTAAGATTGGCGTCGTTTGCGCGGATATCAGGAAAGTCGGTCCGGATCCTGAAGTACCGGAAGCAGAAACGCGAGATGCAACGGAATGCATGACGCAGAGCGAAGGATTCATTCCTGCCTGAAAGGTATCGTGCAATGTCAACAGCGCCTTCATGCGTGATCTCATCCTGGCCCATTCTGATTCCGTGGCAATGAATGATGGAATGAGGGTAAGCGAGAGCGTAGTCCCCGCTTATCAGAAGATCGGCAGCGGCCGATGCTGCAGTTGCAGTTGCCACAGTAATGAGTCGGATGGAGGGTTGGTCCTGTTGGCGCGCCTGAAGCAAGCCTTGCAACATTTCCGCATGGAACGTGTTGCCGCCAAGGCTATCGATGTAAAGGGAAATGGGGGATCGACTCTGAGCTTGAAGCTTGAGGATCGATGGCGTGAGTCGATCCAGAGTATCTGAACCGATGACACCAGTTAAGAAAATACCTCGTTCGGGATTAGGGCGAAAATCTGGGTTAGGCCGCGGGCTCGTCACGTGCGTCACTCGAAGAATCGTTCAATTTGGTGGGATTCGCTTGCGATTTTGCGCGCTTCTCTTCCTGCTCCTGCATTTTTCGAACATGCTGGAAGAAGACGCCCAAGTCACTACCGAACCGTTCGTAGACAACGCGGAGCGCCCGCTGGACCTCCCGGTCTGTTTCTGTGGCTTCAGCCTGACGGAATGTGGACATCGTGGAATTCATAATTCACCGCGTACGGATCAGCATACCGCAAACCCGCAATCGTTCTGCAACTTTGATGCGAGTTGGATGCCGCAGGTTCAGGAACGGTCGGCTTTCCCGAACCAGGCATCGAAGGCCGCCAGAGACCGCTCGCACTGGATGCGGTGGCGCTCCTTCTTGTCCCGCACGGTCTTGCGCAGCTCCTCTTCGAGCGGCTCCAGCAGGTCGAAGGTGACGTTGGCGGGCTGAAAGTGCTTGGGATCGGCGTGGGTGATGTAATGCACCAGGGAGCCCAGCGCCGTTGCGCGCGGAATTGGCACAGGCTCTTCGCCGTGCGCCAGACGGGCCGCGTAGATGCCCGCCAGGAGGCCGGTGGCGATAGACTCGGTGTAGCCTTCCACCCCGGAAAGCTGGCCGCCAAACATGAGCCGGGGATCCTTCCTGAGGCGGAGGGTTTCGTCCAGCAGCAGGGGCGCCTGGATGTAGGTGTTGCGATGGATTTGGCCGTAGCGCAGAAAGCGGGCGTTTTCCAGGCCCGGAATCAGACGCAGAACCTTTGCCTGCTCGCCGAACTTCAAATGATTCTGGAAGCCGACCAGGTTGTAACTGTCGGCGCGCAGGTTTTCCTTGCGGAGCTGCACCACGGCCCAGGGAGTGCGGCCGGTGCGGGGGTCGCGCAGGCCCACGGGCTTCATGGGGCCAAAACGGAGTGTGTCGCGGCCGCGGCTGGCCAGCACCTCGATGGGGAGGCAGCCCTCGAAGTAGTCCAGTTTCTCCCACTCTTTGGCCTCGGCCGGCTCGGCTTCAAGCAGCGCATCCAGGAAGCGGTCGAACTCCTCGCGATCCATGGGGCAGTTGATGTAGTCGGCGGTTCCCTTGTCCCAGCGGGCGGCAAAGTAGACGCGCTCCATGTCGATGGAGTCGGCTTCGACGATGGGCGAAATCGAGTCGTAGAAGGCCAGGCGGCCGGAGCCGGTGATGCGCTCGATCTCCTGGCTGAGCGGGTCGGAGGTGAGCGGGCCGGTGGCCAGAATGGTGAGCGCGTACTCCCGTTCATCGTCCGGGTCCAAGTGCGTGACCTCTTCGCGAATCACGCGAATTCTGGGCTGGGCGGCAATGGCCTCGTTGATCAGCCGGGAAAACTCAAGGCGATCCACGGCCAGCGCGTGGCCGGCCGGCACGGCGGTTTCATCAGCGAACCGCAACAGCGCAGAGCCCGCCCGCCGCATCTCCTGCTTCAGGAGCCAGGGCGCGGTGTTGGGCGACTCGCTTTTGAGGGAATTCGAGCAGACCAACTCGCCGAAATCCGTGGTCTGGTGCGCCGGGGTCAGGCGCGGTTTTCCGTCCACCTCGGCGCGCATCTCGTAGAGGTCCACTTCGCAGCCCAGCCGGGCCGCAGTCAACGCAGCTTCCGGGCCGGCCAGTCCGCCGCCAATCACGCGAATCTTCTTCATCGTGCGGCCTCCGGAAGGCTTGCGGCCTGAGCCGTATCGGCAACACCGGCAAGCCGTTCCAGCGCCGCGCCGGAGACGCGCACATTCCGCCATTCGTCCAGGAATTCGGCTCCCATGGCGCGATAGAACTCGATGGCCGGGGTATTCCAGTCCAGAACCTCCCACTGCAGGCGCGGGCAGCCCTTCTGGCGGGCTACGGCGGCGACCTGCTGCAGCAGAGCCTTGCCGATGCCCAGGCCGCGGAACTCGGGCTCTACGAAGAGGTCTTCGAGGTAGAGCCCGGGGCGTCCCATCCAGGTGGAATAGTTGAAAAAGTAGAAGGCAAATCCGGCGGCGCGGCCCTCGTGCTCGGCGATCAGACAGAAATAGAAGGGATTCGGTCCAAAGCCGTCCCGCTCCAGGTCCGCTTCGGTGGCCGTAACGGCCTCCGGCTCACGCTCGTAGGCGGCCAGGGCGCGAATAAAAGCAAGAATCTGTGGAACATCCGCGCGGGTGGCGGGGCGAATCGTGGTTGACATTCTCCTATTCTAGAGTGGTTCCAGAATGCGCGTGCCCTTGCCGGGTGGGGGCTTTTGGGGGAGGGTGGCATTTGCAGTGACGCCCCGCCTGTGTGACCGGGGCCACAATCGGCCGCTCTTCGGGGGCAATATCATGCAATGAGGAATACCGTGGCGTGAACCAGCGCGACCCCTGGCGACGGACAAAAAGCACTCTGCAGCCGGGTTCAAGACTCTCTTCGACGCGGCGAAAACGCCGTTGGCGCCGTTGTGCGCAGAGCGCATCCTGCCCTGCGCCCTTGTATTCGGCAGTCGATAGGATTTAACTTGAGTCCTGCGTAGAGATGCGGTTCGATTGCTGGCGTACGCGCCGGGACCGTGCGTGTTGATCACGGTAGTTCCGCGATACCTGGCTTTCGGCTGCAAAGACACGCGCGTTTGGACAAATAGAGTTGGCGCTCGACCAGCGTGCGGTCTGGTACATACGATTTATTGAGCTCGCGGGCTGCTTTGTTCGCGCCGCTCCCAAGGAGAAGAACATGAAACGCACCATTTCACTTTGGCTGGGCCTGGCGGCATTCGCTCTCATGCCCATGCTTGCGCAGACGCCCGCGCCCACGCCCTCGACTACGGGCAAAATTCACGGCCACGTGACCAATCCGGTCGGATCGCCTCAGACCAACGGCACGATCAGCCTTTCTACAGATGGCGGCCACACCTCCAAGTACACCTTCCCGGTTGCCACGACCGGCGACTATGAAGGCGAAGCGGCGCCTGGCACCTATGCCCTCATCTTCCGTCAGACCGATACGCCCGCCGACAAGATGGTCGACCTGATCGAGGGAATCAAGGTTGCGCTGGGCCAGGACGTGGTTGCGGATGACGATATGTCCCGCAAGGAATTCATTGACAAGATGCCTGACGACCAGAAGAAACAGCTGGAAGAGCTCAGGAAGCACAATGCCGTGGCCCTGCAGGCCAACGAGATCATCAAGAATCTGAACGCCGATCTGCGCACCGTGGGCCAGGACATCAAGGACGCCGACAGCGCACGCCAGACCGCCATCCAGACGCTGGGCGCCACGGCCTCGAAGACCGACATCGATGCCAAGGAAGCCGAGATCAAGAAGGCAAAATACACCGATATCGAAACCCTGATGCTCAAGGACACCGCGGCCAAGCCGGATGCTTCGGTTCTGTGGGCGCAGCTCGGGCTCGGACAGATCGGCCTGGCGAAGTACGACGAGGCGGAGCCGACCTTCAAGAAGGTTCTTGATCTCGAGTCCGTTTCCAAGAAGCCGAATCCCGGAATCCAGGGCGCGGCCAATGCCGGACTGGGCGAAATCTATGCGCGCGCCGGCAAGGTTCCCGAGGCCAATGCAGCGTATGACGCAGCCGCCAAGGTCAACCCGACGCAGGCTGGCTTCTATCTGAAGAACGAAGCCGTGATCTTCTCCAAGGCCGGCAATGCGGACGCCCAGGTGGCCGCCGCCGACGAGGCGATCAAGATCGATCCGAACCAGGCGATTCTCTATTACCTGAAGGGTCAGGGACTGATCGTGAAGGCCACCGTCGACGCTTCGGGCAAGTACGTTCTGCCTGAGGGCTGCGCCGCGGCCTACCAGAAGTATTTGGAACTGGCTCCCAATGGCCTTTTTGCTGCCGACGCCAAGGGCATTCTGGCCCAGTCCACGCAGAAGGTCGATAGCAGCTTCAAGGCTGACAAGAAGAAGAAGTAAGCCGCTCTAGCGGGCCGATATGAAGGGCGCTCCCGCCAGCCGGGAGCGCCCTTTTTGTCTTCCTATCCCTTCCTCTGCCGGTCCTGGCAAAGACGCTCTACAATCCATTCCATGAACACCGAGCTGCCCAGTTACGAAGAGGCTGCAGAACTGGTGGCTGCCTACGCCGGCCAACCGGACTCGCATGGTCCCGCGGTCGAGCGCGTGGAGCTTGGCTTTGCCGCGGGGCGCATCCTGGCCCAGCCCCTGGTGGCGGACCGCGACCAGCCGCCCTTTTCCCGTTCCACCCGCGACGGCTTTGCCTGCCGCGCTGCGGAAGCTTCTGCGCATAAACCGCTGTCCCTGGTCGGCGCCACGCGCGCCGGCGCAGCCCCCTCCGGGCCGCTCGCGCCTGGAACAGCCTGGGAGATCATGACCGGCGCTCCGGTTCCTTCCGGAGCCGACGCCGTGCTGATGCTGGAGCACGTCGAAGCCGCTGGCGGAACCGTTCGCCTGCTTCCGCCCCGCACCGTCAAGCCGGGAGAGAACATCGTCGCTCAGGGCGTGCAAGCGCGCCAGGGAGAGGAATTGCTCGCCGCCGGAGCCCCCATCCGATTCGGACAAATCGCCCTGGCAGCAGCCTGCGGGTACGCCGCCGTCGATGTCTATGTGCGGCCCCGCGTAGCCATTTTGTCGACGGGAGACGAGCTGGTCCCGGTCTCGAGCTCGCCCCCTCCCGGCCAGA
>Ga0224530_1001757_pt1 | contig 10893 bp, 8 predicted proteins | sample CBST75metaG_FD_179873 | JGI IMG/M metagenome (GOLD analysis project Ga0224530, IMG submission 179873) | Peat soil microbial communities from Stordalen Mire, Sweden - C.B.S.T75 | ecosystem: Environmental > Terrestrial > Soil > Wetlands > Peat | place: Sweden: Norrbotten County, Stordalen Mire...
GGGGGCGTTCACGCCCGACCAGGTCTACTTCAATCGCCTGCCGGATACTCTGGCAGCCTAAAAGCAAGAACAAGAGCTTCCACTTAAGAAAAAACAAAAACTGTCCGAACTACCGGGACCACCTCAGTGGGCCTTATGCCTTAGTGAAAATGTTGCCGTGCTTCGCCGCGATGAAACGCCTGGTGCCGAATTTCGGCATCTGCCATCGGCAAGTGCCGATTTCGGCACTTGCGACCGCGAACTGCGATGCAGGTTCAACTCACAGAACGGATTGTGCGCTCCGGGGTTGAGCGAACAAAGTTCATGAGCGATTGTCGCAATCGCTCACGAGCCGATTAATAGAAGCACGACCTTGGTTGCGCTCTCTCTAGATGGGCGGTCTCCCGCAAGCAAGCAGCGCATTTTCATTGATTTGACGTATGAGGATCGACACCGCAAGCCTTTGAATACGCCCCTGACCAGGACAGGATTGAAGTGCCTGATTGGGGCAGGTCAAACGAACGCACTTCCAGCCGTTCCCCTCAAGATGCGGAGTCTCTTGAAACGAGTCTCCGCGACTGTTGGTACTAAACATGAGCGCCTTGAGCCACCTTTGTCCCGTATGTGGAATTGGACAACAAAGTGCAACGGTAACCGGGCAGGAGGTGATCAACCATTTTCAGAATCAACAAAATCGAGGGTCGATCTCGTACTGACGTGATGATCGATGGGCACCTCACTGGGGAGTACGTTCAGATAGCTGAGACATGCTGCAAAGAGGCGATCTCATTGAAAAAGCCAGTCCACGTCTTTTTGCGTGATGTTTCAACGGTGGACGAGGATGGCCGTAATCTGCTGAGCCGGTTAGTGGCCAGCGGCTGCCGCCTGCACGCAAGCGGCACATACAACTCGTACATTGTTCAAACGCTACAGCCGGTCAAGGGCCAACAAACGAACTCAACCGGCAAAGAAGCAGGCAGAAGACGATGAGTTTGGGCGAAGGGGGGCAAGAAGGCTTTCACGAAGACGAGTGGCGCCCTGTAGATGCGCTCGATGATTCGTTTCGATTCAAGGAGGAACAATGGCATATCTGGATACATTCTCCAAACGTTCCTTAGCCATAAGCCGCCAGGCTGCAATTACGAAGCTATTTGATCGCAGCTCCGACGAATTGCGTTGGCTCGCTACAGTCATTCTCGGCCACGGACAAGATGCCGAGTTGTGCATCGTTCGTGCGGGTCAACTCGCGGAAGAAGGGGGAGTTGTGTCGCAGGATTGGCTTGGCCCTTGGGCGATGCGATGCCTGGCGCGAGCAGCAATCGAAAGGATTCATGCCGATGTCCAGAGAGTGGTAAGTGACTACACGCGTCGCTCACAGCTTGCTGTGATACCGCTGGCCTTGAATTCAGAAGAAAGGCAAATTCTTCGATCCATCGTGTCGAAAGAGATTTGCGCGGCCTGTAATGTCCTCGAACGTGCCGCATTGATTCTCCATGCCTATTTGGGATTCTCTGTTCAAGACAGTGCGTTGTTACTGGGGTGTCATCGCTCGGTCATAGAGCCAGCATGTTCAAACGCACTTCAAAAGATCCTCCAAATAGGTCCTGCATCTCGATTTGCCTCGGAGGTTTTTGCGGGTTGCAGGTCACAGGAGGCAAGATGACAACGACCTTGCGTGTGCTTTCGATTGGATCCCCGGAGTCGTGCGACGCTGTTCGAGATGCGCTACTTCTGCGCCATAAGTGCCGACTGTGTGCCGTGGTTTCCTACCGGGATCTTTGTAATGTTCCGGCAAATGAAAGCCTCGAGATCGCCATTGTTCACCAGACCCTACCTAAACACGAATTGCTCGTCTCGCTAGAGTATGTCCGCCGCCACTGGCCAAGCGCCCGGATTCTCCTAATCAGTGCACACTCAGAGGCTGTCGACGATCCGCTGTACGACGAGTGGGCGCGGCCCGAAATATCGCAGGATGCATTCCTGTCAATAATCGAGCAGCTCGCGATAGATGCCAAGCGGAACAAGCGCCAGCCCTTTGAACGTCAAACGTGCAGTGGTGAGCGACGAAAGTGAGTGCCTCATGATCGATAACCAAACGAGTTTGCTCAAACCGCCTCGCCTGCCGGACGAAGTCCTGGTTGCCGCGGCCAAGAACGGAGAGCTTTCCGCGATGGAGGAGTTGCTCTCACGTTATCGCGACCGGGTATACGGCGTAGTGCGCCGCCGCACCGACAACACACAGGAAGCGGAAGACGTAGTTCAGGAGGCAATGTTGCGAGCCTTCGTGAATATCGGAAGATTCAGAGGCGACGCACGTTTCTGTTCTTGGCTCATCACCATCGCCGCCAACGTCTCAATCTCGATGAAGCGGAAGCTAGGCCGCGCGCAGTGGATCTATCTCGACGATCCGAATGGTCCATACTACCAAGGCAGTTCGTGGATTCTAGCAGATCCTCGCCCAACTCCAGAGCAAAGATTCCTTCAAAAAGAGCATCGCAAGCTCTTGCAGCAAAAGATCCTGAAGCTTCGTCCGAAATATCGAATCATCTTGCGAACGCACACTCTCCATGAGTCGTCGATTGAGGACACCGCGCAGGCTTTGGGAATTACCTGCGCAGCCGCAAGGTCAAGACTCCATCGCGCAAGGCGGATGTTGTTGAACGTACCTCAAGTGCATGGTTCTCCGCATAGGGAACGAAAGAGCGGGTTTGTGGCGATTGCACCTGGCCAATAAGGGAAAGCAGATGAGTTCATTGGCACAGTCCGGAATGGTACGACACGAGAAGACATTGCATGGGGACTCTCGGTCCAAAAAGCGTGCCTCGCACGAGCTGCTCTATCCACCTCTGCGGCCCCGTGAATTCGCATTCATGGCGGAAGAGCGAAGCACCGTAACAATTCTCTTCGGCGGGCTGACCTGGAAGCACGAGCGTCTGATCGAGGGGCTCTTGGCCGGCGCCGGATACCGCTGCCAACACCTTCCGGAGACTGATCGTGCAGCGCACGAGCTGGGCAAGGAGTTTTGCGCTAGTGGTCTGTGCAATCCGGTCTACTTCACGGTCGGCAACCTTGTTCGCTTCCTGCAGCAGAAGGAAAAGGCCGGGTTATCCCGGGACGAGATTGTTCGCCGCTTCGTTTACTTCACCGCAGCCTGCGGTGGCCCCTGCCGGTTCGGAATGTATGAGTCGGAGTTCCGCATGGCGCTCAGAGCGGCCGGGTTCGACGGCTTCCGCGTACTCTCATTCTCGCAGGATCATGGCATTTACGCTTCCACCGGTCACAGTGGCCTGCAATTCTCAGCCGATTTCGGTTGGAACACGTTGCATACCTTCGTTCTTGGTGACCTGCTAAATGGCGTGCAGCACCGTTTAAAACCGTTTGAGATCCATGCGGAGGCGACTAACAAAGCTGTTGCCAGAGCGGCAGATGCTATCGCTGAGCACTTCCAAAGCAATCTTGGCTTTGAATTGCAAGACATTCTGCCTGCGTTCCTGCTGCCTGACAGAAAATCTCGTTGGTATCGCTTCCCCAATTCGTTTGGGAAGCTGTGGTCGCATTTGTACGGCGATGCACTGACGACAGTCCTACCTGCTGCCGCAAATAAACTGACGAATATCGAAGTGGATTGGCTCCGGGTGAGGCCGGTTGTCAAAGTGATCGGCGAATTCTGGGCACAGATGACCGAAAGCGATGGCAACTTCCGCATGTTGGAGTTTCTGGAGAAGGAAGGAGCGGAAGTCTCGATTGAGCCCATCAGCACATGGCTGCTCTACTTGCTTCACCAGAGAAAAGCACGCGTCGCTTACCAACAGAGGATGGCAGCCTATACCACTCCATGGACTTCCCCAGGGAAGGCGATCACTGCTCGGGCAGCTTTGTGGGGCAAGCGGATGGGTTTCGCGCTTGGAATGAGGATTTATCTCCATCACTTTCGCCGGTTAGCAAAACTGCTTTCGCTTCCCGACCAGATACTGGCGCCACAGGAGGCCTTTGCGTCGCTGGCTGCTCCTTACTACAACACGTTTCTGCGCGGCGGCGAAGGACACTTGGAGGTGGGTAAAACGCTCTACTACACGCAGCACAGGGCGTGTCATCTTGTGCTGGCGCTTAAGCCTTTCGGATGCCTTCCATCCGTGCAGTCGGATGCGGTGCAGGCATCGCTGGTGGAGAAATTTCCCGAGGTTAGCTTTCTGCCGATCGAAACTTCTGCGGACGGAGAGATCCACGCATATAGCCGCGTTCAGATGGCGTTGTCCGAGGCCCGTGCAAAGGCATCGATGGAGTTCGAGCAGGCACTCAAGACAGCGCATCATTCGATCGAAGAGATTCGCGCCTTTGTTGCGGATAACAGGGAGCTGCGTTCTCCTCTCTCATCGATTCCGCGTCAGCCCGGTGTCGTCTCTACTGCCGCGAATTTTCTGCTGTACGCGGATCGACTGATGTCCGCCCGTTTCACCGAAGGCACCGGACCGCATTCGCAACGAGAACACGAAGCGTACTCTCCGGTTCTCAATCAAATTCATTCCACACAGGAGACTGAGTCATGAGCGAATATCCAAGATCCACAACTGAGCATGATTCTTCGTATCGCATCAGTAGCACCCTTAACGACGAGTTGATGTATGGGCAGCGTTCGCAGGCTCCGCCGCCACTTGGAGGTGTGCCCCAGGTTCTTCCGGAGCCAGTATTTCCGCAGAAACCGAAGCTCTACGCAGCTTCGGACGATGCCTATTTTCCGAAAAACGGCAAGCGGCATTGGACCGCGCCGCAGATTTACCACTCGATGCAAGGCTGGATGTTTCCATACTTTCGCTCGCGTCTTCAGCGTGGCGAGTTCCATCCGATCATTGCCTACCTGTTCAACGAGTGGAAATGCAATCTGGACTGCAACTACTGTTGGGCCTACGACAACCGCGTCAGCGGAATGACGGAAGACATTGCCAAGCGGTCAATCGACTGGCTGCATTCAACGACATGCCGCGTCCTCGCACTGATGGGAGGCGAAGTGCTTCTGCGCCCACAGTTTGCGCATAAGGTCATCTATTACGCCGCGAAGCAGGGTTTCTGGGTGTATTTGCCGACCAATGGCCGCTTGATGAAGCCCGACCTCATTGACCGCGTTGCCGACGCCGGAGTTGCAACTGTCAACCTGGCGGTGGATGCATGGAACGTCAAGCCAGGACTTCCGAAGGCGATGGTGCCGATTCGTGAATACTTCAACCACCTGGTGCGCAAGCAATTTAAGTACGGCTACTCCGTCTTCCTGAATATCAACATCTGCCGCAACAACCTGAAGGATGTGCGGATGCTGACCGAGTTAGCTCACGACACCGGCATCGCAACCGATTACCACATCTGCGAATCTCCGATGATGGAACAGGACGACTTCAAGCACCTGGAAGATAACCCTGTCTTCATCCGCCCGGAAGATCACGCCGCCATCGGCGAGCTAATTGACTGGCTGATCGATAAACAAAATTCCGGCTGGCAGATGGTGAATTCGGTTCAACGTCTCGCGGAGATGAAGAAGTTCATTAATAAAGAGCTGGACCAATGGGGATGCCGCGCTGGACAAAACAGCATCATCATCCGTACCGACGGCACCCTGGCTCCTTGCTTCCCCATGTATTCAACAAATCACGACTGGGGAACGATTGAAGCGCCGCGAATGGAACCGGATCAACTGGCAACGATGAAGCGCGCCTGCGAATCGAACTGTTTTTCAACACTCAACCATATTCTCGCTTTTTGCTATAGCGACACGCGCGTCATTCGCTGGCTACTCAAGCAGTCGATGCATGGATTCCAGGGCGTGCGCGGCAACATGGAGTAGGGTTTGAAAACGCAAGACCACAAGTCGAAGCCAGAGGAAAAACGATCTCCTTTTATGGCAGGTGCATCGACGCCAATTCCGCAAAATTATCTGGTCGGAATCGACGTAGGTTCCACGACCGTGAAGACGATTGTGCGCGCTGCCAGTACCGATGAAATCCTTCTTCAGGATTATCGCCGCCATGAGAGCCGTCAGGCGGAAACCGTGTTGGCCGCATTGTTGCAGGCGAAGCGAGAACTGGGCATTTCGGATGGGAGCACGCGCTTGTTCATGACCGGAAGCGGAGGACAGCAGCTTGCGCAATTACTTGGCGCTCGTTTTGTGCAGGAAGTCGCAGCGGTCAGCTTGGCCGTGGAAACTTCATACCCCGATGTACGCTCCGTGATAGAACTGGGCGGCCAGGACGCCAAGGTCATTATTCTTCAAGAGGGCAGTGTTCAGGGCCGTCGCAAGAAGATCGCGTCGATGAATGACAAGTGCGCCGGCGGGACGGGCGTCGTCATTGAGAAGATCGCTGCCAAGCTGCATATTCCAACCGAGGATCTTCTTAACGAACGGTATGACGGTCTAGAGATTTATCCCATTGCCGGCAAGTGCGGCGTATTCGCAGAAACCGACATTACGGGGCTGCAAAAGCAGGGCGTTCCGGTTGCCCAGTTAATGGCCTCGCTGTTTCAGGCCATCGTTCTGCAAAACCTGAGTGTCCTCACACGTGGACATACACTGCTACCCAAAGTATTTCTGCTCGGCGGCCCCAATGCGTATTTCCCAGGTTTACAATCTGCCTGGCGAAAGGGGCTGCTTGATCTCTGGAAGCGGAAGAACGCTGCAGTGCCGGAAGGAGCACGTCCTGAAGAACTCGTAGTCGTGCCGCCGATGGCTGAGTATTTCGCTGCCATCGGCGCTATTGAGTTTGGCTCCGATGAATCAGAAGGCACCGTCCAATACCAGGGAACGCAGGCCCTTGAATCTTACATCCGCGAGACCGAAGCATCGCGTGGGCGTGCATCAGGTGCCAGTGGACTATGCACAAGCCAAGAGGCGTTGGAGAGTTTTTACAGGACCTATTCTCAGCCTGCTCACTCAGTAGCGGTTCTTCGTGGAATTGAATCAGGAGTCTTCATCGGGCTGGATGGAGGATCGACTTCCACGAAGGCTGTGGCTCTTTCCGTACACGGGGAAGTTCTTGCCACCACGTACATGCTTTCTCAGGCCGATCCGATCTCCGATGCGGTATCGGTCCTTCGCGATCTGCGCGCCAAACTCGAGTTATCCGGTGCACGCGCAAAAGTGCTGGGCATGGGTACGACCGGTTACTCCAAGAACTTGCTGAAGAAAGTCCTTTCGGCGGACATCGCCCTAGTTGAAACGGTGGCCCATGCCAAGTCCTCGTTACGCCTGTTCCCGGACGTGGACGCCATCATCGACGTTGGCGGCCAGGACATCAAGATCATCGTTCTCCAGGATGGAGCGGTGAAGGATTTCAAGCTGAATACCCAGTGCTCGGCGGGCAATGGATATTTCTTGCAGGCTGCCGCAGAAGGGATTGGCATTCAGGTAGATGATTTTGCCAATGCTGCATTTTCGGCACGGCGCATGCCCCAGTTCAGTTACGGCTGCGCCGTATTTCTTCAGTCCGACATTGTGAATTTTCAGAGCCAGGGCTGGACACCGGAAGAGATCCTTGCCGGGCTCGCCAATGTGCTCCCCAAAAATATCTTCCTCTATGTTGCGGGAGTTTCCAATGTCGCGACGCTCGGAAGACGCTTCGTGCTCCAGGGCGGAACACAGAGGAATCTCGCCGTGGTCAAAGCGGAGGTCGACTTCATCCGGACGCATTATCACGGAAACGGACAGCCTGAAGTGGTTGTTCACCCGAACTGCTGCGAGGCGGGAGCCATTGGCGCCGCGTTGGAAGCGATGGAGCTTTGCGAGTCCGGCCATTCCACAGTCTTTCCCGGTTTCGACTTCTTGGATGCCCTCCACTACACAATCCGAAGGGAAGAAACCACGCGTTGCCACTTTTGCGCCAATCGCTGCCTGCGAACCTTCGTCGAGTTGAACACAGCCACTTCGAACACGACGTCAGATCTGAAACGGGTGATCATTGCCACCTGCGAACGTGGAGAGGCGGAAGACACCACTGCCGCCAAAGGAATCAGCGCTTCCTGGACAGCCATTCGGCAACATTGCCCCAATTACGTTCAGTTAGCAGCGGTGAACGCGTGGCTCCCGATGCATCCGGCCTCTGCCATTGCAGGTTCACATCGGAAGTCGATTCTGTTCCCCACGCATCGAACTCAAACGAAACAGCAACGCCGCACTCGCATACGGATCGGGATTCCAAGAGCGCTAAATCTCTTCACGTATGCTCCGCTATTCTCAGCTTATTTTGAAAGCCTCGGGATCCCCGCCGGGGGCCTACAATACTCGCACTTTTCGAGCCCCGAGCGTTATCAAGAGGCAGCGGGTTTTTCCGCCATCGATCCGTGTTTCCCTTCCAAGGTTTCGGTCGCCCACGTTTACGAACTACTCCAGAGGGCGAAGAAGGAACCGCTCGATGCAATCTTCTTCCCAATTTTCGATGTGCTGACAACACCGCTCGAAGGTTGCGGTGGATCGTGTGCTTGCCCTTCGGGGTCGGCTACACCGGAGGCGGTCAAGGCAGCTTTCTCTCGCACGGTCGATTGGTTCCGGGAAGCAGATGTCACTTATATAAATCCCGTGCTTGATCTGGCAGATCGCGACCTGTTCAAGTACCAGCTATTCTCTTGCTGGAAAGAACTGCTCAATCTCGACTGGCAGGAAAACTCACGTGCGGTTGACATCGCATACGGCAGTTGGGAAGCATTTGAGACCGGTTTCCGTCAGCAGGCACGATTGACGCTCAACGAATTGGAACGTGGCGGGAACATCGGACTCGTGATGCTGGGCCGCCCTTACCACCACGATCCAGGCCTGAATCAAGGAATTCTTGAAGAGTTGCAGCGGCTTGGCTATCCCATCTTCTCGCAAAGCCTGCTACCGCTCGATCCCGATTTGCTGGATCGTTTGTTTGGAGCCGAGGTCGACGTTGGCCAGATCCTTTCCCCTCTGGATATTTCCGACGTGTGGAAACACACGTTTTCCGCAAGTTCCAATCACAAGCTTTGGGCAGCCAAGTTTGTGGCGCGTCATCCGAATCTCATTTCGGTGGAACTATCCAATTTCAAGTGCGGCCACGATGCCTTCATCAGCCGGGTCATCGAGCAGATCATCGAGCAGTCCGGCAAGCCTCACTTTTCCTTCCGTGATCTGGATGAGAACCGCCCTCTGGCATCCATCCGCATTCGCATTGAGACGATGGACTACTTCCTCAGGCACTACCGCGATCAGTTGCAGGAAGTTCCTCATAACCCCTTGGACTCGGCTCACAAGTCGCACTTCGTTTCAGAACTGGCGCACATCGCTTGCGCGCCTATACAAGGACAGTCACTCATATGAAAGGACTCTCATTCACACACCGAATCAACTGCGCACTTGCGGCTGCAGTCGACGCACTCTTCATATGCATGGGTTCGGCACAAATTCACGCCAGTACCTCGCCGGCGTCTTTTAGCCAAGAGCAGATTGTCGATCGGATGCAGAAGCACGACCAAGCGCAGATGGAAACGCTGGGCGGCTACCAGGCGCTGCGTCATTACTCGCTTGAGTATCGGGGGTTCTTCAAAACGCTCGCCGCCAGGATGGACGTGGAAATCGACTACGATGCCTCCTCTGGAAAGAGTTTTCGAATCCTCTCTGAGAGCGGTTCTCATACGCTGTGCGAAAAAGTTCTCCGGCGGGCTGTAGATAGCGAGAAGGAGGCATCACTAAATCGAAGCGCGACAGCATTAACAAAAGCCAACTGCAAATTTCATCTGACCGGCAGCGAAATCCTCAACGGTCGACCTGCCTACATTCTTGATGTCGAACCTATTACCCCAAGCAAGTTCCTCTACCGGGGAAGGATTTTGGTGGATGGAATCGATTTTGCGGTAGCCAGAATGGACGTGCAACCGGACAAGAATCCGTCGTTCTGGATATCAAAGACAGTGGTCCATCACGTGAACACGGATATGGGTGGTTTCTGGCTGCCGCAACAAAACCGAAGCGAAACAAAGGTTCGCATTGGCGGCACAGCAGTGCTGACGATTGACTACGGAACATATCGGATTGTTCCCCGCCAATCGCGGCCCGTGGTTTCAGAACTGCGCTGAGAAGCGCCAAACGGTGTGGCCAGCGTGTGCCCAGGCATTTTGCGTAAGCTCGGCGCGCGGGTCAACAACATGGAGAGGAAGGAAGACACATGGTACAACCAACAAAGCTAAAAGCGGCAATAGGGAGCATTTCCGGTACGGAAGACCTTGCTGAACTGGCACTCGATATGCGTTGGTCCTGGAGCCACGCTTCCGACAAGCTATGGGGAAGAATTGACCCGGAACTGTGGAAGATCACCCATAACCCCTGGATAGTTTTTCAGACGGCATCACCTGCCACACTCAAACAGCTTCTCAGCGAGAAGAGCTTCCGTGAGGAAGTGGATCGTCTTCGGGCCCATCAGCTGAGAGAGAGTGATGCCGCAGCAGGTAGTGAGTCGGCGACATGGTTTCAGAAAGTTCATTCTGGTTCCAAGCTGGGGACGGTGGCGTACTTCAGCATGGAATTTGGGCTGAGTGAGGCATTGCCCATCTACTCGGGCGGGCTTGGCAATGTCGCTGGAGACCAACTGAAATCGGCCAGTGACCTTGGCGTTCCTGTCGTTGGAGTTGGGCTTCTCTATCAGCAAGGGTATTTTCGACAGGTCATCGAGGCGGACGGTTCACAGCGAGCTGTCTACCCGTATAACGATCCTTCACAGCTACCAATTCTGCCACTCCGAGATAGTACAGGCGAGTGGCTCCGTATCCGTGTTCAATTGCCTGGGTGTGCGGTGTGGCTACGCACCTGGGAGGCTAGGGTGGGAAGGGTAAGACTTCTCCTACTCGACAGCAACGATCCGGCGAATCCTCCGGCCTATCGTGGCGTAACCAGTGAGCTGTATGGCGGCGGCACGGAAATGC
>Ga0224530_1001763_pt1 | contig 10874 bp, 17 predicted proteins | sample CBST75metaG_FD_179873 | JGI IMG/M metagenome (GOLD analysis project Ga0224530, IMG submission 179873) | Peat soil microbial communities from Stordalen Mire, Sweden - C.B.S.T75 | ecosystem: Environmental > Terrestrial > Soil > Wetlands > Peat | place: Sweden: Norrbotten County, Stordalen Mire...
CTGCAGGACTTACATTTCAGCTTTACTCGGTGCGCAACAGTGCTTGACGCGGATATTGCGAACGGTTGGGTCAATGTCCTGCTCTGTCAGCACCCAGTTTTTCTCGCTGGGTAAAGCCCCGATGATCGCGAATTTGAAGTCCTGGTAATACTCGATGGCTTCTCTATCGCTTCCGAGGTAATCCGCCAGGATCGCCAGGCTCAGCTGTGCCGGGCCGCTTCCGCCATAGCCCCACTCGAATCCACCCGGGCTGTGCTGGCGGAGGTCAAGCCGGAGTGGAAGCGGCACGCCTTCACGCGGATCGATTCTTTCTCGATACCGAAAAACGCGGGCTTCTCCTTCTTCGCGAATTCCGAAATAAGCGACTTTTCCGTCAATCATGGAGGTATCCCCCTGTTTACTCGAAGGAAGAAAGGAACAAACGCCGGATGGGATCCGGCCGATCGGCAGAGAGAATCGCCTGCTCAGCGCAGACCACTTCGGTATTTGGTCAGAGAGGTCGGTGTACGTCCCTATACGAGATCATCAAGAGCGACGTCGAAATGCCAAGCGCGTGCGCGATTTCAAATCGCATGGCGTGGGGCGCCAGCTCATCAATGTCTGCTCGCTCGGATGGCTATGAGGACAATCGCGCCAGGAAGCCTCAATCGCCTTCTTGGAGCAGTCGGGAACCTGCTCCTGCCAGAGTCGCCAGAGCATCATTTCTCCCCGCCGGCGCGCTGTCGCCGTTCCGCAGCCGCGGAAAGACAGCGAATCCTGGAGAGGTGATGTTGCGGCGGGGGAATAATGGTGATGCTTGCCAAGGAGGCGAACCGAAGGCAGTCTGGGAGATTATAGGTTTTGCCTGAAGCGGACGATGACTACTTCGATGCCGCAAGGATGTCCAGAATGTTTTCCTTCAGCACAGGAAGATCGCTCTGCATCGCTTGCCATACTATTTCAAGATCGACGCCGAAGTCGCCGTGTGAGAGTGTGTTTCGCATATCGTACGCGGAACGTATCGGCAATTCAGGGTGCGCCGTCACAAAATCCGGGAAGTACCTTTCGATGTTGCGCCCAGTACTGGTTCCAGCGAATCCTGCCACAGGCTCCAGGATTATGCTGCCGTAGGTTCTACGGTTTATCCCGCTGTTCATTCCAGCATTATGCTGCCACTTTTCCTCGGAGCTGGTTGGAAGCACCAGGTATCATCCGCGCCGGAGGCGCGACTGGACAGGCTTCTCCGGATCTTGTACGCTTTTAATAAGTACGTAAGGAGGCGCCTATGCCCAGAGTAGCCGTGGACGACAATCCGCGAATGAACCTTCGGTTGCGGCCGGAGCAAAAGGCCACGCTTATGCGCGCGGCGGCGTTGAGACGCACGGACTTGACGGACTTTGTTCTGCAACCCGCTTTGCGAGAGGCCAAGGCGGTGATCGAGGAATCCGAACGTATCGTCTTGTCCGAGCGCGACAGCCTTTTGGTGCTGAACCTGCTCGAAAATCCGCCAGCGCCAAATGCCAAGTTGCGGGCAGCCATCGCTCGAATGCCAAAGCCAACGCGGAGACGAGGATGAATGTTCCCGCGTGGCATGAAGAGCCGATCTCGAAAAAGCATGATCGGAAGTCTTTCGATTGTGGCGATCCGGCCATGAATGACTTCTTCGAGCGTTACGCTCGCCAAAGCCATGAATCCGGTGCCGCGAAGACCTTTCTTGCAATTGACAACGCTGACAACAAAAGCATTCTTGGGTTCTATAGCTTGGCTCCGGGTGCTCTGGCCTACGCCGACACGCCGGAAGCGGTTCGTCGCGGTCTCGCCCGGCACGATGTACCTGGGTTCCGGCTCGCGCGCATCGCTACAGACCTGCGTTGGCAGGGTCAAGGTTTCGGTGGCCAACTCCTCGCCGCCGCCGCGCGGCGTTGCCTGCGCGCTGCATCTGAAGTTGGGGGCGTTGTGCTCCTTATCGATGCAAAGAACGACCGCGCGGCTCGGTGGTACGCCAGCTACGGCGCGTTGCCTTTGAGCAACAAGCCCCTGACGCTCGTAATGTCGCTCGCCACGTTCGCAGCTGAACTGAAAGCGGCAGGACAGTTATGAGCCTGTGTGGAGAAGACGGGCTATTCGCAAGTGTGCTGAAATCTACGGCGATATTTGTCTAGTCTAGAAAAGGTGGCAGCATAATTTTGGATAAGGTGGCCGTATTCCACCATTACCAGCACCCAGCCTCGCCGATCACTTCAAAGTTGCGGATCACGGCGTCCTGATCCCGGGTGTTTTGACAGAAAGCATCGTACGTAAGAGGGCCGGCATACTCCTCAATCCGGTGGATGGCTTCAAGGATGTGGCTCAGAAAATCTCGCAGCTAAAGGAATTCTTCTGAGCGCTCAGATCGGCTGAGCCTCGGAGAGAACCTGCTCCCGTAAGCGTTCATGCAAAGCCCGGGGAGTCAGAACGTCAACCGATACACCCAAGAGAGTGCGCAGTTGATAGCGGATCTCTCCAATGTCGAAGATGGATGTTTCTGGAGTCGGATCGACCAGAATGTCAAGATCGCTTTCCTCGGTATCGGCCCATGTGGAGAACCGATCCGAAGACCCTCGGATTCGAGGCGCGACGGGACTCGACGACACGGCGAATCTCTTCCCGATGCAGCCGCAGAGCCTCGGACGGCTTCATAAGACGCCCCCTCTTCCCATTATTGCTCCACCAGGAGCGTCGAAATCGTCGAGGCTGATGGAGTAGTGTTCCGGGCCACCGTTCTGTAACGCCCGGAGGAGCGCCTTCTGCTCCGCAGATTGCACCCAGGTTTCGAGGTCGTTGGTAGCAAGCCCTTTATGTTCCGTTAGTTGCGCCAACAAGAGAGTGCCATCGTCGAGAGGGAAGTTGACCCTCTTGCCCGTCAACAGGCCGGTGAGCAGCTTCATGCGGGCGTCTAGGTTTGGTAGCGGAATCAGCATCCGCTCATCGAAGCAGCTCAGGACCTCAGCATCGATCTGATCCGGGCTACTGCTCGCTCCCAAAAGGAAGACATGGCAGGCGGTGCCTCGGAGCCGCTCACACTCCTGGGCCAGTTGGCCGACGATCTCGTTGGTAAGCGGGTCTGATGCATTCACTAAGTTCCTATTGGGTGCGATAAGGTCTAGCCGATCCAGGAACAGGATCGACGGAGAACTAGAGCAGGCCCGCTCGAAGATCATCTTCACGCGGTTCCCGCTCTGGCCGGAAAAGTTCGCCTTCAAATCCGCCATGGTGGGCGAGAAGAAGGCAAGCCCGCTTTCGTTCCCGAGTGCGTGGGCGGCCCGTCTCTTGCCTCCTGCGTCCGGTCCGATCAACAACAGGCTCTTGGGAACGGCAATGCCCTGCATCTCCCATTTCTCCGCGTCGCGTAGAAGCATGCAAATCAGTTTGAGTCGATCGAGGTACGCGGTCTCGAGAGCAAGGGTTTCCCACTTCGCGGTCTGGTCGACTTGGACGTTGGTCCTCTTTCTCGCAGTACTTGTCGCCGCCAGGAAGTGCTCTCTTTCTGGCGTCCCAGGGTGGGCCAGGGATCGTGCGGTCGAAGCGATGCTTCGTAGATCCCGCCCGCTCATGCCTTGCGTTAACGGCACTATGTCTTCCGGCACCTCGGATGTGATGCCAAGCATCTGTATTTCCTGCTGAAGTATGTCCCGACGATCGGAGGCGCCTGGGAGCGATATCTCGATCTCCCACCCAAAGCGAGAGAGGATAGCGTCATCGAGCATGTCCCGTCGGTTCGTTGCGCAGATGACCATGATTCCCGGAGTTTGCTCGATACCGTCCCATTCCGGCAGAAAGGCCTGGACGATATCCGAGGCAATAACATCGGTCTCAGCCGCTCCGCGGCGCCCGAACACTCCATCGCACTCGTCGATGAAGATAATCGCCGGCCGATGGCTTCTCGCGTGATTCCATATCTCCCGAACACGTTGTCCGCTTGCCCCGAGGTCCCGCTCCTTGATGTCTGCCAAAGAGAGTTTCTGGAAGTCACAGCTTGCGGTGTTAGCGAGAGTTCGAGCTATGAGAGTCTTGCCAGTCCCTGAAGGTCCCTGGAGCAGCAGGCCGCGGGGAGCGGCGGGATCACCCGCCTCAAATAGTTCCATCCTGCGCAGAATGTCGAGCTTCTGCTCATCTGGGATATGAACCTTTCGCCACTCGCGGGCGGATCGGTCAACCCGGTCAAGGTTAGCAGTCTCCCGAGCTAATTGCGCGATCTCGTTCCAAAGCGCACAGAGTGGCGCAAACGAGCGCTCCGCGTCGCGGAGATCCACTTGAAACTCAACCAAGGTCTGCGCAAATACCTTCGGCAGGACCTCGCCGCTGCTCCAGGCAACACCATCCTTGACGAACTCGAATGTATTCAGAGTGACATAATTCCCGGAGGGAACAATGGTAAACAGGCAAGTCTCTCCAAGAAATGCGGTGACATAGGCCTTGCCAAGCTCAAAGCGCTCATGACCTGCGGGAAAAGTGGATGCCCTCACCTTGTAGCCACCGGCCCAAGGAGAGGCACAGACAAACTTGAGCGGTGACCTTTGATAGGGTATCCAAAGCTCTGCCGTTATCTCGTTCTGAAGAGCACGTCGAGCATCGCGGACTAGGCCGGCGTCTCGGTTCCAAAGCTCCTGAAGAGGACCACCCGAGGCCTTGACGCCGGCTTTTTGGAGCCTCTGCAGAAAGCCGGTACGGTGTGAGCAGAATGTCAGCCACTTGGGCTCGGCCTCGGAATTGGCAGCAAGCAGCTTTAGCCGCTCGACACGTTCTCGGCAAGCGGCCTTGCGAGTCTGCCAGTATTGGTCCAGTGCTGTCGCCAATTCGCCCGACTCCACAACAGTAAGGTCATTGTAAGACGGATCGATTTCCGAGTTAAAGGGGGAGGTCATCAGCGGGTTGTTCATTGGATGCACGATGCACCGTGGAGGCTCGCGCCGACCGGCTTGGGCGTGCGCCTCAGCCTGCGTTCAGGCGGCACGCGGTTGTTGATAGAGCAAGGCAGGCACGAGGCACCCGGCGGGAGCAGGTCCGGAGTCAGGTCCGGAGTCAGGTCCGGGGTCGGGCCCGCCGGGCGGCCCGTCAATCAATACCTTTAACTTGACTATCGCGTCGCTCCCGCAGACGCCACAGCGTCGGCGGGTAGAGTTCGATACCGTTTCGCAACTCTTGCAGTAGATAGCCCGCTCGACGGGAATGCTGAGGAGGTTTGGCTCCGCGCGGAGCATCTTAACATTGCGCATGGGGTTTCTCCAGGCAAGACAAAGGGCAGCGCGAGGCTGCCCTTTATTGAAGATCCGCCGCATCTAGGCGACATGCTGTTCAGCGATAGACTCGAGCGCGCCGACCAATCGCTTCAGCATGTCCAGACTGGCAATCTGGTCAGCCGATGCGATTTCCAGCTGGCTCACCGTAGCAGTGAACTGTGCTTCTCCTACCGTTTCCCCCAATGCGCGGGCGCGGTCAAAGCCGCGGGCGGCTGCTTCCATCCACTCGACGACAGTTTTCTGGCGCTCCGCATTCGGAATGGTTCTGGCCGCATCGGTGTGTCCTGCTCTGCGCAGGATCTCCGCGTAGATGCGCTCCCCTAATATCTGGCGAAAGGCCTCGATTCTGGCGGTCAGCCTGTGGTCGATGGGGCCCCGTTTGTCTCTACCCTGGGGAGGCTTTGCGGGAGCCAGGCTCATCCCCGGTGGAAGGGCCCATTGTGGCAGGGTAGGAAGCGTTGTCGGCTGTCCCCGCCGATTTAGCGTCACCCATATTTCGTCGAAGCGGTAGAGGTATCTGCCGAGTCCGAAACAACTGCATGCACGCTTAAATGCTTGAGCGTCCGCAGCAGTCATGGCGTTTTCTCGGTCAGCCCACTCTTCGCCGGTCCCGGTATGACTGCCGAACCGGTGGATGGTGACAGCCGTCGCTACCAGCACCTTGCTGGTCACAATCACTTTGCCAGCATCCACACGCGTGAGTGATGGCACGGTGGAGATTGTGTAGGTTCGCGTCCATCCTGCCGCGGTGAAGAGCTGGTTCAGCCGATCGGTGTAGGCCCGTGGATCCGCGTACGGAAGAATCACTCCCCTGCGTCCATTCTGGGCAGTACGCATGACCTTCCATCTGATCTCGGCCGGATCAAACGGCACCTCGAGCTGCTCGGTCAATTTCTTTCTCTGCTCGGGAGAGAAGTTCGCTGCTGCCATGCTTTTCTCCTTTGATGCTAGCTTTGTTTTGGCCCCGCAATTCGGAGCGGGTTATTGCCCGCTCCCGGCGTAGTGCCGCAGGTGGGGGTAGTACCCTAAAACGGGATCTCTTCCGGAGTGATCTCACGCTCCGCGCCAAAGCCAGCTGCCGCGAAGTCGTCGGCACGGTCATACTGCGCCGACCCGCTCGTGCCGTTCGAGGAACCGGCCGGTGACAGAAGGCTGACCTCTAGCACGACGATTTCTTTACGGTATCTGCGTTGTCCTGAATCCCGGTCGTTCCAGGAGCTTGTGCGGATCTCACCTTCGACGTAGATTTTTGATCCCTTCCTGACATAGTCACGAAGGATCTCGCCGGTTCGCTGGTAGGCGACCAAATCGTGCCACTCGGTTCTCTCCTGCCATTCACCGCGATTGTCTTGGTAACGGTGACTCGTGGCGAGAGACACGCTGACCTTGGTTCCGCTCCGAAGAATATGAACCGCCGGGTCTTTTCCTACATTCCCGAGCAAGATCACCTTGTTGACGCTTTTTGACATGGTTCTATCCCCCTTCTGTTCTTTTCCGAAATCTCGTCTCCAAAACCCTTGTGTCGCTCGCCGAAATCTCGAGTCATCGGTGCGAAATGTCGTGTCTCGCGAGACCGACACCCATGTGAGCAATTGATAGCTGTTCGTGAATGTTGCCGGCGTCGAGTGCAGCCCGCTCGTACATCGCCAATACTCCAAGCCCTCTTCACCTTCTGCGTCCAGGCAATGGGCTTCGCGATAACGGATCCGCGCCTGTTCCTTGTCTGCACACTCATGAGCCTCAGTGATTTCTTCGAGACCCGTTGGTCCCTCCATCAGGCCGCAATGACAGGTTCGAAGCCATGCGCCCGTAATTCCGCAAACCATGCTTTGTGGACGTATAGCGGCGTTGCAGTATGCGGCGCGCCCGCCGGATGTTCTGACGTGGCGTGGCGCTCGTGAACGGTTAGGAGCGTAAGGCCGAGGATGCGCGCCACAATTACGGCATCAGCGTTGTACGTGTCCAGGTAATCCGAGCCGTCGGGATGGTAGAAAGTGAGCTTACGCGCCCGAATTGGTGTTGTATCGATGAATGGGACGTGTTGAAGTCTTTGGCCGCACCCTGAAAGCTCCACGAAGTGCTGGCCGTCGTCGAACAAAACGCCCACATCGCCCGCATTGCGGCTTACGATGGTGCCGATTGCGCCCTGCTCGACCAACAGGCGACCATCGGCTCCGAGGATGTTTTGAGTTACAGTGACTCGATCAAAGCTCATGCTTATACCTCTGCTTGGTTTTCGTCTGCATCGGACGAAACAGGTGCGGAATCTGTGATCGTTGATCTGTTTTTAGGAGGAGTGACCATACTCATGGTTGTGGAATCACGGAGAGATCTCGGACGATTGAGATCAACTCACCGTGGCCCGCCAACAGGCTGTACAACGTACGGCTACCTTCCAATCAATCCATGAGATCGATCATGGTCGGGATGGTATCGGAGTTGATGTCCTTGGAAGACACTTCCCAAACGTGACCATCTGCGAACGTGAGCCTGAACATCGGGCACAACCTTTCTCCGGTAGGTGTGAGTGAGAGTAGGATTACCGGTCGCGGCTAATGGGTCGGGGAAATATTGAGAAGACCGTGCATGATCGAGCGCCGCTCTACGGAGCAGCTGTCCGTGATCGGGGCGATGCTGTCGGGCCTACAACCATGGCAGCGCAAGCCAGGCGCACCAATCTCCCCGGTGGCGGGCCATCGGATACTCATGAGTCGTTGGAGCACGAATGTCGATCTCAAACGTCGCTGTTCATTGCATCTCACAACGCAGTAGATCGAAAGGGCCGGACTTTTGACTGGAGTTCAGCTTGAAGATCTTTCCGGTTGGAAAGCCAGGCTTGCGGGCGTAAGACAATGACGGTCAGACACACTCAGCAGCAGCCTTCCTCAAACGATGGATGACACCTGTTCTTGGTGCGGGTATCTGAGTGGTAAGTCGCGTATACGGTCCCACACGGTACGCGGGATCGTAAGACTCAAGATTGTTGATAGCCCCGTTATCTGATGCCGTTTAGGCGCGACAATCTTTGCGGCATGGTACGTTCGGGCTATCGGAGCGAAGGCTCTGCGCAGGATCTCGTGCCCGAAGTTGGAGAGGACTGAGACCCATCGTTTACAAGCTGCCTTGTGGATGGTCTGAGAATCAACGCGCGCGTCAAATCCTCCGTTTGTCCGATTCAGGCTCTTTGCGGCAACTGGAAGTTCTGCGCATTCTTGACTACTCGTCCGCAGTGTGAACCACGACTCGGTTGCCAACACGCATTAGCTGATCCGCTTTGACCTCCCAGAATATCGATTCAGGAACATGGATGCCCAGCCTGTCCAGGATAGGTCTGTAGTAGTCAACATCCTGCTGATCAGTGCCTGCGTCGTCATCATCGAGATTGGAATAGATGACGTCGTCATTCGTCGTCATAACCGTGCAGAAGACAAAATCCAGTGGGCGGTCATATCCCATGGTGACGGTTATGCTTTCGCCCTGGAGATTGAACGTGCTTAGGATGTGCTGAGACATATTCCCTCCCGACCCACGGTTCGGCGACCGCCGTTTATAGTTAACGCCGTCGGCGTGTGCCGGCTGGGTTGACGTGGAGCTATTGGGTCAGCCGAGAGCCAACGAGAAGTCGTGGTTCAGGTACGAGATCTCGCCTCTCCTATAGCTTGCCCGATTTGCAAGCATATCTTTGCTGCGTTTCTGATTTGTGTCAAATGGTTGGAGCTTGGTCTCCCGGGGGACCACGTCGATCGCCGGCAACTCGAATCACGGGCGCATAAACCCATGCAGATCGACCGCGATCTTCTGGCATGAACGTCGGCGCCGCGACAAGAGGAGATTTCCACTCCAGAGGCTGCCTGCCTCCAAGATGTCGGGGCGACGGAGTACCCCAGGTGGAGGTGGATTGGAATGGAGCAATCCAGGCTTGCCAGACGTGTCAATCCGGTGGGCGGCTGACTTGCCCTGAGGTCATACCAGGATCTTAAGAGAGAGCGATCTTTGAAGCCTCCAGGCACAGACTGCAAAGAATTCCGCTAAAGAGTCAGCCGACGATCCAGAATCGGGACTTGAGGGAGATCGTCAACAGTCGTCACTGACGCGATCAGTCGATCCTTTACGTGAGGTGAAAGGAGTTCGAGGTCCCCGCCTTCGAAATACACAAGCGCCTTAATGCATTCGCTGGGTTGAAAGCTGGAACCAAAGAGGGCGCGAGCAGCTCCAAGGCCAACCGCAAGAGACGTACCGCTCTCCAGAATTGCCGCAGTGTCGATGTAGTCCTTTGATTCCACACGTTGAAGAATGACCTTGAGCTTCGTCCCGAGCAGGTCTTCGGGTGACGCGACCTGCGCGACATGATCGCTGGTCCAGTGTGGCACTCCGACGCGACCGAAGGTGATTGAACCAAAGAAGGATATTTTGACTGTCTCGCTCGACCCTACGCCCGGTACCGCAAGAAAAGTCAAAGTGTCCGGCCTATCTTGAAGTACTTGGGATGCTCTGAGAATGGGAATGGCTGAGAGCAGTGCGCTTCGGTCAAGGGGACCAGCGCAGAAAAAATCAAAGTCAACCGAGGCGCGGTGCCCGAGTCTGAGTGCAATGGCGGTCCCACCATAGAGAGCAAATCCGAGCGCCGCCGCCGGTTGCAGATTCGGCCAAAGAAGTCGCTGAGCTTGAGGAAGAACATCGAGGCGGGGTAAGAGTTCAGACATCAGGCAAATCTCCGTTCCGGTAAAGGAGGCACCTTGCCAGGATCGCTAAGACCGAGACGATAGTGCCAGTATGTCCATGACCTCGCGTCAAACTGACCCGCCTCCGCGTGCGTTAATACCTCGCATAGATAGGGCACTCCAGCCTGATGGACGAGAGATTGCACATCGTCGTAGTCACCAATGTTCATGACCTGGGCCACGATTCGCTCTGGCCGTGCAATGGCGTCCTTAGGCGTCTTCCACCAGATGTACTTGCGGGCGAACTTCTCCAGCAGTTCGATATCCAAGGGCATGAACCATCTCCCCTCTCTCACCGAGCGCACCCGTCGTTTGTAAACGAACGAGGTGACCGTAGCGCCCGTTACATCATCTCATCTACCTTATTCTATCGCGTGTTCTAGTCCACGCATCGGCGGACAAGTTCCTAATTCTCAATGGATTAAGAACCGATAACCTGCCTCGTTCAGATGTGGGATTGGCTCTCCGCCGGGAGCGTAAATCGCCGAAGAGGTTCGGACTCACCAGAAGACGCAATGGGATTGCCGGCCGTTTTGTAGAACTCACCCACGTGGCCAGTGTTTGGTCACGGGATGGCATAGTTATGCTTTCAGTCCGGCCGCATCATGCATCACGGGATATGAGCCGGTGGCGGCACTGCCACATGGGTGTGTTTGCAACCAAGACAGGCAAGCGATCCCGTGATTTTTCTGATCGCTTCGTCGAACCGTTCCTGATAGCGCCTCGCTTCGCCAGCCTGCGTATAGAAGACCGGTGCGATCGACCCGCGCAGCTGACTGTTCTCCTCCTTCCAGAGTTCGACCGCAAGTGTGCCATGTTGTCCACGAAACAGCAGGGTGGACGTGATCACCGGACGAACGCGATCCCCGACGGAAGCCAGTTCATGCCTTGAGAT
>Ga0224530_1001765_pt1 | contig 10868 bp, 10 predicted proteins | sample CBST75metaG_FD_179873 | JGI IMG/M metagenome (GOLD analysis project Ga0224530, IMG submission 179873) | Peat soil microbial communities from Stordalen Mire, Sweden - C.B.S.T75 | ecosystem: Environmental > Terrestrial > Soil > Wetlands > Peat | place: Sweden: Norrbotten County, Stordalen Mire...
GGCGGCAATCAGCACCACAGCGCCGGCGATGGCGAACATAGCGCCGATGCCATGCGTGATGGCGTTGGCCAGGATGTCGCCCAGATGGTAGATTGCTTTCTCGGGTTGCACAGATTCATGATAGCGCGCGTCCGGGGAGGCGTTCCGTTTCGCGCGATGCGGAGTGCGCGTGAGGCTGCGGGTGAAGAAGATTTCGTGAGGTGATTCAATCCCGCATTTCAAGATCGAGATGTGGGGTACACGACAGCCATTTCGCAGATGCTAAAGACTGTGCCCATTTGCCATTTTGCGGTACGGCTGAAGTCGCGCCTTTTCAAAAGGGCTCCACAAAAAATGGGGAACTGCCTTAATGTAATCCAATAACCAATAAAAGGATAAGGAACAGCGCAATCGAGAGACACCCACCTATGAAGGAGATCCATCCAGAGATAGCAAGCATTCGCGCGACAAATCTACTCTTCTTCCCCGAACTAAAGAAACTGACCATGCCTTGAGAACGAGAGACCAGAAGCCAGCCAAATCCAATCTCCCCGATGGCCAACAGGAAGAGGACATAAACGTGTAACGCCAGTTCCATACGTGAAGGTTACCGTGTGGGTCCATGACCCGGTGCGACACCGGACATTCTGCCCCTAGTACACTAAAGCAGTCCCTACTTTTTCTGTACCCGCGCAGGAGGCCCCTCATGGCATCGATTACTTTTCCGGCAGTTCCATCCGAATCGCGCGCCGGGCGCTTTGGCGTTTATGGCGGGCGGTATGTGCCAGAGACGCTCGTGGCGGCGCTGGTTGAGTTGGAGCGCGAGTACGATTTGGCCAAGAATGACGCGGCCTTTCAAGCGGAGTTGGCCGATCTGCTGAAGAACTACGCGGGCCGGCCCACGCCACTCTACTTTTGCAAACGGCTGACGGAACAGTTGGGCGGGGCCAAAATTTATCTCAAGCGCGAAGACCTGCTGCACACCGGCGCGCACAAGATCAATAACGCCCTGGGCCAGGGATTGCTGGCCAGGCGCATGGGCAAGAAGCGCGTCATTGCCGAGACTGGCGCGGGCCAGCATGGCGTGGCTACTGCAACGGTTTGCGCGCTGCTGGGCCTGGAATGCGTGGTCTACATGGGCGATGTGGACATGGAGCGGCAGGAGCTGAACGTGCTTCGCATGCGCCTTCTTGGCGCCGAGGTGCGCGGAGTTTCGTCGGGATCGAAGACGCTGAAAGACGCTATCAGCGAAGCGATGCGCGACTGGGTTACCAATGTCCGGACGACTTACTATTTGCTCGGCAGCGCGCTGGGAGCGCATCCGTATCCCACCATGGTGCGCGACTTCCAGCGCTGCATCGGGCACGAAATCAAGGAACAGATTCTCGAAAAGGAAGGCCGGTTGCCGACAGCGATCATTGCCTGTGTGGGCGGAGGATCGAATTCCATCGGCGCATTTTACGAGTTCATCCCCGATAAAAACGTTCGACTCATCGGCGTGGAGGCCGGCGGACGCGGCACGGCGCTGGGCGACCATGCGGCGCGCTTCCGCGGCGGAGCGCCTGGAGTTTTGCAGGGAACATATTCTTACGTCTTGCAGGATGAGAACGGCCAGATCGCGCTCACTCATTCGGTTTCCGCTGGCCTTGACTACGCCTCCATCGGCCCGGAGCACGCCATGCTGCACGATTCGGGACGCGCGGAGTACGTTTCGCAAGACGACGCAGCCACGCTCGATGCGGTGGTGCGGCTGGCGCGTATGGAGGGAATTTTGCCGGCGCTCGAAAGTGCGCACGCCGTGGCCGAGGCGCTGCGAATTGCTCCCACGATGGCGGCGCGTGACATACTAGTGGTGAACCTCTCAGGACGCGGCGACAAGGATATGGGAATTCTGGCGCGCGAGTTGAATCTCCAGGGGGCGTGACAGTAATTTCGATGGCAATTCGTTTCGATCACAAACCGGGATTAGTTGTGTATCTGACGGCGGGAGATCCCTCGCTCGATGCCACGCGCGAAATCGCGCTTGCGGCCATCGACGCGGGCGCGGATGTGATCGAGCTGGGCGTGCCGTTCAGCGATCCGCTGGCCGACGGGCCGGTGATTCAGCGCGCCAGTGAGCGAGCTGTGGCCAGGGGAACGCGACTCCAGGATGTTCTCAAGCTAGCCAAAGAGATTCGTGTGATGAGGTCGGCTGCGGGTCTGGTGATCTTCAGCTATCTGAATCCGATTTTGCGTTACGGCCTCCATCAATTCGCGGATGCGGCGGCTGTCGCCGGCGTGGACGGCGTGCTGGTGACAGACCTGATTGTCGAAGAGGCGGGCGAATACCTGAGCGAGATGGCACGAGTGGGACTTGCGCCGATTTTTCTGGCCGCGCCCACCAGCCCCGACGAACGGCTGCAAGCTATCGCGACACATTCCAAGGGTTTCGTTTACGCCATATCTCGCGTGGGCATTACCGGCACGCAGCAAAGCCTGACCTCCGACGCAGCCTCGCTTGTCGAGCGAATACGGCGATACGCAAAGCTGCCGGTGGCCGTGGGTTTTGGCATCAGCAACGCGGAACATGTTGCGCAGGTGGCCGAGTTCGCTGATGCCGCGGTGGTCGGCAGCGCGATTGTGGAGTTGATCGAGCGCTCAACTGCGGAAACAGCACCTGGCGCGGTCGCTCGATTTATCAAGGGCCTCCGCTTGCCGCACGCGGCGTTGGCCCGGTAACTTCCCGCAAGCGGCGCACGCGCCGCAAGCATCTGTTCAACTTTTAATCCTAAGCAACGGTGTACCCGGTCCCTATTCAACGGACCGGCCACTGGCGCAACACGAGGATGGAATGACGCTGGAAGAACTGCGAAAACAAATTGATGTTCTGGACCGCCAGCTTGTGGAATTGCTCAGTGAGCGAGCACGCGCCGCGCAGATGGTGGGCCACTTGAAGGCCGCCACATCGCTACCGGTCTACGAGCAGGAGCGCGAAAAAGTGGTCTACGCCAATGTGCGCGCGGCCAACAAAGGACCCTTGCCGGACATCGAACTGACGCATATCTACGAGCGGATCATCGACGTGATGCGGGCATTGCAAAGGAACGAGTTGGCATCGGAGAAGAACGCCCAGGCAGCTAAATCGGTGTCCCCAGTGACAGGACTTGGTCGCGGGGATGAAGATGCGCCGGGCCACGGCACCAGCGCTGAAGCGCGCGAGACAGGAAACAGACAATGATCGTATCCATGCAGGAAAAAGCGACCGAAGAACAAATCTACGCCGTCATCGAAACGATGGAAGAGGCGGGGGTCAACGTACACCGCACCACAGGCGCCACACAGACCATTCTGGCCGGCGTCGGGCCCACAGCCAATGTGGACCTAAGCAAATTTGAAGTGCTGCCGGGCGTACTCAACGTGCTGCGCATCAGTGCGCCGTATAAGCTGGCCGGCCGCGCCTTTCGCCCCGAAGGTACGGTGGTGGAGTTTGCCAACGGTGCCAGCATCGGCGGCACGCAGGTTGCGGTGATTGCCGGACCATGCGCGATAGAAAACCGCGAGCAGATCTTTGCGACCGCCGCACGCGTCAAGGCTGCCGGCGCTGGCTTTCTGAGAGGCGGCGCCTTCAAACCGCGCAGCTCGCCTTACGCATTTCAAGGGCTGGGCATTCCGGGGCTTCAGATGATGCACGAGGCCGCGCAGGAACACGGTCTGCTCACGGTCAGCGAGGTCATGGAGATTTCGCAGATTGAACCCATGCTGCCCTATGTGGATCTCTTCCAGGTAGGCGCGCGCAATATGCAGAACTTCAATCTGCTGCGCGAGCTGGGCCAGGCGCGCAAGCCGGTGCTGTTGAAACGCGGCATCGCCGCCACTATCGAGGAGCTGCTACTGTCAGCCGAGTACGTCATGGCCGGCGGCAACTACGACGTGATCCTCTGCGAGCGCGGGATTCGGACGTATGAAACAGCCACGCGCAACACCATGGACATTTCGGCGATTCCGGTGATTCACAAGCTCTCCCATCTGCCGATTGTCGGCGATCCCTCGCATGGCACGGGCCGGCGGGATATGGTGGCTCCGATGGCGCGTGCCGCTGTGGCCGCGGGCGCGGACGCGATTCTGGTCGAGGTTCACCCCAACGCCGACAAAGCCGCATCCGATGCCGCGCAGACGCTCTACCTCGACCAGTTCGATGAGCTGATGGGCCAGTTGCGGGTGATTGCCACGGCAGTCGGACGGACCATATAAGAACCCGTACGGAACGCTGCAAAGTGTGAAGCGGCTGGGTTGAATTCGGAGCGAGGATGAAAACCATTGGTTTAATCGGCGGCATGAGCTGGGAGTCAACGGTCCCATATTATCGGATCATCAATGAGACAGTCAGAGATCGCCTTGGCGGACTGCATTCCGCCAAGCTGGTCCTTTTGAGCGTTGACTTTTACGAAGTGGAACGCCTCCAAAGCACCGGCGATTGGGCCGGGGCCGGGAGGATGCTTGCTCAAGCCGGCCGTTCCCTCGAATTGGCCGGGGCTGATTTTCTTGTCCTGTGTACAAACACAATGCACAAAGTCGCATCGACAATCGAAAAGTCAGTAACAATTCCACTCCTCCACATCACTGATCCGACAGCCGCGGAGATCAAGCGCTCCGGCTTCACAAAGGTTGGCCTGCTAGGTACTCGCTTTACCATGGAACAGGACTTCTACCGTTCCCGTCTGCAGTCGCATTACGGAATCAGCGTCTTGGTGCCGGAAAAGAAAGATCGAGAGATCATTCATCGTGTCATTTTTGAAGAACTCTGTTTGGGAAAAGTAGTCGATGCATCGCGTATCCAGTTTCGAAGGGTCATCGAAGATCTCGTTGATTGTGGCGCTGAAGCGATCATCCTCGGCTGCACTGAAATTTCTACGCTTGTTCAACGAAGCGATTCTTCAGTCCCTCTCTTTGACACCACAAGTATTCATGCATGCAAAGCGGCTGAGTGGGCAATGGCGCCAGGCGAAGCCTAGCCGGTTACTATTGTCAAGCCGCGTCTTTTCAAAAATCGACGGAGCGAAGAAGTCTGCATGATCGAGCGTATCGCCATACTGGGCACGGGTTTACTTGGCACGTCAGTTGGGTTGGCGTTGCGCGCGGCTGGCTTTCACGGCTCCATTACCGGCTGGAACCGAAGCCCCGAAGGCGCTCAGACTGCGCTCTCCATGGGCGCGCTGGATTCAATTGCGACAGACCCGTTGCAGGCAGCGCGGGAGAGTCAGGTGGTTCTGCTGGCCGTGCCCATCTACGCAACGCTTGATTGGATGGAGAAGCTCTCTTGCGTGCTCGGCTCCGAGCATCTGGTCACCGACGTGGGCAGCACAAAGGCGCAGATCACCGCAGCCGCGGGACGCCTCTTCAACACGCCGACGCAGGCGGCATTTTTGCCGGGGCATCCCATGGCGGGCAAGGAGCGCGGCGGCGCGGCGCTGGGCGATGCGAATCTATTTCGCGGCGCGGTGTGGCTTTTCACAGACGACCCGGCCTGGCAGCGCTCGCCACACTCGGCTGAGTTAGTCAAAGGCTGGCGGGAGTGGGTCGCGGCGATGGGATCAAAGACTCTCGATCTGGAACCCGCGCGTCACGATGAGTTAGTCGCCTGGGTCAGTCATCTGCCGCAGTTTCTGGCCACGGCGCTGAGCGCGCTTTTGCAAGAAGAGATCGGCGACGCGCCGGAGCTGAAAGACGTGGGTGGTCGTGCTCTCAGCGAAATGACGCGGCTCGGGTCCAGCCCTTACTCCATGTGGCGCGACATTGCCCTCACCAATACGGAAGCGGTTCAGGCCGCATTGCTCGCGCTGGAGCAAAGGCTGGCGCATCTGCGCGAAAATCTACGCACGCCAGAGTTACGCGATGAATTCGAGCAGGCCAATAAGTTTCGGCGCGAGTAAGGTGCTGCAAGGAGCCAGATGAGCACAATCGAAATATCGAAACAGGCTCGTGCGGATGCGATTGCTTCGATCCAACGCTATTTTGAAGAGAACATGACAGAACCAATCGGCGAAATGCCAGCGGGTCTACTGCTCAATTTCTTCTTGGAAGAGATAGGACCAGCTATTTACAACCAAGCGATTCGCGACGCGCAGGCACGGATTCAGCAGCGGGTTTCTGATCTTGACGGCGAACTCTACTCCGATGCATTCCAGTATTGGACAAGGATCGACGCCAAACGGAAAAACCGCCGTTAGGTAAGAATTCCAGAGATTGGTTTTCCCACATCTCGCTTCCGAGATGTGGGTTTCACTCACTCTTGATCCGCTTCTTTTGCCAGCTCGACCACTTCCTTCACCGGCTCTGCCGCTTCCTTGGACGGGTCGATAGTGTGAAAGCCTTCGGTTTTGGCGGTTTCAAGCAACTGCGCTGAGGCGGAAACGAAGATGATCTCCGTGTCCTGAAACATCTCGCGGGCAACGAGTGCTGCCGCCAGTTGCAGAGTGTCCGGCCAGCGCAGCGTGGTGCGGTCAAGTAGCTGGCGCGCAGCTTCCAGCACGGCCGGATTCAGCGGCTCCTGGACCATGCGCGCGGCTTCCATGCGCAGGCTATCGAGCGCGGATGTGGCGTCGTCTGCCGAGATGGCGCCGGCCCGCTCGCGCCGCCGTATGGCCCCGTAGACCTCAAGCGGCGTGGAGGCGGAGATCAGCTTGCGGTTGTCCTCGACGGCCTCCATCAGGCTGATCAAGGCGCTGGTGCCCTGCTCCTGCACAAACAGCTTGGCGAAGGCGGTGGCTTCAAGAAAGTAGCAGCTCACTGATTCCCCCGTTCTTCCTCGATGGCCTCGGCGATGGAGTCACCGTGAGATGTGACGGGATGGAAGCGCTGCGCCTCCTCGGGCATTCCGGCCTCTGCGCGGTTGAGGCGAATGGTTGTAGTGGGATAGGCCGGCGTCTTGGGGTTGGCGATCTTGCTGGTGATGACGACGCCGCGCTGGATGGCTTCGGCCAGCACAGTCTGGCGCGACTCGGGATGCTGATTCCAGCGGAAGGCCTTGCGCGGCAGGAAGGAGTCGCGGAACCACTTGAGGGCGATGAAGGCGTGTCCGCCCCGCTCAGCCTCAGCCAGCGCGGCGCACAGCTCTTTGACGCGGGCGTCGATGTCGGCGGGAATCACCGCCTCCTGGCCGTCTTCGTCGTCGTAGAAAGCTGGCTCGGCGGCGGCACGCGGCGCGCGGATGGGATGCGGCGTCATCTCGGCTCCGTCGATGCGCTCAAAGTAGATGCGCACCTCGTCCTCTTCCGGCGTCCATGAGTCCGCCATGGCATTGCGGCGCTTGCTGCGGCCGTTTTCGCCGCACAGCTCGACAATTGCCTGGTAGCCCGGAGGCGCCAGAAACTGCAAAGCGCGCGCCATGCCGGGGTCTGTGGAGGACGCCAGCTCGTTAAGAGCTTCTTCAATAATTTCTTCCGCATCGGGGATGCTCAAGTTGCTTGCTTCTACGCTGCTCGGGGCAGCTTTTGTCGATTTCATTCTTTCTTCTCCGTATGCGCTGCCTGCGCCCGTCAATGCGACCGGTCTCCGGAAGGCCTCATGGCCTAATTCCAGAACTCGTCCGCACGCGGACAAAAAGCAGCATTAGTCCTATACTTCACTCGTTACCGCTGGTCTCTTTCACCACGCGGAAATTCAAGGAATACTTGGGGGACCTCAAGAAAAAGTTCTTTTTGTGATGGAGACATTTCCTCAGGGGCTCAAGCCCCATTCATATTACTGGGATTATGCAATGACTAAAGCCCGCATCCTTCAAAATAAAGCCGTACCCTCCAAAATTAAAGCCAGTATCGGTCACAACGTCGGCGTATGCAGAGATGATTTAACTAGATCCTCAGTTTGAAGCTATTCATCCCTCAGTCTAACCGAATCAAGCGGGACGGTGGATGGTTGTCTAAAAAGCCGAACGCCCCGTAAATAAACCGTAAACCCCGCCGCCCGGAAAAAGTTGCGGCATCACCGCAATTTTATTTGGACGGCCTGCTTCGTACAATAGAAGATATGCGCCATTATTTGCAACTGCTTTTATTCTGCTTTTTGGCTACCGTCGGGCTGTATGCCGATGGCCCGGCTTTCGATCTGGCTGGCCCCAAGGTGGACGTGCGCGTCAAGCGGGGCGAGGTGACGCTGCCGATTGGCGAGACCCCCAATCTGCTGGCAGGAGACCGGCTCTGGATTCATCCCGACTTTCCCGAGAGCCAAACCGCGCACTATGTGCTGATCGTCGCATTCCTGCGCGGAGCCACCAACCCGCCGCCGCCGGAGTGGTTCACACGCGTGGAGACCTGGACCCGCGAAGCGCGCGAAGAAGGCGTATTCGTGACCGTGCCTGAAGAAGCGCAGCAGGCGCTGATCTTTCTGGCGCCGGAGACGGGCGGCGACTTCAGCACCCTGCGCAAGGCGGTGAGGAACCGCCCCGGCACATTTGTCCGCGCTGTTCAGGATTTGCAGTCGGCGAGTTGGGATCGCATGCGCCTGGACTCCTATCTTGCCGAGGTCAAGGAGACGTCGCAAACCGACCCCGCGCTGCTCAAGGAGCGCGCCGAGAAAGCTGCCCGCAGTCTGGGCATCAAGCTCGACCAACAGTGCTTTGACAAGCCCACCGATCAGCAAGCGCCCTGCCTGGTGCAGCACACCGACGCGCTGGTGCTCGACGACGCCAATGCCCAATCGCGGGTGGCGCAACTGACCAGCGGCTCCAGCGCGGACCTGATGAACCAGATCAGCTACTCGAACATGGCCGGCGGGGGCGTATACAGCCCCTACGTCGGCGCCATCGTGGACACGGCCAAGATCCTCTCGTCGTTGCACACGGCGCATTTCCAATACATTCCCGCGCTGGCCCTGCCGGCCAGGGATACGCTGAATCTGCGGCTGAGCGTGCCGCCTTCCTTCAAGGACCCCAAATCAGTGGTGGTGGTGGCCTTGCCCCCTGTGGGCGCCACCAGGCAGCCGCCGCTGCATCCGGTGAATCTGGCGGAGAGCTATTGCGCCCAGAAGCCGGGCCTGGTGCTGCCGGCCGAGGGAGCGCCGCTGGTTTTTGCCACGCAACTCGCCTACGGCCTCACCCTTCACATTGTGGACAAACCGAGCATCAAGAATAGCGCCAGCCCGGTGAATCTGCCGTTGAAGGTCGATCCGTCGCTGGGCGGGTTGGTGCTGGAGCATCCGGCTCCGGCCCTGCTGAATGGCGATCTGACCCCGGATGGCGAGCTGACCGGCGTGGTGCTCGGCAAATGGGGCTTTGACGACTGGGAGGGCCCGCGCTTCCACCTGCGCGCGGCGCTCTCCGGCAAGTGGACCGTGACGCCAGCCGACGAGACCGCGCTCGTGGTGGGCCGCGAGGACAAGCTGCACATCGAAGGGGAAAATTCGCTGTGCGTCGAGCGCATCGAAGAGCAAACGGCGACGGGCAGTTCGATCAAGCTGGTTTGGAAGCCGGTGAAGGCGGAGCAGTTGGAAGTGTCCGTGCCCATGAAAGACGCTTCCCCGGGGATGGTCAACCTGAATATTTACCAATCCGGGCTGGAAAAGCCGGACCAGTTGCAACTGAAGGCCTATGCCGAGCCAGCGGCGCTGGATCGCCTTACGCTGTGCGCGGGCGACACAGACGCGACTCTGAAAGGCAACCGCCTGGACGAGGTAGCCAAAATCAGCTTGGACTCCATCACCTGGACCCCGGCCACACTCACCCGCGTGCAGGACTCTGACCAGTTGCAGTTGACCACCAGCGGCTCGACGGCCGCCCTGGTGCCTGGAAAGCCGGCTTTTGCTAGTGTGCAGTTGCAGGACGGCCGGCTGCTGAAGGTTCCGGTGACGGTTGAACCGCCCCGCCCGCAGGTTACTCTGCTGAGCAAGGGCACACAGAACGATGTCTCCACGGCGCCCTCGCCCGTGCATCTGGGTAGCGACGACGATCTGCCCGTTGACGAGCGGCTGGTCTTCTTTATCCGCTCCAGAGAACCGGAAAACTTTCCTCGCGATGAGAAGGTCGAGGTGGCCGCGGCTGACGGCAGTTTCCGCACCGTGCTGGCGCTGGCCGACGGCAGCCTGATGCTCGAGGATGCAAAGACCGCATTGGGAGTTGTGGAACCGCTGCTGCGCTTCGGCTCCTCGGCTTTTGGGCCGCTGCGGGCGCGCGCGCTGTCGGCTAATGGGATTGCCGGCAATTGGATGCCGCTGGGAACGCTGGTGCGGCTGCCCGGATTCAAAGAGCTTCACTGCCCGCGCACCGCGGCCAGGCCCTGTGTGCTGATCGGAACCAATCTCTTCCTGGTTGCGTCTTTCTCCGCTTCCTCGGAGTTCGGGAAGCCAGCCGATGTGCCCCCGGATTTTACAGGAACCCAGTTGAGCGTCCCCCATCCGGCCAACGGCGTGCTCTACCTGAAGCTGCGCGACGACATGAATACGGTGCAGACGCTCACTCTGCCGGTGATGCCCATGAGTGCGCTGACGCAAACCACGGCGTCGCAAAAGACCGCAATCCCATCTGAAGAGGCGCCATCCGTTCCGGCGCAAACTCAGGCTCCGGATGCGCCGGAACCTGCTGCAGAGCCTGTCCCTGCGCAGGCCCAACCCAAGACAACTCCAGCCACACCTCCGCCATCGCCCGACAAACCAAAGCCGTGACAAATGGTGGGGTTTCACTGCGATTTCAGAAGAGGTTTTTCAGAGGCGCGAGGGCAAACCCCGCGCCTCTCTGTTCTTGCAGAAGGGCCGCCAGCGCCTTAGAGTTTATCCGCAAATTGGTAGCGCCGACCTCCTGGTCGGCTGTCCTGTGGGTCTCCAGACCCACAGGTGACGTCTGGCGGCGTGGCCGCTGCCAGCACAGCCGACTTGGGGACCGGCGCCACATTCCTCTCTCAATTTACGGATAGGGCCTTAAT
>Ga0224530_1001767_pt1 | contig 10845 bp, 11 predicted proteins | sample CBST75metaG_FD_179873 | JGI IMG/M metagenome (GOLD analysis project Ga0224530, IMG submission 179873) | Peat soil microbial communities from Stordalen Mire, Sweden - C.B.S.T75 | ecosystem: Environmental > Terrestrial > Soil > Wetlands > Peat | place: Sweden: Norrbotten County, Stordalen Mire...
GCCACTGCAGCAAACGATCGCACCCCGGCGCTGGGGATTTGGGGAAAACCTGCACGCATTCGTGGCAACAGCGGCAGAAAACCTTACTCTTGGATTCATCGATCTGAGGATCCCTCGTCCCATTTTGACGAGAGCAGTTTCTATCTTTGTTCGCAATGGAAATCAAGCCATCCCTTGAAACAGTGCCATTGAAGCGGCTAGAGCGAAACCAGAGTCAATGTGCCCTGTCGTGGATTGTGCACGGTCGCCGCTCCCTGGTGGTCGCGTAGACTTGAACACATTCTTTTGGGATCCATCTACTCTGGTTTCTCTATAGCTGCTCGTGCCGCTCCGATAGCTCTCTATACACCGATTATCTATAGTTATAGATAAGTGGATAGGACTGAGTGCATAAAGAGACGAGCATAACCAGTCTGGCGATGATATCAGATAGATACTATCTATCGGTTCACAAATCCCGATGCTACCCCTACGCCGTGAGTGCCCGCACCGACAACCGGTGAAAGCCACCAGTAGCTGGATTTATGCTTCTTCATCCAGTAGCTTGCGAATGAGCCGTAACCAACAAATGCGAAACTTACGCCGAGAGCTCCCGCCTGCGACGAGGGCATGAGTGGATTCCCCTCTTGGCAGTGGTGATCTGCGATGCAGTGCTGGGTCATCTCCACGTCGAATACCGCCATCCCCAAGTGCAGACCGTTGATGAAAATGTACTTCGCGTCGAGAATTCGTGGAGGTGCCGTGGCCACTGGCGTTGCGCGAACAAAGCCCGAGGCAGATGGCTCCGAGCCTGTAGCAGCTGGAGTCATGTTGGTTGAAGTTGAATCACTATAAGCGAGGCCGTTTGCTGCCTCGCTGTCCGTTGGTGACAGTCTTGCAGTTAGGAGCGCTTCCTGTTTGATTCGCTCGAATGGAACCTTGGTCTGCTGCGCGGAGCATGCCCAACCTCCCATTACTATTGCCAGACTGATGATTGTTCCGCGTGCCGTGTTCATGCCGTTCTCCATCCGGTTTATATATCCGGCTGGCAATGTTATCGGCTGAACACAGCGCGATGTTTAGGCCTGTCGCATCCCATGCAATTAGAGGCCGCAAATCCGTTGCCGCACAGAGGTTGCATGATACTCACATGCAGGGGATTGCACTTCTCTGGGTTCAACCTGCAAATCGCTTCTGTTCAGCACGAGCTGTTTCCTCGCCTTGGAAGGCCTGCCATCATTGCTCGTGCTCGAAGCGACATTGTTGGCCGGCAAGAATATCGAAGGAAGGTACGGAATCGGCCTGGCGGCAAGCGGAAAATTGAACCCGTCGCAAAAATGACGAAACGCGTCGCATTTCTTCCAATGTGGAGAGACAACGGTTGTGCTGAATACACAAATGTGACTTAGAATGATGGCGTTGCCAGTGATCCCCATTTACGCAGGGTCGGGGTTGGCTACCCCGGCAGTCGCGGCCAGCAGGCGCACGCCGGTCATCGTCGGCGCGAGCCTGCTGCTTCTGTTGGCCTTTTCCACAGCGACCATCTTTGTGAGGGAAGCCTGGGCGCTTCAGGCCTTTCAGATCGGAGTTTTTGCCCTTCTTGCCGTGGTCCTCGTGGTGGGCTTCCGCCACGGGAGGGAACCGGTCGCCAGCGGTCTTGCGTCGTGGCTCGTATATTTGATCCCCGCGTGGGGACTGGTTCAGATCTTTGCGCACACCACGGCTTCCAGCGTCGAGACCCGCGAAGCTGTTCTGCGTTGGGGAGCACTCGCCGGGGTCTTCTTCTTGAGCCAGGTTGCCGGTCCTACACGAACCGCGAGGCGTCACCTTCTGAGTGCGTTTCTTATCTTCGCCACGGGGATGGCTATCCTCTGCCTGACCCAGCTCTTTACCTCGGAGGGCCGCGTCCTCTGGCTGTTCCCAACCGGATATCCGGACGTCTACGCAACTTTCCCGTCTTACAATAACTACGCGCAGTTCATGGAGATCGCTCTGCCGATTGCCCTCTGGCGGGCCTCGCGCGAGGGATGGCGGTCCTGGTGGTATGCGCTTGCCGGCGGTGTCATGTATGCATCTGTGATCGGCGCGGCTTCGCGAATGGGCGCGGCGCTCTGTACCGCCGAACTGCTGGTGATGATGGTGATCGGGTTGGTGAAGTTGCGGGATCCGGAGAGCGGTCTGCCGTCACGCTCCACGGTGACCATGCTGGTGATGGTGCCCGTGCTGGCGGCGGGCTTCACTCTTGCTGTTGGTTGGGAGCGGGTTTGGCAGCATTTTCAGGGAAATGACCTATACCTGGTTCGCCGTGAGTTCATAGTGGCGGCTGCGGACATGGCCAGGCAGAGGCCACTGACTGGCTACGGTTTGGGCACCTTCCCCGAGGTCTATCAGCGATATGCAATTAAGGACTTTCCGTTTTATGCCAACCATGCTCACAATGATTGGGCGGAGTTTGCCGCAGACGGCGGAGTTCCTTTTTTGCTCCTCATATTGATCCCGTTTGTCGTGTGTATTCCCACGGCCATTCGGAATCCATGGGGACTGGGCCTGGTCGCGATTATGCTCCATGCGTGCGTGGATTTCCCGTTTCCGCGCCCTGCGGTATCAGGCTGGGTGTTTCTCTTGCTAGGACTTCTCTACGTGGCGCGAATGCCAGAAGAGACTCACCATAGAAGGTTCAACCCGGCCATTTCAGAGGAAAGATCCGCTTGGAAGACTGCTGATTGATCCAGCCCGATTGGTTTGATGCGGAGCCGCGCAGAATCAACCGTAGCTCCTTCGACTTACCTCTCCAACCTGCAGCAGTCTTGCTTCTTCTCTTTACAAAAACCTCGAGGCCAAGAGCCACTTGTCTCTTCCTGGGACCCCGGCGACCGTGTTGGCAAGTGAGTTTGAGGATCGCGCAGGTTACGTAGTAAAAAAACTCAGCGAAGAGTTCACTGCGCCGGAATCCGTTGTCGGCATACGCTCTGTTGTGAGGTACCGCAGGAAAAACCAGAACAGAGCGAACGCCGCTGCGAATATTACGACCGCGATCAATCGCCGAACCAGCCGTTTCTTGCTTCGAGTACTCATCAGCTTGTTGGGACGGCGGATGTCCGTTGACTGCTCCGTCGGCTTGGAGCCGGAATCAGAGGATGGCGAAGCAAAAAAACGTAGCCGGCACTTACGGCAACGGAATGCCTCACGGCCGCGCACTCGCTGCAAGAAATCGTTCCAGCGAGTACTGCTCGATGCACGAACTTCCGAACTTCCGCATTCTGGACAAGTCATGATTTTGGATGAGCCTGAATCCGAGTTGATACTACCACCAAAGTACCTGAAATTCGCGGGGTGCCGAGCGTTCGCCTGTATACCAGGCGCAGCCGGAAGAGGGATGTTCCGGGAGAGACTGAGAATGCAAGCGCCGCATGGTTTAGCGTGTTGCTGGAGAGATCGGTAGAGTTCGAGAGAACCGTGTTGGACTTCGCATCAACAATCTCCCACTGAAGCCCGGTCTCCGGCGGAATGTCGGAGGTGCGGTAGGCATAGGTCATTGTGTAGTCGCCCGGCGTCAGTGTCACAACTTGCTCCGCAACGGTGCAGTCCTCCGGAAGACCTTCGGTGAATTCCGTTTCCAGGCCGGATGCGCCCGGCCACGAATGAAGGCCGGGATACTCGGGAAGGGACCAGTCGAAACTTACCGGCAGCGGCTGCCGAGCGAAATTCGCGTTGTTGGGCACGGTGGTGTCGGCGATGATCCAATGCTGCGCGATCATCGATTGCCACAATGCACTGGCTGCCACTCCCTCATTCGCGGCAACCAGCCGGTTCAAGACAGTAAACAAGAGCAGGCGATCCGATTCCGGATCACCCGTGCGAATCAGGCGCGGAGCAACGCTGGCCAGGGTTTGCAACTGATCTTTCGCCAGCAGAAATTGGAGATACTGGCGAAGCAGCTCGGGCTTCTCGTTCAAAATTGCCGCTGTGATCTTTGCTGAATCTGGCGAGACGCGCCAGCACAGCTCAAAAAGCGCCTGCACATCGTCGGCAGGCATTTCAGCTGCGCTTCGAGCCCATCGCCAAAATGCCGGCAGGTTGTCCCGCCGAAAATAGAAGTTCGTCAGGCTCCAGCGGGGAAGATACGTGTGATCAACCGAATAGGCGTCGAGCAGCAGTTTCTCCGCCCGCTCAAAATCCCCTTCGGCCTCGTATTGCAACCCTAACTCAATGTCTGCCTGTGCGTTATAGCGGTTCAGGCGCAGAGCAGTGGTGAGCAGCCCGCGCGCGTGTTCCTGATCGAGTTCACTGAGGCGCATGTAGTACTCCGAACTGTCGGGTACCAGACGTATGGCCGACCGCACCGATTCCTCACTGTCCTTCCGAAACAGATAATCCGCCCAAGCAAACTGAAACGAGCGCCAGATTCCGAGGCAACACGCCCCCGCGAGAGCGACTCGCAGTACGACCTCTGCCGAGCGGCGAAGAGAAAACACCATAATAATTCCGAAAGCATAGCACCGGGCACAGACTCGCGAAACTGAATTTGGAGGGCAATGCAGCTCGGCCTTTTCTGTACGCGGCCCGGGCTCCGCGATGAAGCTGCCTGCCGCCTCGGAAGGGGCCGCGAGCAGCAAATGCTCCGCTTTTTTTGAAATGCAACAAGATAAGGCTTTTATGGTTCAGATCACCTCCCTCGCGCCGCGCCGCGTGGCTTTATGTATGACAGACGTATTACGTAAATGATTGATTTTAAACAAAAAGCCTTGTCGCCGCCGAGATTTTGGCGTATACCCAATGAATCAGGCCCGCGTGCGGCGGGTCGAGCCGGGCTCCCCAGAAATGTAATGTCGTGTCCGCATTGTGCGGTGAGGAGGGAGTAGATGTTCAAGAAACTGCAGGTCATGACGGTCGTGATGTGCATGCTCTCCTATACCGCGGCTGCGACGGTCTCCATCGGTACCGCCAGCGCCCGCGGAGACATGCGCGTGGACAGCTATCTGGTCAAGGGAAACGCCACGCTGTTCGATGGGTCGGTAGTGGAGACCGGACAGGCTACCGCGGACTTGCGCCTGAACAAAGGCACTGAGATTACCATGGCCGCGAGCTCGCGTGGCACTTTGTTTAGCGACCACCTTGTGCTGCAGCGGGGAAAAAGCGAACTGGCAGCCAACAGTGCGTTCCAACTCCAGGCCAATGGCATGCACGTAACTCCAAAAGAGCCGAACTCGCGCGGAGTGGTTGCGGTGAGGGAAGGAAACACCATAGAGGTTGCTGCCCTCAACGGCAGCTTCGGGGTAACGAATGATCAGGGAGTTCTGTTGGCCAGCGTTCAACCGGGCCGCGTCATCTCCTTCGCCATTCAGGCCGGCGCAACTGCGCCCACCCCCTCGTCGTTCTCTGGTGTAGGAATGGTAACTTCCGAGAATGGTCATTACTATCTCACCGATAGCGCAGACGTGAAGTATCAGTTGATTGGCAAGGATGTACACAGGTTCGTCGACACAAAAGTCGTAGTCGTGGGTACCTTGCAGACTCAAGGCGATTTGTCCGTAATTGATGTGAAGTCGATTGGGATCAATGGCGGTGGGCCCAGCGGGGTTAGAACGGTTCCGTCGTTGCTCATCGTCGGCGCGATCGTCGGTGCCGCAGTCGGAATTGGACTCGCGATTGGCAGGGCGACCGCACCTGCAACGGCCGCAAGCATCTAGCCTCAAACCGGGAGCGCCCGTAGCTGACGGTCTTCGCGAATATCAATGGTGGTATCTCGCTCGTGTGGACGATGACGCAGAATAGGCCATGTGACCTGCCGCGGCGGGTAACATGGCCTGTTTTGTTTTGTTTCACACTGCGTCGCTCTTCTTGGCAAGGCAGATTGAGCCCACCGCAAGCTATGCCCAATACAGTGTTTCTCCCGCCTGATCCAGACTCCCTCGATCGGGCTTCTTTATGTTCGCCGCATTCTTCCCACACCTGGCAAGGACTCAATAAACGTATGCCGGGATTGTTCGAAGCCCCGGCTTGGCCGCTGGCATGTTGTTCACCACCTCAAGGGCATCCATCTCCACTTCGAGCGAGAAGCACTGACGGACCGCCGCCAGGGTAAGAATGACCTTGGTTTGGTGGCGGAACTCTGTCACCTCGCCTTCTGTCCCCGCGAAGACTCCGTCGCGCACGCGTACCCGCGTTCCTACGGCGAGGCGAGCATGTGGCCGCAGAAGCAGCCCGCTTGCCAGCCCGGTGCGAATCTTGTCCAGCTCCTGGCTGCTTACCATGTCCCTTTCTTCTTCGCCGAGAATGCGAAGTACGCCGGGAGTGGAGAGGACAGGGATTCTGCTCTGGGGCGTGTAGCGGACAAACACGTATCCCGCGAAAAGCGGCCGCTCCGCAACCACGGTTCGATCGGTCCACTTTACCCGCTCAGTGTAGAGAGGCAGGTAATGTTCCACTGAACGCACAGCGAGGTGCTGTGCAACTCGCTTTTCATGATTCGAAACCACATGTAGAACATGCCACGGACTGCTATGCATGGGTCACTCCTGGGGGAGAATGCGCCCGTAGACTAAGGGCGTTTCACAGAGTAGCTGCAAATAGCGATTGCGTGTTGTTGTCGTTCTTGTGTGACGGAGCGCGGGTCTTGTGGAAGCGTCTTTGGCCACAATCCGAAGCGCAAGTCTTCGCGACCGAGAATTTTTGTCTCGCCAAGCCGCCCCGAGGTGCTGCTCTGCATCGAATGTCCTTAGGTGGGCAGTGTTGGCACTCCTGCCTTCCCGTCCGTCGAGCAAGCGAACGCGGTGGAATTCCAAGGCATTCAGGAATTTGCGAGTTTCTAGGAGCCGGTTCCGGCAAAGTACGCCGCGAACAACTTTCCCAACTTGACAAAGCGCTGATCGGAAGTAATCCGCCGAAACCTGTCGCGCGAGCGGTTGAAGAAACATGACCTTAGTGCTCGTCACGAGACAGATCGCGATGAGCAATTCAGAACATCTTAGGGAGGATTCTCAACGTTAGACTCGTAAATATATGCCGGTAGATGCGAACAGAGCGACAAAGTGCGTCATTCCAATCGCCGCGGACAGGCCGCCCGTTGTGATTCCCGTTTAACTCGGCTTTTGTCCCGCATCATTCCTTCTGCCTACGCGTTCGTCAACTGCAGAGAGTTCCGGACCCGCACTTTGTGATAGTGCGAAAAGTAGCTCCCCAACGGGCCGCTCTTGCAGGGAAAAGCGAGCTGAGGGAAGGCCTTTTGCGCATCGATCGTGAGAGGACACCTGAGACTCGATGAACTGAAAGGTCGGAGTTCGGCTGCAGACTTTTTCCGCTTTCTTTGCCAGGTTCGAAAGTGTTCAATCAAATGCTCCGGTGAGTGCTTTGTGAAAGGCTGGCAGCGTGACAACACTAGTGTCGAACGGATCATCTCCGCAACAAAGGTTGGATAGCTGGAAATCCATCGCCCGGCATTTCGGGCGCACCTGCCGGACTGTCCAGCGCTGGCATTCTGAGTATGGGCTTCCGATTCATCGGCTTGGGGGCGATAAAGGGCCCATCTTCGCCTATGCCGACGAGTTGGATGAGTGGATGAAGAGTCGCGGTCGCCCCTTGAACAATGAGCATCCTGAAGCTCCCAGACCCATGCTGCTCCCTGTACCGCTCGCGTACGAAGTGCCCGTTCACCGTAGCGAGGCCTTCGATTCCTCTCTGATCCCCACTTCGGGAAAGACACGTTCCGCCGAGTTGGTCGCGCTCGCCTACAGGATGTGGGAAACTCTCTCCCGCAGCAATCTGGATGTGATTGCCCGGCTCTTTCGCGAAGCCATTGACCTGGATCCCGGTAACGCCGAGGCGTTTACAGGCCTCTCCAATTCATTGATCGCGGAGGGTCTGGTAGGCATTGTGCGCGCTCCTGCCGCGTACAGCTCTGCCGGGGCTGCTTTGCAGCGGGCTCTGGAATTCAATTCCGAACCGCCGGAGACAAAGTGTGCGGAGGCTTGGCTCAAGATGGTTGCGACGCGGGACTGGAGCGGTGCGCGCAAGGGCTTTGACGAAGCTCTGAAGCACCAGCCAAAGAGTTCGCGCGCCCTGCTAGGCCGCGCCATGCTGCACGTCGCGGAAGGGTGCCAGAAGGAGGCGTCCGGCTTGCTGCTGAAGGCCACCCAGCACAATCCTCTGAACACCCTGGCCAATGCTCTCTTCTGCTGGAGCGAGTATCTGGCGGGCGAGTGCTCTCACGTGCTCGACCAGATTGAACAAGCCCGGGCCACGGGTCAGTTCGGGCTCATTTTCGATGCGGTGGAGGGGCTAGCCTCCCTCCAGGTGGAAGGGCCGGACGCACATATCCGCCGCATTGAAGCGCTGGCCGCGAACTCGCCGCGTCAAGATGTGCTGCAAGGCGCTCTCGGATACGCTTATGGCATGTCCGGCCAAGGTCAGAAGGCGAGTGAGATCCTCGATGCCATGACACGTTTTGAAGCGCACGAGAGAGCGCACGAGCCCTACGCGATCGCGCTCGTCTTGATCGGCCTGAGCCAGAAGCACGAGGCGGTGAAGCGCCTGGAGCAGTCCTATCGGGAGGGCTCGCTCTGGAGCCTGGGCTTTCCGTCCGACCCGATTCTGGCCCCTCTGCGCTATGATCCCCACTTCCGGCAGTTTTTGAGCAAGGCCAGCTACCCGGTTGCCGAGAATTCCAACCCCGGCCTGGGGGCTGCCGACTGAATCATCCCTCTGGCTCGGAGAGCCGAGTAGAAGTCCTGCGCCGCGCGGGGTGAGCTGCCGGCAGTCCCTAACCCTCCCGCGTGATTCTTCGCTCCAGGCTTCCATCCGCATTCAGAACATCGACCACCAGCGCCATGCTTCCATCCGCGTGAGTGGCACAGCTCAGGCAGGGATCATAGGAGCGGATCAGCCCCTCCACGCGATTCAGCATCCCTTCCGTCACCTCGTGCCCTGAGAGGTAGCGCTTGGCCACCTGCGCCAGCCCGCGATTCATGGCCAGCGTGTTGTGCGCCGTGGCCACAATCAGGTTGGCGCTGGTCATCATCCCGTTGCTGTCCACCTTGTAGTGGTGAATCAGCGTGCCTCGCGGCGCTTCGATAATCCCCACGCCCTCCGCTTCATTGGCCTTGGCCTCGGCGCGAACATCCTTGCCCAGAATCTCCGGCTGCTCCAGAATCTGCTGCATCCGCTCGATGGCGAAGACGATCTCAATCAGCCGCGCGTAGTGATTGTGGAACGAGCTGAGCGAAACGTCTCCGTAGGTGCGCCGGAATTCATTCAGCGCTTCATCGGCCAGCGGTGTTCCGCATTGCCGTGCCATATTTAACCGTGCCGCCGGCCCCACGCGATAGATGCCATGCGGAAATCCTGTCGGCTTGTAATAAGGCGCCTTCATATAACTCGACGCATCGACGCTCTCGCCAATGTATTCCTGGTAGTCCCTGGGATGGATGTTGTCGGCCACAATGTTTCCATCCGCGTCGGCAAAGCGCAGCCAGCCCTCATGGCGTCGGCGTGAGCCATACAGGCACAGGTTACCGTCCTTCCGGCCCAGAGACATGAACAGGGAAGGGAAGTTGCCGAAGACGATCACTTCGTCGCTCAGCTTTTCCATCATGTGCTTGAAGAACTCCAGGGTCCGCGTCGCCGTGGCCAGCGCCTCCGGAATTCCCTTGAGGATCTCGTCGCGCTTTTCCTCGGTCAGCGCTGCCGCCACTCCGCCCGACACAATCCACGGCGTATGAATCCGCTTGCCGCCCAGGATTTCGATCACCTCCTGCCCCCACTTGCGCAGGCGAATCCCATCCACGGCCACATTCGGATGCTTTGCCGCCAGCCCCAGCACATTCCGCTCCGCCGGGTTCGCGTCCCATCCCATCAGAAAATCCGGCGCGGAAAGATGAAAGAAACTCAGCGCGTGCGACTGCGTAATTTGCGCCAGGTGCACCACGCGCCGCAGCATTTCTGCGGTCTCCGGAATGCGCAGCCCAAGAATCGCATCGCACGCCTTGGCGCCTGCCAGCAAATGGCTGATGGGGCAAATGCCGCAAATACGAGCGGTCAGCGAAGGCATCTCATAGAACGGCCGGCCCTCGCAGAATTTCTCAAATCCGCGGTACTGCAGCACATGAAGATGTGCGTCCTCCACCATGCCGTTGTCGTCGAGCTGGATCGTGATTCTTCCGTGCCCTTCCACCCTTGTAATTCCATCGATTCGTATCGTCTGCATTCGCTTGGCTCCCCTCAGCTAATTGCCAAAGTGACACTTTGAAGTCAGGTCCGGTACGCGCCCGGCAAGTACCTCACTCAGAACGAAATAGATCAGGTCCGCCGACGGCGGGCATCCGGGCACATACAGATCCACCGGCACCAGCTCATGCAGCGGAATGACCTTCTTCTCCAGCTTCGGAACCTCGCGGTCCGGCGCCCCTGGATTGGCCGTTGCGTTGTCCACGTACCCGCGCCGCAGTAACTCTTCGAGAGAAAAGTTATTGCGCATGGCGGGAACATTGCCCGTCACCGCACAGTCGCCCAGCGCCACCAGCAGCTTGGTTTTGCCCCGCACCATCTTGATCTTTTCCACGTCTTCGTTGCTGGCAATGGCGCCTTCCACCAGCGTCAGATCCACGCCTTCGGGAAACTCCTTGGTGTCCACCACCGGGCTATACACCATCTCGATCTTGCCGGCGATCTCCAGTAGCCGTTCATCCAGATCGAGTAACGACATGTGGCAGCCCGAGCATCCGTCCAGCCACAGTGTTGCAACGCGCGCTTTCGTCATCGGCGTTCCTCCCCGCGCATCTGCAGCAGATACGGCAGAAACTCGGGCTTCGTCATCTCCGCTACCGATTTCCCTTTGGCCACCAGCGCGCCCACCGGGCAAACCATCACGCA
>Ga0224530_1001769_pt1 | contig 10837 bp, 2 predicted proteins | sample CBST75metaG_FD_179873 | JGI IMG/M metagenome (GOLD analysis project Ga0224530, IMG submission 179873) | Peat soil microbial communities from Stordalen Mire, Sweden - C.B.S.T75 | ecosystem: Environmental > Terrestrial > Soil > Wetlands > Peat | place: Sweden: Norrbotten County, Stordalen Mire...
GCCGGAGGAGGAGCCAGAGGAATGCCGGAAGTGGACCACGCGCTGGTCATCGGCACCTGGAGGATATACATCGATCCAGGAGGCATATTGAAGGTGTAGTTCGCGGTGACACTCACCGTCGTGGTGCCGATGGGGATATTCATGGCCGCGTCGTTGCTGGCGCGTGGATCGCCCGTCAGAGTGTAGAGGTTGGCGGTGCCTGTCGGCGTCGCCGGGAAATGCAGCGTGACGGGGGTCTGGTTATTCAGGTCGCGCGAGATCACCACCACATCGGCCTGGTTGGCTACAGTTGCGTCCTGGAACGTATAGACCGCAATCAGCGGAACAGCCTGCCCGCCGGTGATGGTCGCATCGCTGTAGGTGGGAACGCTGTTGGCCGTGGTCAGGACAATCGGACCGCTGGCGTAGTTGTTCCGCATTTGCAGCGCTTCCCATACCGGGTGCGGACGGAATCCGTTAGCGAAGTTGGTGTGCGAGCTCCACGGCCCGGTGCCCAGGTTATACAGGAAGAAGTTCTGCGGGCCGAAGCCGCTCTGCGAGGCATACAGGTTGACGTCGATGCCGCCGACGGCAGCCGCAAGCGTATTGTCTCCCGGATTCGAACTGACTCCTGGACCCTCTTCGTAGGCGGCCAAGCCATATGCTCTTCCGCTCGCCGCATCCAGTTGCTGCTGCGCGACCAGGGCATCGATTTGCGGCCCGTTGGTCAATGGCACCTGGACCAGATCCGACTGGTAGTAAGCATCTCCACTGAGCGCGGTGTTGCCGTTGGTGTAGAGTGCCGCCTCAGTGAATGAGGCTTCAGGCGCCGCTGCTATTGCGGCTGAGCCAAAGTTCGGCTCTAAAACAAAGCCGTTGACTACGAACTTCATTTTGCTGGCATCGAAATAGCTCTTGCCGGCAATTGCATTGCTGAGCACGAAGTGCGCCCACTGACCGTAGGCCGCGTCAGCCGGCACGTACTGCGTACCCCATTCTTCGTTGCCGACCTCAAGATAAATCGTATTGAAGTCCGCAGTGTAGGGCCCGGGATGGTTCGCCGGACGCTTGGCAGCATAGCCTACGCCAGCCGGAGCGGACAGGTAATCGATCAACTCGCCCCATTCAACTTCAGACAATGCCATGTTCACGATCAGCCACGGACTTGCCGTGCCGATCTGCTTCACATTGGCCAGAGCGTCGGGCAGGTGCTCCAACTGCACAGACACCGCATACTCGTTGCCGATTCCGGTGGTGTTATGCGCCTTGATCTCCGGCGCAAGCCAGCTATCAAGCCCCCAGAAGGAATAGCCTCCGCCGGAGTTCGAGAAGTTGCTCCAGATGCGAACTGTCCCTGGCTGATAGGCTTGCCACGCCTGCATGACCTGCGGACTCACCGTGTTCGGAGCCCAGGCCGTATCGTAAACCTGGAAGTTATCCGCCCACAGTGTGCCCGGCGCGTTGTAGTCCAGGCGAACAGTGGCTGCGGCTGAGTTTGACGGCAATCCCGGAGGCGCGGGGAACGTCCATGTAAACTCCTGCCAATCCCCAGTCACGCCGGTAAAGGTGTGCGAGACGCCTACACGAGTAATGGTGAATGTGACGCTGCCGTTGCCTATGCCGGACTGCTTCAGCCATACATCAACTGTGTAAGTGTGACCCGGCTGGAACTGCTCCCCGGCGGGCTCAATCAGACCGCCTGAAATATACTGCCAGATCCCTTGGGTCTCCGTATTCGTGTCCGTAATCTGGATGCTCAGTCCGCCGGCATCAGAAGAAGGAACGTCCGTCGACAGGGTGAACGGCCATGCGGTTGTACGCGACTGGCCATTCTGAGTCTCGGTCTGCCACGTGGGGTAATACGTGGTGAACCGCGTGTTGAGCTGGTTGACGTTTGGCACGTTGGGCTGATTGTCCAGATCGAGCCAGATAATATCTCCGGGCTCGGTCACCGGCCCTGAGTTGGCGAAGGTGATGGTGCTGTTCGCAGGCGTCGCCGGGTCCGCGCCATCCGGTGCGTTGTAACCCGTGACCGTATCGGTGCGCAGCAGGGACCACGCGCCGCCGCTGTAGCGATAGGTGTGCGCGATTGCCCCTACATAGAATCCCGAGGACACGCTCTGCCAGAAGGAAGTACCACCGGAGTTGTTTTGATTGATAAAGGTGGTTGCCGAGCCCGGCGTGTCCGCGGTCAGGCTTAGGCGCTCATCGTGGGCATTGAAGCCGCCATCGGAAAGCCAGTCGTTTTCTCCGATGTCGGCTCCCTCCGATGGCGCGATGCTGAAGCCAGCCGGATACGGATGCGCTGCCACCACCTGCGGATAGATGCTGAAATCCGCCGGCGCGTTCGTTCCACCCACCGCCGGGGCGGGCGTTGCCGTTGCTTCATTGGACAAGGCGCTGGTGCCATAGCTGTTCACCGCCGCGGCTTTGAAGTAGTAAGTCGTCTCGTTGGTCAGACCGCTCACGGTATAGCTGGTGGCCGCAATTCCAGTGATAACCGGGCTTGTGCCTTCGCCACCCGCTGTTGTGGCCTGGTAAATGTTATAGGTACTCGCGCCCGGAACCGCATTCCAGGATAGAGTGGCTGTCATATCCCCTGCGGTTGCCGTTAACGTGGGAGCAACGGGAATGCCAAGGCTGGCTTGGGGCGTGGCGCTGGCTTCGTTTGAAGCTCCGCTCGTACCGGCCGAGTTTTCCGCTGTCACAACAAAGTAATAGGCGGTGCCGTTGGCCAGGCCCGTGGCCGTATAGGAATAGGTGTCGACCCCGGTTGCAACCGGAGTTGTGCCCTCTCCACCCGGAGTGGTGCTCTCGTAGACGTTGTAGGATGTTGCTCCCGCAACCGGCGCCCAGGTCAGCGTGGCTTGTCCGCTTCCGGCGGCCGCTGTGAGAGACGCGGGAGCCACCGGAGCCGGCGCTCCAACCTCCAACGCCTGCGTCAGACGAACATTGTCGAAGTAGGCGCTGCGCAGATACGGCCCGGTATAGGTGTATGTCAGGGCCAAAGTCATGTTCTGGCCAACGACCGATGGATTATCGACGGTGCTGAAAGTGAGGGTGTAGTCTGCCAACCCGGTCAGTGCGCAGTATCCGCAGTTTGGCGGCAGAGCGTTTGTGCCGGAGGTGGGGGCGACAAAAGTAGCCACCGGAACGCCATTGGCCAGCAACTGGAAGCCGACCTGGTAAACGGATTCGGGCGTATCTCCGCCCCAACCCCCAGCACCCATCGCCACCGTGACTGCATATTGCTCGCTGGGGCCGAATATCCCGAGCGAGGAAGCCGTCGTCAAAGTGGCCGTTCCCGACCCATAGGGCGCGGTTCCCTGGTTGCCTACCCCAGGCGCCCAGTAATACGTCCCGTTGATGCCGGTGAGCGGTGGATTGTTGCTAGCGTTGGTGGCAATGTACTGGACTACGCTGCTGGTGCCGCCGCTGGTAAGTGTCCAGTCCTGCGGGACGATATAAGTCGACTGCTGATCAAGCTCAAACGAGTAGTTCGGCACCGCAATGGGAGTCGGCGTCGCATACGAAATCGACGGCGTGGCTGTCGCCTCGTTTGAGTAGGGGCTCGTACCAGCCCCATTGACCGCTGCAACCTTGAAGAAGTAGGCCGTTCCGTTGGTCAGACCCAGCACCGTATAAGGTGCTCCGGTTACTCCGGTTGCGATCGGCGTTGCGCCTTCGCCTCCGGTCGCAGTGCCTGCATAGACGTTGTAAGAGGTCGCTCCCGTACTAGCCGTCCAGTTCAACACCACTTGCCCGCTGCCCGAAGTTGCCGTCAGGCCCGTCGGAGCCGCAGGCACAACAAGCGGCGTAACCGAAGCCTCGTTTGAGGAGCTGCTCGTCCCGCCTGTGCTCACTGCCGCTACCGTGAAGTAGTAGGTCGTTCCGTTGGTCAGGCCGGTTGCCGTGTACGACGTACCGGTAATCCCGGTTGCGATTGGCGCTGTGCCTTCGCTCCCGGCGGCCGTGCCTTCATACACGTTATAGGAAGTTGCTCCCGTGGAAGCCGTCCAATTCAGCACCGCCAGACCATTCCCGGCGGTTGCTGTCAGACCCGTCGGTGCTGCGGGCGGTATCTCCGCCTCCGCCTTGGTCAGACGAACGTTGTCGAAGTAAGCACTACGGCTGTATTGGCCGGTAAAGGTGTAAACCAGGGCCACGGTGATGTTCTGGCCAACGAGCTGCGGCTGGCCGGCTGTGCTGAAGGTGAGACTATAGTCTGCAAGGCCGGTAGCGCCGCAGTTGCAGCCCGGAGGGAGGGCGTTGGGACCGGTCGTCGGGGCGACGAAATTCGCCACCGGAGCGCCATTGGCCAGCAACTGGAATCCAACCTGGTAATTGCTTGGATCGCTATTGCCACTGTCGCCCATCGCAACCGTCAGCTTGTATTGCGTGTTTGCTTCAAAGGCGCCCAGTGATGAAGCTGTCGTTAAGGTAGAAGTCGTTGTCCCATAGGGTTGAGATCCCTGGTTATTAGCCCCAGGCGCCCAGTAGTAGGTTCCGTCTACGCCGGTATACACCGGGTTGTTATTTGCATTGGTGGCGATGTAATCGGCTGCACTATTCCCGTTTGTAACGACGCTGGCAAAGGTCCAGTCCTGCGGAACTATGTAAGTAGAACGCTGATCGAGCTCGAACGAGTAGTTCGGAATGGTGATGGGAGTCGCAGACCCATAAGTAAATTGCGGAACGGCCGTCGCCTCGTTTGAGGACGGACTCGCGCCCGCAGCATTGATCGCCGTAACCGTGAAGTAATAGGGCGTTCCATCGGTCAAGCCGGTCACGGTATAGGTCGGAGTCGTAATTCCAGTGGCCACTGGAGTTGAACCTTCTCCGCCTGGCGCTGTGCCCTGGTAGACGTTATACGTGGTTGCTCCCGCAGCAACTGTCCAGGTCAATGCTACTTGTCCGTTGCCGGCCGTGGCCGTCAGACCCGTCGGGGCCAACGGAGGAATTCCCGTCTCCAGCGCCTGCGTCAGACGGACGTTGTCGAAATAAGCGGCACGGTTGTTCGGCCCGGTGTAGGTGTACACCAAAGCCACGGTAATGTTCTGCCCAACGACGGATGAGTTGTCAACAGTACTGAAGGAAAGGCTGTAATCCGCCAGACCGCTAGCCCCGCACCACTCGCAGCCCGGAGGCAGGGCGTTGGCGCCGGACGTGGGAGCGACAAAATTCCCCACTACTACGCCATCGGCCAGCAACTGGAACCCAACCTGGTAAACGCTTGGATCGCTGACACCTCCACCGTCACCCAGCGCGACCGTCAGCGTGTATTGCGAGTTCGCTGCAAAAGTTCCGACCGAGGAAGCCGTCGTCAAGGTTGACGTTCCCGAGCCATATGGCTGACTCCCCGCGTTGTTGATGTACGGCGACCAGTAATACGTTCCGTCTACGTCGGTGTATGCCGGGCTGTTGCTCGCGTTGCTACTAACTTGATTGATTGTCGAACTGCCGCCGGTGCTGGTAGCAGTCCAGTCCTGCGGAACGAAATAGCCAGCCTTGTTGTCGAGTTCGAGCGAATAGTTCGGAATCGGGATGGGTGCAGCGCCGCCGTATCCCACGGACGGCGTGGCCGTCACTTCGCTGGAAGGTCCGCTGGTCCCGGCGGGGTTGACTGCCGCAACGGTGAAGTAATAGGCCGTCCCACCCGTCAGGCCGGTCACCGTGTAGGTAGCCGCCGTGACGCCTGTGGCAATCGGTGTTACGCCTTCCGCGCCGGACGCCGTGCCCTGGTAGACGTTGTAGGAGTCCGCGCCTGCTGACGCCGTCCAGGACAATGTGACCTGGCCGCTTCCAGGCGTGGCCGTCAGATCTGTCGGGGACTCCGGGATCACGATGGGCCCCAGCGGAGTTGCCGAGGCAAAGGTAGATGGACCGCTCGTTCCGGCACCATTGCTGGCCGTGACATAGAAAGAGTAAAGAGTGCCATTGGTCAGCCCGGTGATAGTTGTGCTGGTGCTTATAACTGCGGAGCCGGCTTCGCCGTAATTTCCGCCGACGGTGGACCAGACCTGATAACTAGTGGCGCCCGCCGAGGCGTTCCAGGAGAGGGTCACCTGCCCGTTACCCGCCGTGGCCGTCAGGCCCGTGGGAGCCGAGGGCGTTGTAATCACAGGAATCGGAGTAACTGCGGCATAGGTGCCGCCCACGCGAATGTCTGCCAGCGAGCTTTGGCTTGTGCCGTCGCCGCCGTAGTAGGCAAGAGACTGGAAGGCAAGGCTGCTCGTCGTCGAGTAGGTTGCATTCGGCGTCGCCGGAGCGTCTCCTGCCAACGAAGTCGGGTTCACGTAGAGGTTGACCGTATTCGTCGAGCCGAAGGTAATGCCAACAACCATCAGCGCCGGCTGACCAACGACGACCGGCACATTGCTCTGAATCGTGGTTCCGCCAAACTGCACGCTCCACCACGGATTGCCATTGGCGTCATTGGAGCTTGATCCGAAGTAACCTACGCCAAGACCGGTCTCCTCCCAGGCAATGTTCAGCGGGCTGAAATAAACAGCGTTTGACTGCCCGCTATTTACGTCCTTGCGCAGCAGGAAGCTAGCCCAGATCGTCTGCCCGGAAGCGCCGATCAGTCCATTGGAAAGATACGAACCAAACGGTCCGCTGGTGCTCACATTGAGCTGCCTTCCCGAGCCCACATACCTGACTCCGCCAGTGGCGTAGTTTGTGTTTGTAACCAGGCCGTTGTAGATCAACGGGGTGGTCGAATCGATGTTATAGCCGGGAACGTCCGTCGGGTCGTTCTGCACAATCCAAGCGGCGCTCCATCCATAATCTCCGCCGCCGCTGGCGCCATCCAGCAGGCCAGTCGCCTCGCCGAAGGGCTCATACGCCAGCACCGAACTGGGAGGCGCGGGCGTTACCGAGGCTTCATTCGAGTAGCCGCTCGTTCCCGCCGCATTGACCGCTGCGACGGTGAAGAAGTATGCCGTTCCATTCGTCAGTCCGGTCACCGTATAAGTAGGCGACGTGACACCCGTGGCGATCGGGGTTGAATTCTCTCCGCCAGCCGTTGTGCCCTGATAAACGTTGTAGGAAGATGCTCCCGCAACGGCTGTCCAACTCAGCGATGCTTGTCCATTGCCAATGACCGCTGCCAATCCAGTTGGAGCAGCCGGAGGTCCAACGGGAGTAATCGCGGCCTCATTGGAAACCGCGCCCGCGCCCAGCACGTTCACGGCGGCAATCTCAAAGTAGTAGGGAGTGCCGTTCGTCAAACCTGTCACTGTATAGGATGTCAACGTGACCCCGGTGGCGATTGGTGTGGTGCCTTCCCCGCCTGAGGTCGTACCCTCATACACGTTGTAGGAGGTGGCTCCGGGGGCTATGGTCCAGGTTAGCGTGGCTTGCACATTGCCCGCCACAGCCATCAGAGCCGGGGCAGGAGGAGGCGCGGAGACAGGGGTCGCGAACGCCTCATTCGAAGGCGCGCTTTCACCCGTGGTGTTTACGCCGGTGACCACGTAGTAGTAGGTCGTCCCGTTGGTTACCGACGTGTCCTGATGGGTGGGCGAAGAAACCACAGCCAGTTGCGTCTCACCTCCGGAAATCGTGCCCCGCTTCACGTTGTAATTCGCCGCGCCTGGCACAGCCTCCCAAGCGAGGCCTACTGCACCGTTGCCGGCTGTGGCCACTAGGGCCGCCGGGGCAACCGGCACTCCGTTGGCCGTATAACCCGTCAGGTTCACGATGGCGTTATATTTCGGAGTGGCCAGATTGCGATAATCGTCTGTTGCGCCGTAATCTCCATACCGGCTATAGGCGCCCGACAGCGCAAAGTAACCGAAACTGGCGCCGCCCTCGCCGAACCAGTTGTTCCGGATGTGGTTCTGTACCAGCGTATCCATCCCTGGATCGCGATTGGCCAGGATCTGCACCCCCACGTTTACGGTGTTCTGGTTGCCGCCGTTGCTGTTGTCAGGTCCGCCCTCATAGACATAGAGCGGCAGCCCGTATTGCGCGGCCGTGGCTTTGTTCGACAGCACATAGCTCACGCTTGCCGTGCTGTTCGCCGCCATATCGGACAGAACCTCGGGGATGGTCGTATCGTTGGCATAGTTCGATGCCGTGAAGTAGTCCCCCTGGGCCATGGCATAGAAATAATTGGCCGGCGGGCCGTAGGTGTTTTTGAACCATGCCAAGGCGTTGGCGGCGCCGGAGTTCGAGCCCTCGTCAAGCTGCCACCACGCAAAAACCGGGCGAATGGTCGTATTCAGCGAATCGGGACCAAAAACCGACTGGAAGATCTGACTGATTTCATACAACCGTTTGAGGTGGCGGCGAACAGCCCAATCGCCTGTAGAGGTGTCTTGGCCACCGCTGTTGAGCGTCGTATTGCCAAGGGCTACCTCGGCTTGGGCGGCACCTGAATTCCACCAGTTTTGAGCGAAACCATAGTTCCAGACTTCATTGCTGTGCTCAAGATAAATATGCAAGCCAGGATTCAGGCCCACATTCCCGGTAGCGGCGTCGCCGTTCTTCAGCAACATGGCCAGGTTGTAGACGTAGCTGCTGGTATCCGGCGAGGCGACGTAGGTTGGATCCAGAGGATCGGACGATCCGGTCGCGTTGACCGGAATATTGATCCAGATGTCCTTGTTGGTCGCGTTCGCCAGAAGAAGAACGTATTCCCATGAGACGCCCCAGGCGCCGTGCCGCGCGGAGACGCCAAGACCCTGATACAAGTCGGTTGGAAGACTGCGGTCGGCCCAGTTGATTACGGGAGTGGCCGAAGTGCCATAGAACGGATTGGTATTCGTCCCCAGCCAGCCCATGAAGCGCATGTAACTGAAAGGAGCAAACGAATTCACGAAAGCGGGATCGAAGACCTGCGACGGGTCGGCGGCTTGCGCCAGCGTGAACCCCGGCCGGATGACCTGGAGATTGGCGATTCCCGTGTTGACACCGCTGCCGGGCGTCAACTGCGTGTTTGTGAAACTGATCACCATCAGCGCCGCACCGTCGGCATACGTCGGGCCGCCGGGCATGGTCACGTTCACCGTGGTGGTATTGGTCGCCTGGTTATAGACTTGATTGGAAAACGTCAGAGTGGGATTGCCCGGCACGCTGGACAGCACAGCCTGCCCCGTGAAGGACACCGTGTAGACGCCGCTCATGTCCGGCTGGTATTGAGCCGGGTCGTCGATAGGCGGCGCCCAAGCGGGAGTGGGACGGTCGTCGAAAACACATATGACACCATCCGCCAGCGGGTTTCCGCTGGCATCCGTAGGCACAGGATTCCCACTGGCATCCGAGAAAGGCCTCCCCTGGTTTTTAAAAGCGTCAATGAAGCCGGTAGGCCGGTCGGATACTTCAACACCGATCTTCCCTGGAAAGGTGGTCTGACTCCAAAGGGCGGAATTGCCGGCCAACGCCATCAAAGCAAATACAACGAACCCTGCGAACTTGCGCAAGCGGCTTCCAGAGATGCCAATCAGTTTCATATCCAGCTCCTAACGCTTTTTAGCTGCTGTGAATCTCAATCCTGTCCAAACACCTGAATAAGCTGCGATCACGAGGTGAGTCGCATAACCAAAGAGGATCTCAGTCTCAAATCACGCCTCCGCCAAAAGGCGGATAACGTCCGACGAGTTCAACGTAAAATATTCCTCATTTGGAAAGCAGGACGGATAGTATTCACGGAACCGGAATGCTGTCAACAATTAAGCAACCCGCAGAAGTGGCATTGTGCGGAAAAAGCACACCCATTCAAAAGTGCAATAAGAATTGGCTAAGAGTTAGAAAAAAAGCTACTTCACTCTGCCTTCTTGGCCCGGATGTACGGAAACAGGACAACGCTGTTCCGGGCGGATGGAAACAGCTTAACTATAAGAAATAAAATGTACTTAGTGAACATTGTTTTATCGGCCAATTTTTCGAATTTTTTAGTGATCACGGGCACCATCAAGCGTGACGGCCATCACATTTAACAGTTCTAATCGGCATTGAACATGATTAGGCTCATGTGGGCCGCTTGTTCATCCCATATCGCCAGCAGGCGCTGGTGACCTGAAAGGAAACAATCTCAAAGCGGACATAGACGCGCTATCCAACCAAGGCATCTTTGGCCGGTGGGCTGCCTTGAGGAGTGAAACGCCTTAAACCAAAGCGCTGCAAGGCCACTAGCACGAGATATGCAGGATTCAGCAGAAGATAGCGGCGCCACAATCGACGTGGCTCGGCAAGAAGACGGAACAGCCATTCTAGCCCGAAACGTTGCATCCATGGCGGGGCCTGAGGCAACATCCCGGCTAAGAGCGGAAAGGCAGCGCCGAGGGCTAGTACCGTGTCTTCATGAATGAGTAATGGAGTTTCCGCCGAGCTTGTTTACGGGTGAAGTTCCATTCAATCGTAGTGCGGTCGCGGTTGAGACGGAGGCCGCAAGCGTGAACTTCGTTGCGCAGTGTGGTCAAGTCGGGGATTCTTCGTTGGCCCAGGCACAAGCGGCTGAGCAGGCTCACCTCGATTTCGGCTTGATTGAGCCAACTGCCGTGCTTGGGCGTGAAGTGAACCGTGAAGCGGTCCCAGAGCAGGCCGCCCAATTTCTCGCCGTACCGCGAGACCAGCGACTTGCGGCCGTGCGTGTTCAGGTTGTCCAGAACCAGATGGATGGTCGTGGCGTCCGGATACGCCGCAACGATTTCAACCAGATAATCGGCGAACTCCGCTGCCGAACGCGTGGGCGTGGGTTTAAGAAAATGCCGCCCCGCCTTCGGCTCCACGCCGCAAAAGAGGCTAGCCCGCAAATCTCACAGGCGGATTGTCGATTTGAGTGAGCCGGGGCGAAGGAAATAGTTGGAAAGGCCGTCTTTTCTGTGTCATAACTACGTTATCGAGACGGGTT
>Ga0224530_1001777_pt1 | contig 10792 bp, 10 predicted proteins | sample CBST75metaG_FD_179873 | JGI IMG/M metagenome (GOLD analysis project Ga0224530, IMG submission 179873) | Peat soil microbial communities from Stordalen Mire, Sweden - C.B.S.T75 | ecosystem: Environmental > Terrestrial > Soil > Wetlands > Peat | place: Sweden: Norrbotten County, Stordalen Mire...
CGCATTCTGCGCGATGTTGATATTGGAGTCGCCGGCGATGCCGATCCTGATGCCGGTACCGTCGTAGGCCGTGCCGGAGTGATTGGCGTTGTAGGTGGTGGGGGTGTCGTAGATGGTGGCGGCATCGGCCGGGCCGAGATAGATGTAGTACCCGTTGGTGGCGTTTCCCACGGTGTACGTGGGCTCGATGCGGCCGGATTTGGGGTTATAGACGCCGCTGGGGCCGCGGATGAACTGGGCCTTGGGCACGAAGTTATTGAGCTCCGCAAGGCCAGCGACAACGGGCGCCAGGGCAGTGGGAATCTGGGGGTCGGAGGCGTTGGCCCAGTGCTGCTCGCCATGGACGACATAACTATGCAGGGAGGTGTGGAAGGCGGTTTGAACCTGGTCCACGGTGCCGGAAAATTCAACGGCCATGCGGCCCTTAGCGACCTTACTGACAGTGAATCCATGGCCCTGGAGCCAGGTTTCAATGGTTGCCAGGTCGGCGTCGGAGACACCGTAGAGTTTGCCGAATTGTTCTGGCGTGAGCCACTTGCGGTGGTTCGGCGACTCCGGGTCGTGGAGCGACTGCAGATAGGTGGACAAGGCCGCCTCCTGCGCTGCGCTGCGTCGCAAGACCAGCAGCAGGCGGCTGGCAGGCATCGACAGGGGTGCAGGGCCGCGGTCGTACCTGGCCTGCGCCAGCGGATGCGTGTTGCTGTGCAGCATCACCAGCGAATTTTCATCGATGGCTTGCGTAATGCGGGCAGGAAGATAAGCCTGATCGGCGGTCTGGGCGCGTGCAGGAATGTTAAGCAACATGGTGGCACTGAACAGAAGAGCGACGATGACTTGGGGACGAAAGCTTGGAAGGCTGGTTCGAATCATGGCTTGCCTTTCTGATCTTGGAGACACCATTCTACTTCGACAAAATAGCGAAACCGGTTGTCTTCCGGGAATAATTTAGCGTGGAGCCGGGACTGGCCTACCGGAGAGTCATGGCGCTCGATAGTTTGGGGATTGCGATTCAAGCCATCCGTTGACTTACGGACTCACCACCGCTCGCCAGCATACGCACGATCACGGTCACTGGAGCGCAACCACAGGGAGGTTTCCGGCGCAGAAATCTGCAATGCATGACGTGAAAACCCGCAACGTGCAGGTCATTGAGTTCATCAAAACAGACCTATGACACTTTCGACTTCGATCGCACTCCGCACACTTGGAAACTCTGATTTGGCCCTAACGCCCATTGGTTTTGGCGCCTGGGCCATCGGCGGCGGCAACTGGGAATTCGCCTGGGGTCCGCAGAATGACGATGAATCCATCGCCGCCATTCACCGCGCTCTCGATCTGGGCGTGAACTGGATCGACACGGCAGCGATCTACGGTTTGGGGCACTCGGAAGAGGTGGTCGCCCGAGCGGTGAAGTCCTCCTCCCACAAGCCGTACATCTTCACGAAGTGCTCGATGCGCTGGAATCCGGACCGCTCGATTTATCGCTCTCTGAAGGCTGGCTCGCTGGCTGAGGAACTGGAAGGGTCGCTGCGGAGGCTGGGGGTGGAGACCATCGACCTCTACCAGATTCATTGGCCCAACCCCGAGGAAGAGATGGAAGAGGGGTGGGAGGCGCTGGCCCGCTTCCGCGAGCAGGGCAAGATCCGCTGGATCGGTGTTTCCAACGTAAGCGTGTGGTCTGCCCCTGTTGACTGGAGGCAGGGGCGTCCGCTTGGGATCTGAAGGCGGTTTGGAAGTGTCCACTTATTTTTAAGTGGACACTTCCTGCAATGCTAAGAGTGTTGGTCAGTGTGTTCGTTGGCGAGGTTCCAGGGAAGCAGTTCATCGATCCGGTTGACCGGGTGCTCGGCGATACAAGTCAGGACATGGCGCAGGTAGTGCTCGGGGTCTAGTCCGTTCAACTTGGCCGATCCGACCAAAGAGTAGATTGCGGCGGCCCGCACTCCGCCGGAGTTGGAACCAGCAAACAGGTAATTCTTTCGACCCAGCGCAATGGCGCGAAGCGCCCGTTCTGCCGCCGAGTTGTCGATCTCCAGCAGCCCATCATCGACGTAGCGCGTAAGCGCCCGCCAGTGCGAGAGCGCATATCGAATTGCGCCTGCCGTCTCGCTTTTAGTTGAAAGCGATCGAAGGGCGTTTTCCAGCCAACTCCGCAGATCGTTGAGCAGTGGTTTGACTCGGGCTTGACGAACCGAGCAGCGAAGGTCGGCGGTCTTGCCGCGAACCTCTTCTTCGATGCCATACAGAGCGCCGATGCGAGCGATGGCCTCGGTGGTAATGGGCGATGCATGGACCACATGAATGTCGTGGAACTTGCGCCTGGCATGAGCCCAACAGGCGACCTCATAGATGTCGCCGCTGTCGTAGAGATGATGAAATCCCGCGTAGGCATCGGCCTGTAGAGCGCCCTTGAAGTTCTTCAGATGTTGGCGGGGATGTTCGCCCTTGCGATCCGGCGAGTAGGCGAACCACACGGCTGGCGCGGTATCTTGGCCAGCACTGCGCTCGTCGCGTACATAGGTCCAGAGGCGGCCAGTCTTGGTCTTGCCGTTGCCCGGCGCGAGCACGGGAACCGGAGTATCGTCGGCGTGAATCTTGCTCGCCGCCAGAACATGCTTGCGTAGAGCCTCGACCAGTGGCGCGAGCAACTCGCTGGATGCGCCCACCCAACCGGCCAGTGTAGAACGATCCAGATCGACGCCCTCGCGAGCATAGATCTCTGACTGGCGAAACAATGGGCAGTGGTCAGCATACTTCGAGACCAGCACATGCGCGATCAGTCCCGGTCCTGCCAGGCCACGCTCGATGGTGCGCGATGGCGCGGGCGCTTGCACCACATGCTCGCACTTGTTGCAGGCGAACTTGGGGCGTACATGACGCATGACCTTAAAGTTGGCTGGGATAAACTCCAGAATCTCGGCTATGTCTTCGCCGAAGAGGCGCAGCGGGCCACCGCAATCGGGGCAGCAATCCTGCTCTGGGTTATGCTGAATGACTTGGCGTGGAAGATGCGCGGGCAGCGGCTTGCGCGATGGTTTTGCCTTGCTGCGAGGCTTGGTCTCTGTGGCGGGGTCTTCGCTCTTCTCTTCCGCGGAGGCTTGTTCCGTCTCCGCTTCTTCCAGTTGCAACTCGAACTGCTCAACCTGGATGGCGACCTTCTCGCTCTTCGTGCCGAACACCATGCGCCGGAGCTTTTCGACGACCAGTTTCAAATGTTCGATCTGTTCGGAGTGCGAATCGAGGCTCTTATACTGCGCAAGAATCAATGCCTTCAAGGCTTCGATGTCGAGCAGATCGAGGTCAGGAAGAACACTGGAAGTCATGACATAAGTATGTCATAAATGCGGATGTAAATATCCACAAAAGGCTCATGAATAAAGGGGAATAACAGTGTTAACTTAGACGGCAATCTGCGGCGTCCAGGTTCTCTCCGGCCTTCTCCAATCGATGCCTTCGAGCAACATCGAGAGCTGTGCTCGCGACAGACAGACAGTGCCTTCGCTGGCTTGCGGCCAGATGAAACGCCCACGTTCCAATCGCTTTGCGAATAGACAAAGACCATCGCCATCGAACCACAAGATCTTGATCGTGTCACCGCGCCGCCCGCGAAACACAAATACATGACCAGAGAACGGTTGTTGCTGGAGCACGGTCTGCACTTGTGCGCTCAGCCCTTGAAATCCGCGGCGCATGTCGGTCACGCCAGCGGCGATCCATATCTTCGTGCCTGCTTGCAGTTCGATCACCGGCGCAAGCTCTCCAGGATCGTCCTCAACAAAGCGCAATCGGCGCCATGCTCAACGGTGATCGAAGCACGCCCCAAGAAATCAATATGAATAGCACCGACGGGTCCGACCGGTACATCGGAAACTGCCGCGGCCTGCTCCGCATCGGCTTCAGAACTGGTCGATGCCATGACCACCGGGAGCAACGAGGCCGCTGTCTCTTCAGGCTCAACCAACTGGCCGTTACGGTACTCACGTCGCCAAGTGAAGATCTGGTTCGCGTTGATGCCTTCTTCCTGCGCCACACCTGCAACGCTCATCCCCGGCTCAAACGACAACTCCACGATCCGACGCTTTTCCGCAACCGGTCGCCGCAATCTCTTCCCGCGAACCGGCCTCGCCTTGTCTTCCCGTTCCATGAACCCATCGTTCAACCTCTGACCTTCACTGGTCCAGAGGGGAAGACCACACGCTTACTTTCCAACTTCAACCTGGAGCAGATGAAGCGGGTGCAGAAGATAGCGCCTATCACCAACCTGCAGCCGCCCTACTCGATGCTGCGCCCGACCATTGAAAAGGAAGTGCTCCCGTTTGTGCAGGCGAATGGCATCGGCGTGATCAACTATTCACCTATGGTTTCGGGCCTTCTGACCGGCAAAATGACGGCTGAACGCGTCGCGGCTTTCCCCGCGGACGACTGGCGCAAGCGCGCCGTGGAGTTCAACGAGCCGCGCTTGAGCCGCAACCTTCGCCTGGTGGAACTGCTGCGGGAGATCGGCAGCGGGCACGGCGTAACCCCGGGAGTGGTCGCGGTCGCCTGGACGCTCCACCATCCGGCCATCACTGCCGCCATTGTGGGCGGGCGCAGTCCCCAGCAGGTCGAGGAACTGTCGGCAGCGCTTACGTTCCGGCTCAACGAGGAAGAATATGCGCGGATCAACGGCTTTTTGGCTGCCCATCCGGTTTGAGGTCCATTGCAGCAACAAACAAAAGCCCCGGCCACGGCCAGGGCTTTCGTTTTGGAGGAGGCAAATTCCGATCTACATGGCAGCGACAAAATCGGGGACGATGACGGCCGCATGTTCCTGGAGCAACTGGGTCATGCGGGCGGCCATGCCCATATACATTGAAGCGGCGCGGAAGGCATTGACGCGCACACCCTCGCTGGCTTGGGAAAATCCATATTGGGCCAAGGCCATGAGAACGCAGACACGAATCTGCATGGCGTCACTGGCCAGAGTTTCCAGCAGGATGCGGTCCAATCCTGGGTCGTTGTTGGCGGCAAAATCGGCCATCTCCAACATGACGCGCGCGTTCTGGTACATCACCCACAGGCCTTTGGCGCCCTCCATCCGCTCCCATGCTTCGTCCTGAGTTGCGCCAAGTCCTTCTTTCCAAAGGAAATGATCGCTCAACTCACGGGCGCTCCATTCGGGACGCAGACGCGCCAAAAGGGAATCCCATGTTTGTACGTTACGACGCCGCGCTGCAGACCTCCAGCGAAGCAGACAAAAAACCACGGCCAAAATGACCACTATCTGAACCAAGGGCAGAATCATAGGCTAGCCTCAGGCCGACATTTGGTAACCGCCAAATTTCCAGTGGTCACCCTGTCAGCTCTACCGTTCCTCCTACTAGTAACAGAAAACTACGTGTTTGTGGAGCAAAATATTTAGTTCTAGTCACTTTTCAGCCCAAAATGAAAACCCGAAAGGACAGTACACTCAAGTAACTAGCCGAAACTGGCCGATCCAGCCAGCGATCGTTCTGGAGTGTCTGGGCGATGGCGGCGATCGGCTCAACCAGCGAAAAGGCGCTCGGGGCATTGGTGCTCCGGAGCGAGCTGCCGGGCCAGCGGAGGGTCAGAAGTCTGCTCCACCAAACCCGTGTCATAAGAGCCACAACCTGCAGAACTGCAATTCCCGAGTTGGTCCTCTATCCGGTTGGAAACATCGTCATTACTCTCCGCGCTTCCCTGATTTTGTCCCGGTACTGCCGGCCAAGGCCATGCGGGTGGCGTGGGCACTCCCCGCCAGCGCCAACAGAAAACCCTGCATCTTTGGGCTAAATTTCTGCCGCTCGGGTTCTTTCTGTGCGAAGCTGAACGCCCAATAGATCAGTGAGCAGAGATAGCTGGCCACCAGAAACTGATCCAGACGGCGATACTGCGGTCCCATCGCCTGGTGGGTATGGAGCAGGGCCACAGCCACACTGACCAGGGAATAGAAACCGAACCCTGTGGCCACCTGCAACTCGCGGTTGCGCCATCCGATGGAAAGAAAATGACTGCATCCGGCGAGTCCCAGAAAGACCAAAATCCTGAGAATCGAGACAGTCTGCTCCAGACGCATCAGAAGATGCCATTCCGGGGGCAAACGATAAAACCCGGGTATGTTGGCGAATGGCCAGATTGCGCCGCCCAACGCCAGGATCAAGGCTCCAACCGTGACCAAGGCTCCGCGCGGCAGAGAAGCGCGAAGAGGGCGCAGGACGGACCAGGCCAACTCGACCAGGACACCGAACTGCAGCAGGGAATCGAGCACCGCCTCAATCAAATAGCTTGTGAGGTCGCTGGAAGGCCAAAAATGAGTCAACGCATAGGCCCCGACATCGCTGAGCAGGGTCCAAGCACTATACACGCAAAAAAAAGGCAGAATTCTCCAGACACGTCTGTAAAGGAGCAGCCCCAAAACCGCTGCTTCGATCACAATGCCGGCATACCAGAGGCCCGTGTCTAAATTCACCGTCAACATTCAATTTGAACTATAGATCAATTTGAACTATAGACGGGATGTGTTCAGTTTGGCTAAAATCTCCCGTTTTCGCGCCCCAGGATACGAACTCCGGCATTCAACCTTCCCTTACGCGACTGCGGGAAAAGCAACGATTCCGCTACCCGATCCGGGAGGAAACGGCGGCAGAGGCCTAGTGGGTCCGACAGCTACGATTCCACTACCCGATCCGGGAGGAAACGGCGGCAGAGGCCTAGTGGGTCCGACAGCTACGATTCCACTACCCGATCCGGGAGGAAACGGCGGCAGAGGCCTAGTGGGTCCGGCAGCAACGATTCCGCTACCCGATCCTGGAGGAAATGGCGGCAAAGGCGAAGTGGGTCCAGCGACGGCATAGGTGGATGAAGCGAGTAAAGCCGCTCCGAAAGCAAAGCTGCGGATATTCATCGAGATTGAAGACATGTAGTTTCGCTCCTTGCGCGAATAGAATTGAGTTTGCACCGCAAGGGTAACCCAAAATGGTCAGCCCGGCTACAACAAAGGTAACTATTCTTGTGCTTTTTCAGCGGCTTATGGTCCTTATTGGTCCAAAATAAGAGATTCTTCCCATCCTAGGTAAACTCGATCAGGATGGGCGCTGCTTGTCTAACTTTCGTATATTTGCCGCAGGCCACAATCAAACTGCAGGGAGTACTTTGTCGGGCAACAGACCGCCAACTTTATCGATCGCGATGAATCTTCGAGTGATGAGGGTTCTGAAGCTGGTTACCGTTCCAGGAACTTTGGTGCCTTAGGCAGCAATGGAACACTCCAGTAAAGTGACAGAGGATGGAATTTAATCCAGGGTGCAGTTGATGAAGGAAATGAAACACTCAATTCCGCTTTCAATTGTTGGCTCGACGCCGGCGAATCCCCGCCAGGAAGTTCGTTGTGCGGTTCGTTTTCCGCTCTCACTGCCGGTGGTCGTTTCCACAGGGAATGGGGAGATGGCCGCTGTCACCCAAAATATTTCTGCCAGTGGCGTACTTTTTGAGATGACAGACCCGCTCGAAACGGGGTCCTCGATCCGCTTTTCCTTGCGCATGCCGGGTGCGGTGCTCGGTACCCCTCACGATATTCTGGTTGAATGCCAAGGTCGTGTGGTACGCTGCTCGGTGAGCCAATCTCAGTATCAGGCTGCTTCGACGATCGACGAATATCGATTTGTAGAGCAGTAAGGGGCTGATCCATATTGGCGATTGGCGTTCAACGACTATGGAACTTTTGAATCAATCATCAGATGGCGAAACTCCCGATGTTCCGGCGAAGCCGGGGACGATCCGCATTATTCTTGCGGATTCACAGGCTATATACCGGGTCGGGATTCGCAAGGTTTTCGCGCTCGAAGACGATTTGCGCGTGGTGGCCCAGGCAGATTCGATTGAGAATCTGCGGGCGGCGGTTGAACGCTATCCCACCGACATCGTTCTCATTGAGGGAGGGCTGCTGGCCGGAACGGCCAACTTCATCCCCGAATTGCTACGCGTTGCCCCCGGCGCCAAACTGATTGTGCAGGCACTGGCGGCCGACGAAAGCTACACCGTGGAGCTTTACCGGCGCGGCGTCCGAGGCATCATCACCCGCTCCATTTCTCCCGACCTGCTGGTCCGGTGTGTTCGGCGGATTGCCGCCGGCGAAACCTGGATCGACAATCAATCGGTGACCTGGGTGATCGACGCCTATCGCGCGCAGGCGGCTGCTTTAGTGAGCCCGCGGAGCCAGCCCCGGCTCTCGACCAAGGAGATGGCCATTATCACCTGCATCACCCAGGGAAAGCGCAACAAGGAGATTGCCTTCCAGTTGGGAACCACCGAGCAGGTGATCAAGAATTATCTGCGCAAGATTTATGACAAGCTGGGAGTTTCCGACCGGCTTGAGCTTGCGCTCTATTGCCTGCACAACAAGATCATCCAAGGCGATGCGGACGTTGAAGTGATTGCGCAAAAGGTGATAGGCCGGTAGCGGTACGCCGTTTTCAGGCTTCGGAAGCGCGCGCCTGCTGTTGCGCATCCGAAGCTCCGCTGCTGCCAAGGTTCGTCTGTGGCCCTTCGTTGGGCTTGCGGGCCAACTCCAGCAAACGGATCAACTCGGTCAGTTCCGCCTTGCTCATATGCCCCAACAGTTCTATGGGTATCTGGTCGATCATGGGGTCCATCTTGCGCAGCAGTTCCAGGCCGGACGCGGAGATTTGCGTCCAGACCACCCGCCGGTCCTCACGGTCGCGCTGCTGACGGATGAGTTTGAGGGCTTTCAGCCGCGCCAGCAGACGGGTAATGTCCGGCTCGGCGGTAATTGTCCGGCTTCCGATGGCCGAGCAGGTGAGGCCGGCCGGCTCCGCGCCGCGCAGAATCCTGAGCACGTTGTACTGCGTCGTAGTTACACCCCATTCGCGGGTCTTGTGCTGAAAGGCGCGGTTCAGGCGGTCGGAGGTGCGGAGCAGGTTCAAGAGAGCCTCCTCCTCCAGGTTCGCGAAAGGGCGCTCCTGCACAATTTCAAGTTTCAGGCCTGCCATTTTGATCTCTCCCTACGCTCTTTCGACGCCTGCGCGGGATGAAGGCTGCGAGGCGCGTCCTTCATCCCGCCGGTGTCCGCTTACTGCTTAACTACTTCCAACTCGATGGTCAGCTTGACCTCGTCGCCCACAATGGCCGCAGGGAACTTGGTCCCAATGCCGAAGGCCGTCCGGCTGATGGTGGTAGTGGCTGTGAAGCCAGCGTGCGGCTTGTGGTCCTGCATTCCCGGGACCGGTCCGGTGGGCCCCTCGGCGTCAAGAACCACGGGCTTGGTCACGCCATGCAGGGTCAAGTTACCGGCGATCTTCAGGCCGCTGCCGCCCTTTGTCACGCTGGTGCTGGTGAAAGTCGCGGTGGAGTAGGTCGCAACATCGAAAAAGTCAGGGGTTTTGAGGTGGTTGTTGCGCGGCTCTTCGCCCGTGTCCACAGTGTCGACGCCGATGGTGGCTGTGACGGTGGACTTGGTGATGTCGGCGTCGTTGAACGTGATGGTCGCGGCCACCTTGCCGAAGCGGCCATGAACCTTTGAGACGCTCATGTGAGTAATGCTGAAATCGACCTCGCTGTGCGCCGGGTCGGAGGTCCAGGTGGAGGTTTGCGCCAGTGCCAGGGGAGCCGCAAGCGCCAGAATGCCGGTAACGAATGCCAAACGTTTCATCATCAATGATTCCTTTCGGTGCGGCCGTTGGGCCGCGGTGAAGTTGAGGAAGAGAGATGCGCTCTCGCCGTTGAGCGCGGAAGAGGGAAGCCAGAGGCGCGCCGCGCGAAATCTTCTGTTGTTAGGATGTCGGGGGGGAGGTATTCGTTGCAACAAATATTTTGCCGAGTGTCGATGCTTTGCCGGTGGCTTGCATCGTAGAGGCCATGTGGAGGGCCAGAACAGCCTTGACCTGGGCTGATCCTCGGGCCGTCTGATATGCTCCCGGCAATGTCTTTCGTCCGCAATTTCCGCCGCCTGACTCGCCCGCAGCGCCACACCTTTGCGGCTGCCTTTATGGGTTGGACTCTCGATTCACTCGACTTCTTCCTATTGATCTTCTGCGTGAAGGCAATGGCCGCGGATTTTAAGACTCAGCCCTCGGCGGTGCTGGGAGCGGTTTTCCTTACCCAGGCATTCCGCCCGGTAGGCGCCATCGTGTTTGGGATGCTGGCCGACCGCTACGGCCGCCGCCCGGTTCTGATGGCCAACATTCTCAGCTTTTCAGTGATTGAGCTGGCTTGTGCCTTTGCGCCGTCTCTCACCGTGCTACTGGCGCTGCGGGCTCTGTTTGGCCTGGCCATGGGCGGCGAATGGGGCGTAGGTGCTGCGCTTGTCTTCGAGACCCTGCCCAAGGAGGGCCGCGGCACATTCTCCGGCATTCTGCAGGAGGGCTATGCGATGGGCTCCATCCTGGCCTCTGCCGCCTTCGCGCTGCTTTTCCATTGGATCGGCTGGCGGGGACTCTTCATTCTGGGCGCGATGCCGGCGCTGCTGGTGTTCTATGTGCAGGCGCGCGTGGCGGAGTCGCCGGTGTGGCTGGAGGGCGCGAGAAAGCGCAAGTTGCAGGCGTCCGGGGTGGGGCACCCCGCGACACCGGTCAACCTGCTGGCGTTTTTACCCACGTTTCTCTTCCTGGTGCTGCTGATGACGGCGTTCATGAGCTTCTCGCACGGTACGCAGGATGTGTATCCAACCTTCCTTGGAACGCAGGCAAGGCTCTCACCGCAAACGGTCGGGCTGATCGGCGTTCTTTATGGCATCGGCTCCATCGCGGGAGGGTTTGTCTTTGGGACACTCTCTGAG
>Ga0224530_1001789_pt1 | contig 10734 bp, 11 predicted proteins | sample CBST75metaG_FD_179873 | JGI IMG/M metagenome (GOLD analysis project Ga0224530, IMG submission 179873) | Peat soil microbial communities from Stordalen Mire, Sweden - C.B.S.T75 | ecosystem: Environmental > Terrestrial > Soil > Wetlands > Peat | place: Sweden: Norrbotten County, Stordalen Mire...
CTTCGAGAAATCGGAGGCCAGCTACTTCGCCTTGCTTTCCTTAGCCGCAGCCCTGATTTGCTGGAGACAGACCATATCTATTTACGGATAAGTTCTAAATATACAAGAGAGTTGGCGCGCGCGGGAGATTTTTCAAGGAAAGTCTCCCGTGGAAATGCGGATTTCGCGAGGGTTAAAGCTGGCCGTAGCTGGCCCCAGGGCCGTGCTTGCGGAGGTAGTGATGTTCGCCCACATAGGCGGGGATTCCAGCCTCGGGCGCTCCGAGGAGCACACTGCGGAAGGCCAGGCGGGCGATGTACTCGAGAACATCGGCGTTTTCAACGGCGGCGGCGGCGGTTCTTCCCCAGGTAAAGGGAGCGTGGCCAGCCACCAGGACGCCGGGAACGGCGACGGGATCGAGCCCCAATTTGCGGAAGTGGCGGACGATGACCGCGCCGGTATTGCGGACGTAGGCCTCGGCCACCTCTTCGGCGGTGAGGGGCTCGGTGACCGGAACCGGACCGTGGAAGTAGTCGGCGTGGGTGGTGCCGAGGCAGGGAATGGGGCGGCCGGCCTGGGCCCAAGAGGTGGCGAACTCGGAGTGGGTGTGGACCACGCCGCCGATCTGGGGGAACTCGCGGTAGAGCAGGGTATGCGTGTCCAGATCGCTAGAGGGGCGCAGGGAGCCTTCGACGATTTTGCCGTCGAGGTTGGTGACTACCAGGTCGGCTGCGGTCATTGTGGCGTAATCCACTCCGCTGGGCTTGATGACGACTAGCGGTTCGGGGCCGGAGCGATCGATGCCGCTGACGTTGCCGAAGGTGTGGGGAGCCAGACCGCGGCGGGCGATCTCGCGGTTGGCGTGGAGGACTTCATCACGGAGAGAGGCAAGCAGCATGGAGATTCCTTGGGTTCCGGGCGGGGGATGGAAAGCGTTTACCTGAACAGTCTACAGCTTACAGGGAGCGGTTGCCAGTTTTCAGTTCAGACCCGGAAAAGGGGCGGATTTCTCCGCCCCTAGGGGATTGGGGCAGCTACACTTTTTCAGGCCGCGTCTACGATGAGCCGCTTTCCCAACGCCCGGAGCGCCGTGTCTATCCCGTCAATCCGGCTCGTGTGCCGGAGGTTCATAAGCCGGTTCACGACCTGGGGAGTCGTGCCGATGCGCCGCGCCAGTTCCGCAGGGCGCACCTTTTGCCGCAGCATTTCATTCAAGAGCAGGATTTTGGCGCTCAGGCTCGCGGGCAGTTCTACCGTCGCTTGGCCGCGCTTCGGCAGAGACGGCGCGGGAACCGTTCTGCGTTCATCGAAATAAACGTCCATCGCCGTTTCCAATACATCTTTAGCCGCCTTCAAAGCCTCGGCGCGGTCCCGTCCCTGAGTGACGGCCTCGGGAATATCAGGGAACGTGACGAGGATGAACTTGCCGTCTTTGCGAAGATTCACCGGGTACGCTCGCATATTTTCTCCTTTACTTGAGTTCAAGCTGTTTCTTGATGTTTTTGAGCACGCCCGCACTCAGTTCCTTGTTGTGCATCGGGAGGATGGAACGGCGCCCGTTCAAGAATACGTGAAGATGCGAACCCTTTCCCGGTTCGAAGGTCGCCCCTTGCTTTGTCAACCACCGCTTTAGTTCACTGCTCTTCGTATCCAAAGCATAAACAGTATCGTTTATGGGCGCAAGTCTCTATTTGAATTAGAATCCGGCGGAAAGAACCCGCGCCGCAAGGCTTGGCCGCTCACCCGCCGCGCCCCGCCACAACCTGGGCATGAACTGCCTCAAGGTCGCGGTACGTCCTTGGGGCAATCTTCTTTTGCAGCAGCCACAGGGTCGCGTGTGCGTACGCCGCCAAATCGAGCGCCTCATTCCGATCCTGATTCTTAACCCACAGGTGCCGGGTGACGTTCGTCCTGCGATTGCGAACCGGGATTTTGCTTTCAGCCGTTAACTGACCGAAATACTCATCCGTGATCCACTCCGGGAAGTGCATGTATCCCGCGCTTGGGGCCGCCGGGTAACAGATAACTGGAAGGATGAATGAAAGAGCAGAATGAAAAATTCGTCTTGCCTATTGCCGTTGAGAGAGGCTGCGATTAGGATGGCTGGGCAGTTAGCTTTTGGACTTTTATGTGGGGGTGTTTCGATGCGACGTGCTATCTTCTGCTGTTTGAGCGGGCTTGTTGCTTGTTTTCTGATTGCAACGGCGCCGCTTGCAGCCGGACGGAATATGGCGGATTATCCGCTGCGTGTACACATCTACCAGTACAACGCGCATTCTCATTACTACGGTCCAACCCGGACTCTGGATGAAGTGGATGGGGAAGGCCGCGCGAATCTCTATGAGAACGGCGCGCCGCGCGGTTTCGAGTTCAGTTATCGCTGCGGCGATCGGCTGAGGGCATCGCCTGGGTACGAGACCTATATGGCGCGGTGGAAGAAGTCGGGCAGGACGCTTGAGGTTCTGCTGCCTCAGTTTGGCAAGCCTGGAGCATTCGATTCCTGCGAGATGCAGGTGGATATGAAGGACAGCGTTTATTTCAAGCATAACGGGATGCTCGACGAGGAACCGGCGGCGAAGTTCAAGGAATGGATGGAGCGGCACCAGTACGATCCGGAGAAGGGCAAGAACTTGCCGGTGGAGGATGCCCCGGCAGCAACCGGGCCAGGCGCAAACCCGCCGCAGTAAGCCGGCGGAAATGAGGTTATCGACTCGCCACCTTATTGATCCAGCCCAAGAATATTGATGAGAATTCCCATCCTTTCGCCAGAAAAGGGCGAAAGGATGGTGTGGGGAGCCTTGTTCAGGATGGGCGCCCGCGCTACCCACCCCGCTTCGGATATATCCAATTATTGATGAGAAATGCCCCATGCGGCTGTAAACTTGCAACCGGTGCGGGCGTCTACCTGAGTGATGGCAGCCGGCACAGTATGTGAACCGATGACCAAGGCCACGGCAGAAGAGATTGCCGGGCGAGAGCTGGAGACTGCCGCGCAAGAGTTTGCGAGTGTCGTTGCGAGCCACCGGCCGCAGATATTCCGGTTTCTGCTTTCGTCCACGCGCGACGTGGACCTGGCGGAGACGCTGACGCAGGAGTGTTTTCTGAAGGCGCACCGGAACTGGGGAAGCTTTCGCGGCGATTCGAGCGCGATGACCTGGCTGATGCGGATTGCGATCAATCTGCAGAAAGACTACTGGCGGAACCGGCGGATGCAGTTCTGGCGGCATACGCAGACCAATTCAGTGGATATGGACGAGGCCAGCGAATGGCTGCCAAGCGGCGAGAGATCAGCTGAGCAGCAGTTGCTGGCGCGGGAGCAGGTGGGCCGGGTGTGGGAATCAGTGAAAGGGCTGAGCGAGCGACAGCGGACGGTTTTTCTGCTGCGGTATGTGGAAGAGCAGGAATTGAGCGAGATTGCGCGGGCCACCGGGCTGAGCGAGGGAACGGTAAAGGCGCACCTTTCGCGAGCAGTTGCGAAAGTGCGCGCGGAACTGGGGGGAAAACGATGAGTTTCAATGAAAAATTCGATGGTGGGCGGAACGGGTTGGAAGCGCAGGCAGAGCTGCGGGAAGGCGAAGTGCTTCGCCCCATCGACGACGACCTGTCGCTGGGCGCCCCGGAATTCGCGCAGGCGCTGGAGAATTTCCGGTTGAGTGTGCATGCGTGGAGCGAGGCCGAGTACAGCCGGCCGCGGACGGCAGTGAAGACTGTGCGGCAAAGAAGCTGGCGGCTGGCTGCGGGTTGGGCGCTGGGATGCGTGCTGGTGGCAGGGAGCGTCTCAGGCGGCGTCTACGAACGCCATCACCGGCAGGAGTTGGCCAGGATTGCCACGGCGCAGCAGACCGAGCAGCAACGGGCGGCTCGTGAGCAGCGGGCTCGCGAGGAAGAGGATTTGCTGGCCAAGGTAGACAGCGAAGTATCGCGGGAAGTTCCGAGCGCCATGGAGCCTCTGGCTCAACTGATGGCCGAGGACGAGACCAAGTAAGTGAACAGGTAAGCACAAAATCTGAGAACAGCAGTAAGCCCCCTCGGCATAACGAGGGGAAGGAGAAGCGATGAAGGTATCGATGACGGCACGATTGGGACTGGCGATTGCGGGTCTCTTGCTAGCGGGATCGGCGTGGGCGCAGGCGCCGGCAGGCGGTATGGAACGGGGACCGGGGTTTGGGGCGCATCACCCTCCCTTTGAGAAGGCGCTCGGGCCCATGGGTAACCATGGACGCTGGTGGAACGATCCGATGATGGTGGAGAGGCTGAAGCTGACTGACGCTCAGCGGAAATCGATGGACGATACCCTGTTCCAGCATCGCGAGACGCTGGTGGATTTGCAGGGCAGCGTGGAGAAGGCCGAGTTGGCCATGGAGCCGCTGATGCGCGACGACCAGCCGAACGAGGCCAAAATTCTGGCGCAGATCGACAAGCTGGCGCAGGCGAGGGCCGAACTGGAGAAGGCGAATGCGCGTTTTCTGCTGGCGATTCGCGGCAAGCTGACGCCGGAGCAGTGGAAGCAGCTAGAGGCAGACCGCACCAACCGCGGGCCGCAGCGCCACGGCTGGGGAGCGGGCAGCCAGGGCCAGGGTGGCCAAAGAACGGGCAGGCAGGGACAGGCCAGACCGGGGATGAGCGGCCAGTTCCAACGGCGGCAAACGACGCCTCCTTCGCAGCCGGCTCCGCAAGGCGCAGCTCCGCAGGGCTCGGGACCGCAAGGAACAGGCCCCCAGGGCAGGCTTGAGCAAGGGCCCGAACCGGGAGGGCTTGAGGCCCTTGGCGTGGGCGCCGACCAGTAAAGACGGTTTTTAATCGCAGGTTTTTTCGGCAGAGAGCACATCAAGGCAGAGAGCAAATGCGGTTGCAGTTGAGACCGATGGCGGCAGGAGGCGATCCTCTTGCCGCCGTTTTTTTGTGCGGGAAACCGGGCGTGGTGCGGGCATCCGGTTAGTTGGGTGCGCCTTTTATACGCGCTGGACGGCTTGAGCCAGGTGGTTGAGCGTAGCCTTGGCGTCGCCGTAGAGCATGGAAGTGCAGGACTTGAAGAAGAGCGGGTTTTCAAGGCCCGAGAAGCCGCGGCCCTGTCCGCGCTTGAGCACGATGACGCTCTTGGCGCGGTCCACTTCAAGAATGGGCATGCCGGCGATCAGCGATTTTGGATTGTCGCGGGCGTCGGGATTGACCACGTCGTTGGCTCCGATGACTACAGCTACATCGGTGGAGGGGAACTCGGGGTTGATCTGCTCCATCTCATAGAGGGAGGAGTAGGGGACGTTGGCCTCGGCCAGCAGGACGTTCATGTGGCCGGGCATGCGGCCAGCCACGGGATGAATGGCGTATTTCACTGAGACGCCGCGGGATTCGAGCAGTTCGGCCAGTTCGCGCACGGCGTGCTGGGCCTGTGCCGTGGCCAAACCGTAGCCGGGAACGAAGACCACGCGGTTGGCAAAGGCCAGTTGCATGGCAGCGTCGTCGAGGCTGATCTCGCGCATTACGCCGCCGGCGTTGGAGGTGGCCTCGGCGACAACCGCGCCAAAGCCGCCGAAAAGAACATTGGTAATCGACCGGTTCATGGCCTTGCACATGAGCACGGAGAGGATGAAGCCGGAGAAGCCGTCGAGTGTGCCGGCGATGATGAGCACGTTGTTTTGGAGGACGAAGCCGGTGGCGGCGGAGGCCAAGCCGGCATAGGAGTTCAACAGCGACATGACCACCGGCATATCTGCCGAGCCGATGGGGATGACCAGCATGATGCCGAAGACGAAGGCCACACCGAGCATGGTGTAAAAGACGGCCACGGCTTCGGGGTGGACGCAGAAGTAAACGAAGCTGGAGACCATCGTCAAAAAGACCAGGAGATTGACGGCATTCTGTCCGCGGAACTGGATCGGCTTGCCGTGGATGATGCCTTGGAGCTTGCCGCAGGCGATCAGTGAACCGGTGGTGGTGAGCGCCCCGAGCATGACCTCGAAGCCCAGTGCGCTGCGGGTAACCGCGGACATTTCGCCGGCGTGGACGATGAACTCGCCGACGCCGACCAGAGCCGCGGCCAGAGCGCCAAAGGCGTGGGAGAGCGCGGTCCGCTGGGGCATGGCGGTCATGGGAACCCAGATGGCCATCCAAGCGCCGAGGATGGAGCCGATTGCGAGACCGGCGATGATCCAGACCCAGGTGACAATGTGCGTGCCGACCAGCGTGCCGACGATGGCGGCGAACATGCCGGCCTCGGCCATGAACATGCCGCGGCGGGCCGTCTCAGGGTGCGACATGCCCTTGAGAGAGAATACGAAAAGGATGGAAGCGATCAGATAAGTGGCTTCCATGAAGTAGGTGGTAAGGGTCATTTCGCCACCGCCTTCTGGTCAGGCTTGCGCTTGCCAAACATCTTGAGCATGCGGTCGGTGAGGCCGAATCCGCCGACCACGTTGATGGTGGAGGTGGTGACGGCGACAAAGCCCAGGATGTGCGCGCCGAGGGGATAGTGCGCCGACCCGGCCAGCACCAGCGAACCGATGAGCGAGATGCCGGAGATGGCGTTGGTGGCCGACATGAGCGGTGTGTGCAAGAGCGGCGGCACGCGGCTGATGACCTGGTAGCCCAGGAAAGCAGCCAGCGCAAAGACGTAAACCGAAGCGATAAGAACGGCGGGATTCATGTTTTCTTTTCCCTGACAGCGAGTTAGCGATAAAGCAAGTTAGCGGAGCTGGCGGAGTTAGCAACGATTGTTTTCCAACCCTCAAAGTCGAGAGAAGGATCGCACGGCCAGTTAGCTGGTTTTTGCCGCTTCGAGCAGCTTGGCGACGCGGGGATTCACGGGCTGGCCCTCGTGAGCCACGCAGGCGCCGGCCAGAACTTCGTCGGCGAGATCCACGGCGAGCACACCCTTTTTGACAATGAGACCGAGGAAGTTGAGGATGTTGCGCGCATAGAGATGGCTGGCGTCCACCGGAACCTCGGCGGGCAGATTCAAAGGCGCGAGCAGAGTGACGCCGCCGATCTGTTGAGTGACGCCGGGCTGGGTCAACTCGCAGTTTCCGCCGGCCGGAGCGGCCAGATCGACCACGACCGAACCGGGGCGCATGGCCTCGACGGCGGCGCGGCGAATGAGCCGTGGCGCAGGCCTTCCGGGAACCTGCGCGGTGGTGACGATGACGTCGGAGTGGGCGGCGGTGCGGGTAATCAGGTCGCGGCCGCGGTCGAGGGCTTCCTCGGTCAACTCGGCTGCGTAACCGCCTCCGCCCTCGGCGCTGATGCCGCCCAGGTCTACGTCGAGAAATTTAGCGCCCAGCGAGCGGACCTGCTCACCGGCGGCGGCGCGCACATCGTAAGCCTCGACAACGGCGCCCAGGCGGCGGGCGGTGGCGATGGCCTGCAAACCGGCCACGCCCGCTCCAATGACGAAGACGCGCGCCGGCGGAACGGTTCCCGCGGCGGTCATCAGCATGGGAAAGAGGCGCGGCAAGAGGTCGGCGGCGGCGATCACCGCCTTGTAGCCGGCGACGGTGGCCATGGAAGAGAGCGCGTCCATGGACTGGGCGCGGCTGATGCGCGGCACCAGTTCCATGCTGAAGAGGGTGACCGGGCGGGCGATGGCCGTTGCCAGCGCGCCGGGGGCGTCAAGCGGCTTGAGAAAGCCGATGACTACGGCGCCGGGCTTGAGCCGGGCCTGGTCGGCGGCGTCGGGGGCACTGACCAGCGGCACGATATCCGCAGTGGCCAGAATCGAGCCCCGATCCGCGGTGACGGTTGCGCCGGCCTCGGTATAGGCCGCGTCTGACGCGCCGGCAGAGATGCCTGCGCCTGACTCGACGGTGACCGCGATTCCTTGCGCCAACAATGTTTTCAAGTTTTCCGGCAAAAGCGAAACACGGGTTTCGCCGGGGGCGGTTTCTTTCAGAATGGCTAAAAGCAATTTGCCTCCGCTATCGGTTGGGCGGAAATGGAATGAAAGGTGCCTACCCATTGTAGAGGCAGGACCATAGCCATCATTCAGGATTATTTAGCAAATGGGAAGGGCGCAGTGTGATGCGAGTCACCGTGGAAAGCCGGGCGGGGTTGGAGGAGGGGCGGCCGAGCGAACGTAAGGCGGCACCGTAGCGTATCGGACGATGCGATAGAGCGAATGCACGCATTTCATTCCAACTCCGGCTCATGGGCGGCGGTGGCTTCCATTTGGGCAAGGAGCGCCCGCATCCGGTCAAACTCCGTGTGGCCGTGGAGAGGCTTGAGGCGCGGATCGGCGAGCATCTGGAAGAACCAGGGGCAGTGGGTCTGGGCGGAGATGCGCAGTTCGCCGAGCGCGGCATCGAGGTCGCCGAGCGCGACGTGGACGGCCGGCGTAAAGGAGTTCAAGACGAAGCGTTCGCGGCTCAACCACTGTAGCCGCTCGAGGATGGCGCGGGCCTCGTCGCCGCGGCCCTCGCAGGCCAGTGCGTAGGCATGGACCGAGGTGGCAAGGTCGAAGTATGGCAACCGCTGCGCGAGTTCTTGCGCCAGCCTGGTTCCGCGCTCCGCTTGCCCGTTGAAAGAGAGAATCATGGATCCGTAGAGATTGGCGCCCGCATGGTCGGGAAAGAGAGCAAGGGTTTGCTGAATCTGCGTTACGCTCTCGGCGGCCTGCCCGGCCAGGTGGAGTGCCCAGGCCAGGCGGGCCTGAAGCCACGGTGAATAGGGATCCAGATGGAGGGCCGCGCGCAGCAGCGCAATCGCCTCGGAAAAACGGTGGCGGCTGAGCGAGAGCATCACGCGCAGCCGAGTGGTCCAGGGATCGTGGGGCAGATGGGCCGAGAGGGAGAAGGCCCGAAGCGCGGAGGGTAGATCGCGGTCGACATGGAAGTTGATCCAGCCGAGTGCGGGCAAGACGGCTTCAGCGCGATGAGAAGCATTGGGCATGAACTTGGCGGCCCGGCGCACATGGTCTGCGGCTACGGTTGGAGACATGAATCCATAGAAGGCTTGAGTGACGCAGAGGTTGACCAGATCAACCCGTGCGTCAATCAGCGAGGGATCGAGTTCGGTGGCGTGGAGGAGGTGTTGCAGGCCGTCCTGCATGCGATGGCGCTGTAGCGTCTGCCACTCATGGTGGCCGCGCAGGAAGAAGTTGTAGGCCTCGCGGCGGCGTAGGGCGCTCTCCTGCTCCCCGGCGGCCTCGGCAGAGGCGAAGATGGACAGGCCTTCTGTCTGCCATCCCGGCGGCGAAGTGGGCGTCTTCAGAGGACTGTCGCTGCCCAGGTAAGTAACGAACTGGTTCTGGAAATCCAGGTTGCCGGGAAGCTCGGCGCTCAGACGAAAGGCCAGGCGCTGAAGCAACTCCGATTCCAGCCCGGCTATCCGGTTCTGGGCCACGAGGAGATCTTCAACCCAGATTTGCGATCCGTCCTCGACACGGATCATCTCTGCTCGCAGCCGGAAATGCGAGTGCATTGCGCACAGGGTTCCAGTCAGGACCAAGTCGGCTTTGAGCGTTTCGCCGACCTGTTGGGCCGTGTGGCCGCGGCGGGCCAGCGTGAAGGCCGAATCGCGGGCCAGCACTGAAACGGAGGGATGACGCGCATTGGCCAGCCGGGCGATGGTCTCCTCGGCAATGGCCGGACCAAGATGCTCAGGGACTGTGTACCCGGTGGCGAAAGGCATGATTGCCAGGCGAAGCAGCGCCTTCCGCGGCGCTACGCCATAAGGCCGCGCCTCGGCCGAAAAGCGGTATCCGCGCTTGTAGACGGTCTGAATGCACTTTTCCGGTTCAAGCCGCGCGCGCAACGAGGAAAGGCACTTGGGAACGCTGTCCGCAGTGACATGCACATCGCCCCATAGCGCCTGCCGCAGTTGCAGGGGCGAGACGATTTGCCCGGCGTGGGCCAGCAGAAGGCGAAGCGCCGCCAACTCCTTGGGAGGCAGGTGAACCACAGCCTCTCCGTGCAGGAGCGTACCGTCAGGCTCCAGCCTGAAACCCCCAAAGGAAAATCCCGGATCAGCATCCCCGCGACCAAGACCTGTCGCCGGGGTTCCCAGGGCTGGAGGATCGGGCGGAGCTGATGTGGGGCGTATCATCCCGGTCAATGCATTTCCTCAGAACCTGGGCCAATCTGCATGTCGATCTGGTGTCAAGTTCGCAAAGCGAAGGACAGCCAACAACAGAGATTGCGGGAATCTGCATGGGGAACATCAGGGGAGAAACGAGCGGCAGTCCCCCACGAAAATCCGGGCTTTATTGAGCCCAATGCCTCGGTATAAAGAAAATTATGCGCCCCGGAAGTGTTGCGGAAAGGCGTCGGCGTCCACTTTTCGTGCTTGAGGTAATCCAAAAATGGTTACTTGTTGACTATTAAGTTAACTCATAAAATTCGATACATCTATTTCATTCTTTGTAGGTTATATCTATTTTATGGCGGAAATGATTGGCGCGGCGTCCAAAATCAGAAACGCGCCAATATGGCACGGCAACGAAGCCCTAAGAGTGAGCGTGCCGACTGCCTTAAACGCAGCGAGGGGCGACCCGTGGCGGCGACCGGCGAGGCCGGAAGAAAACAGACAGAATGAAAGAAAAAACTTCAGAAATTCATCAAGGAACGGAAGGCCGGCGGGTGGCAAGCTGAAGTGAAGGAGTTTGCGATGCCCAAGACTGTTTCTTATGCCCACTGGTCTCTGGAGCCCTATTGCATCGGCATGAAGCTGCGCTCGCTGCGTACGCAAAAACGGCTCACGCTTTCGCGGCTGGCGGCTGAGACCGGGTTGTCGACGGCGCTGCTGTCAAAGCTGGAGACGGACCGC
>Ga0224530_1001791_pt1 | contig 10722 bp, 8 predicted proteins | sample CBST75metaG_FD_179873 | JGI IMG/M metagenome (GOLD analysis project Ga0224530, IMG submission 179873) | Peat soil microbial communities from Stordalen Mire, Sweden - C.B.S.T75 | ecosystem: Environmental > Terrestrial > Soil > Wetlands > Peat | place: Sweden: Norrbotten County, Stordalen Mire...
GCGCCTCCGTCACCAGCGCGCCGTAGTGTTCGCCGCTGGCCTCGCCTGCCGAAATGAAGATTGTTGGAGCCATCAATTCTGCCGTGCCGCCCGTTCCCGCGGTTCCCACCATCATAACGGTTTGCAGCGTGCCTGTTCCCACCCAAACCGGCGTCCGCACTCGTTCTGTTTGAAACGCAGCCACAACATTCCGCAGCTCCGCAGCAACCCAACGGGACCGGATGGTTACTATAAAAGGAAAGCAGATGACCTCCAGCGTTCTCCCACAACACGATCCCGGCGGCAAAGTGCGCATCCTTCTTCCGGATGGCGTGATCGGCGCAGCGACATTTGGCGGGCACGCCAAGGAGTATCGTTACCGCCTCAGCCGCACGTGGGGCAAGGGGCCTTGCGCGTTGTTCATCATGATGAACCCGAGCACAGCGGATCCACTGGTTGACGATCCATCCGTGGCCAAGTGCAGGCGCTTCGCCGTGAAGTGGGGCTATGGCTGCTTGTACGTTGGCAACACCTTCGCCTACCGGGCCACCGATCAGCGCAGGCTTACCAAGGTCGCGGACCCCATCGGGCCAGAGAACGACCGGCATTTGCTGGATATGGCCTCCGAGGCGGCCCTCGTCGTGTTCGCTTACGGAAAGCCAAAGGCAAGCACGCTGAAAGCGCGAGGGCTGGAAGTCGCGCGGATGCTGCGATCAAAACTTAAGATTGAGCCATACGTCCTTCGGCTCACGCTCGACGGCACGCCAAGCCATCCACTCTACCTGCCGGAGACCCTCAAGCCCACAATCTGGAAGTTTTGAGCGGCGGATTTGTTCGTGGGATGGTTAAGAGTTGAGGTTTCCCACCCTTTCGCCAGAAAAAAGGCGAAAGGATGGGGCACGGCGGATTCGTGGGGAGACTGGTGGAAAGCCGGATGGAGAACTTCGTGGGAGACGGTAGTGGGCTGGTCAGCGTTTTGCAGTCCCAAGCCTCAAAATCGAGACCTGGGACTGCACACGGGAATTACCTTTTCAGCACCTGATCGACCGTCACGATATCGACCATTCCGCTGCATCCGTAAATCGCCGGAAGCACCCGCTCGGCCGGATAGGTGCGCCGCAGTTCGGCGATCTTTTCCGTGCCGCAGTGGTACGCAGGCAGATACATACGGCCCAGGAGGGGATGCCGTCCCCACGCGCCGGACAATTTATCGGCGCGCTCCTCGCTCACCAGGAAATCGCGGCGCAGCGTGGTTGCAACTTCCGCCTGCGGCCTGCCCTCGCCCCAGGTGAGATACGACGACTGGTTCTTGGCATCGTCTTGCAGCAAGGCCAGCGAAACGCCGATCTGCAGGTCCTCGTCCGGCAACTGATCCACATCGGTGACGCCGTGCGCAATCAGAATCGCGTTGTTGGCCAACCCCTCAAACAGCGTGGCGGCGCGCGTGTTCATGGTCAGGACCGTGGCCTCGAAGCCGACCTTTCCGCGCACATACAAGTCCTGCAGATAGGCAAAAGTGGTCACGTGACCGGGCACAACTTCGTGGCTTACGAGCTGTTCAAACTCCGGATACGAAATTTTGAGCGAAGCATTGATCTCATAGCTCGCTTCGTATTGCGGAGTGCCGTCGGCGTTGCGCTTCCGTCCAAGGTAGTTCATTGAGCCGGAAAACCACGAGTCCTTGATGGCGAGGAAGTCGATGTTGGCTCGCGGCACACGCGCGAGTTCCTTGGGCAGATAGGGCAGCAGGTTCTTCGCGCTCAACTGGTCGAAATGCGCAATCACGGCCGCGCCCAGCGCACGCACGGAGGCCATCGGACTCACACGATCCCGCCGCCACGCATCCACGGCTTCCAGCAGCCCAGCCGTCGACGGCATGTACCCGGCGCGTCCCAGCAACTCGGCCACGCGCGCACGCTTGGCTTCCGGCTTGGAAGGCTCGGGCGGCTTTCCCGTCGACGCCTCCACCAGACGCGCATAGGGCACCGGATCGCCCTTGCCGACGACTTCCATGGCCAGATCGAGCATCGCTTCCACACTGGTCGCCAACCCGTTCAGATAAGCCCCGCGCAGCCCGCCGATGGCTTCGGCTTCCTTGCGCACACCGGCAATGGCTGCGGGAAGGTTCACCGCGCGCAGATATTCGTCCACAGCCTCGCGGTCCACATTTTTGCCCGTAACTCCACCGGACTTCCGCAGCCGCTCCGCCGCCGGATGCGTATACGCCGCGGGCAACGGCTCATCGGAAAACCACGAATCGGCGATGAACCGCCCCGTGCCCGAGGCGCACATTACATCGCCGCCCCAGAGTGTATCGATGCCGAGCACGGCATCCGCAATATACTTCCCTGCTAGATCCATCAGCTCACCTTCTCTTTCTTCACGGAAACGAACCATACATACGCGCACAGGCCCACAAACAACAGCGCGGAAACGGATTGAGAAATCGGATCGTTGGTATAGAACGGCGTCTTGATCAGATTCTCGCGATAGGCCGGGAACAGCCGCATGGCCGCACCCAAAACGCCACCCAACGCGCCGCCAGCCATCAGTCCCGAGGCCAGAATCACGCCCCGTTCGCGAATCCGGTTGCCCGGCTCGCCACCAGTCTTTTCCGATTTCCTGTTGACGAGGTGCGCCAGGAATCCGCCAGCCAGCACGGGCGAAGTAAGCCCCAGCGGCAGATACATTCCCAACGCGAAAACCAGCGAAGACTTGCCCAGCATCTCCAACGCCAGAGTGACCATGGCGCCGATGCCGAACAGCAGATAGGCCACCGGCTGGTGGCTCATGAATCCCACGACCAGCGCCTTCATGATGGAAGCCTGCGGCGCAGCCAGAACCTGCCGCGCATCGCCCGGCGCAGCCTCACCAAACTGGAAAGTGTGAGCCAGCAGGATGATGGTCAAACCGGCGGCAATGGCCGCCACGATGACCCCGATAAACTTGACCTTTTCCTGCGCGGCTGGCGTCGAACCCAGCCAGTAGCCAGCCTTCAGGTCAGTAATGAATTGCCCCGAGGCGCACAGCGCCGTGCAAACCATGCCCGCAATCGCCATTACAAAAAACATGCCGGTCGTTCCGGAAAGGCCGAAGTTCAGCAACACCACAGCGGAAACAATCACCGTCAGCATTGTCATGCCGGAGGCTGGATTGTTCGCCGTGGTCGCAATGGCGTTGGCTGCCACCGAGGTGAAGAAGAACGAGAACAGCAGCGTCAACACCAGGCCCACCGCCAAGACGGTCCAAGTGACATGGAGATTGCCAAAGAAGATGGCCACGCAGATGGCGCTCACGATTACACCGAGAAGGATGGAAAGAATCGGCACATCGCGGTCGGTCCGCTCCGTATCAGCAGCTTCGCCGTGCCGGAAGGCGTGCAGCGCAATGCCGAACGATCCGGCAATTACACGTAGCGATTTGAGTACGCCCACGATTCCGGCCGTTGCAATCGCTCCCACGCCGATGAAGCGCACATAGTTGCGGTAGATTTCCAGCGCCGTCATCCCAGAGATAGGGGTCGTGCCCGGATAAACGGCCGCGTTCATGTGGCTGCCGAAAAACCAGATCAGCGGAACCAGAACAAAATTCGATAGCACTCCGCCTGCGCAGAAAACCAGTGCACTGCGCAGGCCCATTACGTAGCCGAGGCCGAGGATAAAACCCACGGCGTCGAAGTTGAAAACCATGCGGCCGCGCTCGGCCAGCGTCTTCATCACCGGAACAAACTGGAAGTCGAGGTACTCTTTCCAGGTCTGAAACGTGGTGACGAAAAAGTCGTAGACGCCGGCAATGGCGGTGGCCTGCAACAGCAACTTGGCTTGCGAGCCACCTTTTTCGCCGGTGACCAGCACTTCGGTGATGGCCGTCGCCTCAGGAAACGGCAGTTGCCCGTGCATCTCTCGCACGAAGTAGCGGCGCAGCGGAATCAGGAACAGAACACCCAGGCAGCCGCCCGCGAGACAGATGAAAATTGTCTGTACCGGGTGCGGATCGAGATGGAGGATATAGAGCGCGGGCAGAGTGAAGATGGCTCCGGCCACCACACTGCCGCTGGCAGCGCCAATGCCGGTGATGATGACATTTTCCAGCAGGCTGGAGCGCCGTTTGAAGACGCGCGCCAGGCCGATGGCGAGGATGGAAATTGGAATGGCCGCTTCCATTCCCTGCCCCACCTTCAAGCCCGAGTAGGCCGAGGCGACAGAAAAGAGCACGCAAAACACCATGCCCCAGAAGACCGCCCGCAGCGTCAGTTCCGGTTGCTTGGCTACGGCGGGCACAACGGGCGTAAAGGTTTCGCCGGGCTGCAAGGGCGTGTAGGCGTTTTCTGGAAGCAACTTGGCTTCGGTCTCGTTCATTGGTGAATGATCCCCCTGTCGGCGATGCCCCGGACCGGCGGTCGAGGCCGCCTTCGCAAACGCCCGCCGGATTCATGCACTCTCCCGAGACAAACCATGCGGGCTACGACTGTTGCCACAGTCAGGCGAGAGTGCGACTGTCACTTGGGCCAGTGGTAGTTTACCTCGCGGCAGCGTTGACCGGCGATGCCAGAGTTTGGCCTTTCGGCGTAGCCCCACGGCACGGTAATTCATTACCGCATATCCAGATTGCAGCGCAACCGGCGAATGCCCGGCGTTTGCCTCCGGCTCCATTTTTGATTGGAGCCGGAGTGCGGTCAGTTGGATGGCGCGATTTGCGTTGGCAGAAGGTCGTGCTTGACGTACGCGGGATCGAGAAGAGCGTGTGTAGCCTTGTCGAAGGCTGCGAAGGAACAGGGCTGGCTGGCGTGGCATCCGGGAGGTGTGAGATTCACCTCGGCGGGCCGGTTGGCCAGCGTGAGAACCTGACCAGTGCGCAACTGATTGAGCGTCTGCGCACGATAGAGAAGACGGACACTATATTGTTTTGACTTCGGGTTCTGCCACAGTTCAAAAACGATCTGCGAGTCCGGCGGAGTGTCGTCGGCAACGCCCTCTACATTCCAATGCAGGCCGAGTAAGCCGCCGACATAGGTGAGATTGGAGTCATGGCCGCTGATGTAAACCAGGCGCGCACCGACAGGGCCAAGGGCTCCGGGAACCAGCGTGGCTTGCCGCGTTTGCGCTTGCGGCGCGGCCTGTTCGAGCGTGTCGAGGATGTGAGCCACCAGGTTGGAAGCGTGGGTGCGAGCAGATAATGGTGCGCGCACCAGGGCATTTCCCTTGGCATTCAGCGGCATAAGGCGGCGGAGAGCAATCTCGTCGACACGCCCCCACCCGACTTCCGACATTGGTTTGTTGTCTACATATTCGAGCAATATATCTTCGACCAGCGATGATGCCGTGGCGAGAGGCTTTGAAGCGTCAAGGACGGGCATTGCGGCAGGATGCGCGGACTCCGGCACAAGGATATGGGCAAATTCCTTAAGCTCGGGATTCTCTGCAAGTGAAAAAAAGGCTGCCGGGTTGCTGCCAAGAATTGCTTGCCGGTCAGCCGCAGTAGCTTCCGCGAACGGCGCCGGAAAAGTACCGTGAAGAGGCGCGAAAAGCGGATCCCCCTTGTGCGGAACGGGAACGATCATGTTGACGGGCAGCGGAGAACAACCCGGCGCCAGCCCGGCATAGGTGGTGCGGGTGCTCATGATGTTGCGTTCGTCGGTATCGGAATAGAGATAGACTTCATGGCCGGTTGGGCATCCGGCAGCGGAGAGCAAACCGTTGCGGGCAAAGTCCAGGCGCATGTACGCGCCCATCTGGCGCAGCGCCTCGCCGCCGTGCGGCGTCAGATAACCCAGCGGAACCTCCCATTCAGGCCAAGGGTCGGAAGAATAAACGCCAAGAGCTGAAGCGGAAGTAAAAGGTGGACGGATGCCGTGACGAGACAAGATCAACGTGAAGCGAAGCTCGTCGTTGCCATGGCCTTTGGATGCAGGGGGCTGTGCGGGTACGACAGTCGCCGCGATCAGCAGGGCCGCTACGATCAACTTCAACGTATTGCAGAAGCCACCATGGAAAACCAGCGTTGGCTGCGTGTTCCGTCTGCGACAGAACCTTGATTCATCTGCCCATCTATTCATACTGAAATCGACTCCGTTGCTGGCATCGGCTGTATCCCAAGGCATGATTCGATTGGGAAATAAAGCACCAGAGAAGTATGAACTTCTCTGGTGCAGATTGACAGCAAGTTGCTCAGGAGTCGGACCGCAAAACAAACGGCGGTTGAGATGAAACCTTCATGCCGCTACCATTGGCCATCCGATGTGAGGAATGCGTGGATGGAAGCCGCAGCCTTGCGTCCGGCACCCATGGCAAGGATGACCGTTGCGCCGCCGGTGACGATGTCGCCTCCGGCAAAGACGCCGCGCTTGGAAGTGCGGGTGGTTTCAGGATCGGCGACGATGTAGTTGCGCGGGGTGGTCTTGAGGTCGGGCGTCGTACTCTGGACGAGCGGATTGGCGGTAGTGCCAAGGCCGATAATGGCGACATCCGCGGGCAGAACCGTATCTGAGCCTTTGATTTCGACAGGGCGGCGACGACCGCTGGAGTCAGGCTCGCCCAGCTCCATGCGCACGCAGCGCGCACCAGTCAGCCAACCCTTTTCGTCACCGATGAATTCAGTGGGGTTGGTCAACATGCGGAATTCGATGCCTTCCTGACGAGCATGTTTTACCTCTTCGGCACGGGCCGGCATCTCAGCTTCCGAGCGGCGATAGACTAGCGTTGCCGTCTTCGCGCCCAGGCGGCGTGAAGTACGGACTGCATCCATGGCGGTGTTGCCGCCGCCGACCACGATCACGTTGCGACCACGGCAATCATAGACAGGCTCATCGAAGACGGGAAACTGGTAAGCGCGCATCAGGTTAACGCGCGTGAGAAATTCGTTGGCGGAGTAGACCCCGTTGAGGTGCTCGCCGGGAACACCGAGGAACTGAGGCAAGCCCGCGCCAGTGGCGATGAAGACGGCGTCGTAATGCTCGTCGCGCATTAAGTCGTCGATGGTGACGCTTTTGCCGACGACCACGTTGGTTTCAAATTCGACACCCATGCGGCGCAGATTTTCCACTTCGCCCTTGACGATGGATTTGGGCAGGCGGAACTCTGGAATGCCGTAGACGAGGACTCCGCCAAGCTCATGCAGCGCCTCAAAGACGCGCACGCGATGGCCTTTCTGGACAAGGTCGCCCGCAGCGCTGAGTCCGGCAGGGCCGCCTCCCACGATGGCAATGCTTTTGCCGGTGGGCGAGGCCTTGGCGGGAAGACCAAGCTGGCCGCTGGCACGCTCGAAGTCGGCGATAAACCGCTCGAGATTGCCGATGCCCAGAGGCTTGCCCTTTTTGCGGAGGACGCAGCCTCCTTCGCACTGATTTTCCTGCGGGCAGACGCGTCCGGTGATTGCGGGAAGAGCATTGTCTTCGCGCATTTTTGCCGCAGCGGCCAAATAGTCACCGGCATAAATGAGGTCAACGACCTCGCGAATCTTGACGCCGACAGGGCACTGAAGCTGGCAGCCGGGCTTGGCGCAGGCAATGCAGCGAGTGGCCTCAATGGCGGCGTCCGCGGCCTGGAGCCCCAGGTTCACTTCTTCAAAATTGCGGGAGCGCACCTCCGGGTCCAACTCCGGCATCTCCACGCGTGGGATCTGCATCCGCTCTTTGAGCGGAAGAGTGTTCTTGTCAGGCATATTGGGTCTCCGCTTTTCTAAGTTTGTCTGCCAACTGTGCCCGCACCTGCTCCAGCTCTTCCTGCTTGTGTTCCTCGAAATGCTTGAGCGACTGGCACTCCTTGTCGCGATACATGGTGTTGCGCTGCATGAGGACTTCAAAGTTGACCTTGGAGGCATCGAACTCCGGTCCATCCACACAGGCAAATTTGCTTTGGCTGCCGAGCAGCACGCGGCAACCGCCGCACATGCCGGTGCCATCGACCATGATGGAGTTGAGGCTGACCATGGTCTTGATGCCCAGCGGAGCCGTGATTTGCGCGACCGCGCGCATCATGGGCACAGGGCCGACGGCAAGCACGAAATCGAGATTGTAACCGGCGGCGAGCAAATCATTCAGCTTTTTGGTGACCAGCCCCTGTTCGCCGTAGGTGCCGTCGTCTGTCATGATGTAGGTTTCGTTGCTGGCCTGACGCACTTCATCTTCAAATACCACCATGTTAAGACTGCGGGATCCTTCAATAAAGATGACGTGATTGCCGGCCTGCTTGAGGGCGTTCGCAGTGGGCAAGGCCATGGCCGTACCCACGCTGCCAGCGAGTATGACGACGGTGCCGTAGCTCTGGATTTCCGAGGGCTTCCCGAGAGGGCCCACGATATCCAGAATGAAGTCGCCAGCTTCAAAACAATTCAACAGCGAGGTGGTTTTGCCGATTGCCTGCACCACGATGGTGACGGTGCCCGCAGCCGGATCAGAGGACTTGATGGTGAGGGGAATGCGCTCGCCTTTTTCATGCAGCCGAAGAATAAGGAATTGCCCCGGCTTTGTTTTGCGGGCGACGCGCGGCGCATGAATTACGAATTGCTTGATATTGAGGCCCGCGCTGCGGGCTTCGAGAATCTTGTACATAGGACTATGACTCCTGTTTGAATGTGGACGGCGCTAAATGACCCGGCATTGACCAGGCGAACGGCTGACAAAGTGAACATTCTCGCAAGCCTCCAGGGAAAACCGGTCTGCGTCTCCATCGGCGACATCCAGGAGCAGATTGAGTTGAGCTACTTGTTCCGGCTGGCCTGCTCCCAGATAGAAGGGCGTGTCTTCAACAAATCCCAGCAGAACGTCCTGCGAACCAATGCGGAATTCGCTTTGCTTGAGGCACAGCGGCACGCTTCCATCGCAGCATCCTCCCCCCTGGTGAAACAGGAGAGCTCCATGGAGTTTTTTGAGCCGCCTCAACAGCGCCGCGGCTCTTGTGGTGATCTCGATGCAGGCGGACACGCCGTTCCTTCCTATGTGTGCCGTGGCGCGGCTTTGCCGAGGCCGCGCCTCAGCGTCAGGTCACTGACCGCGTGATTTCGTTCCTTCAGCTTCGAGGGTTTCCACCTTTTCGCCAGGAAAAAGGCGAAAGGATGGGGCACGGAAGATGGTACATAAACTCGCGGTCAGAGACGCTAGAAACCATAACTGATCTGCGAACCCCAGGTCACGCGCGCCTTAAGATTCACTCCCGTGGGGCCTCCCATGACATAGCCCGCAATCTGCGCCACGCCGAAGTCGATGTTCAACTTGTGCTTGGGACTGGGCACAATCCGGGTGCAATAAGTCAGCGTGGTGGGAATGTTCAGGAGAGGAAAGTCGAGCGGGTGGTGCGGCTGCATCGCCGCCTCGGAAGCGAAGATGACGGAGCTTTTACCCGGCCCTGTAAATGCAAACGCAACCGCTCCGAAAGGCCGCGCTTCCCAGCCAGGCGCATTGCCGCCCATGCCCCAGAGTTCGGCATTGGTACCGCGGAGGCCGACGTTCAAGATAATCGGCATTTTTTTTGCTATCTGGGTTACAGCCTTGGTAGCCACCACATAAATGTCGCCGTCGGTCTTGCCACCCATCTGCGCGGTGTTCTTCTCTTCCTCGTAGTTGCCCACGTTGCGGACGTCGCTGCGCGCGATGAAGCCAACCGAAATCGCCGGAACCGCGGGATTTTTCTTGTAGTTTTCCGGCACCAGAATGACCTTGCCGTTGAAGATTTCAAAGCCGTTTTGCCACAGCGGACTCAAACCACCAGTCCCCATTTCACTTCCGAAAGCATGGAACTCGTGCGTGTATCCCAACTCGGCGCGCTTGCCAATTCCAACTTCGATCGATCCCTCATGGAAATCGCCGATCACCGTGCCAGCATGTAAGTAGTGATACGCCGTTACGGCATGAAGCTTTTGGCCGTCAGCAGAAGCCGTGTAGGCCATGGGTGTAACAAAGACACCGGTTTCGCCCTCCCAGCCCAATGCCTGGGCATGAAGGAATGTAACCGGCATCAACATGAGCGCCATGCCGCAGAGTACCCCGAGCCATGGATGCGACATGGACCACATTGCCTTTGCGGAATTCAACGTCATTGTGCTGCCTCCTTCAGGTACTGCGCTGAACGAATCCGCGGGGTGGCACGTATTGCACCATCCCCGCGGATGATCATTACCTAGGCCTAAAAGAAGCCTTGGGCCTTGGTGCTGTAGCTGACGAGCAGATTCTTGGTCTGCTGATAGTGGTCGAGAATCATCTTGTGGGTCTCGCGGCCAAAGCCGGATTCCTTGTATCCGCCGAAGGCCGCGCCAGCCGGATACATGTGATAGCAGTTGGTCCAGCAGCGGCCCGCCTTGATCTCCCGGCCAACGCGATAGAGGTTGTTCACGTTGCGTGACCACACACCCGAACCGAGACCATAGACAGTGTCGTTGCCGATCTCGATGGCTTCTTCAAGAGTCTTGAACTTTGTGACCGAAAGAACCGGCCCAAAGATTTCTTCCTGGAAGATGCGCATCTTGTTGTTGCCGGAGAAGACGGTCGGCTTGAGGAAATTGCCGTTCTCCAGGTCGCCGCCGAGGTGCGCAGGCTCGCCGCCGGTGAGGCACTTGGCGCCTTCCTTCTTGCCGATGTCGATGTATTTCAAGATGGTGTTCATCTGTTCTTTCGACACCTGCGGTCCCATCATGGTCTTGGGGTCGAGCGGATTGGCAACCTTGATCTTGTTGACGCGAGCCACGGCGCGCTCCATGAATTTGTCGTAGATGGACTCCTGAACCAACGCCCGCGACGGACAGGTGCAGACC
>Ga0224530_1001798_pt1 | contig 10667 bp, 9 predicted proteins | sample CBST75metaG_FD_179873 | JGI IMG/M metagenome (GOLD analysis project Ga0224530, IMG submission 179873) | Peat soil microbial communities from Stordalen Mire, Sweden - C.B.S.T75 | ecosystem: Environmental > Terrestrial > Soil > Wetlands > Peat | place: Sweden: Norrbotten County, Stordalen Mire...
CCCCCTCCACCCCTATCCCCTCCGGAGTGCGCAGGATCCCCGTTCTTCCGGTGCGGGACACTGTGCTGTTTCCCCATGCCGTCCTGCCGTTGACGGTGGGCCGCGAAAGCTCCATCCAGTTGATCGAGTCCCTCGGCGAAGAGCGTTCCATCATCGTCACCGCCCAGTTGGACCCCCGCCTGGACTCCCCCAAGCCCGAAGACCTGCACGGGGTGGGCACCCTGGCCACCGTCCATAAAGTTGTACGCATGCCCAACCAGAGCCGTTTCGTCTTCACCGAAGGCATTGAGCGCGTGCGCCTGATCCGCTACGTGCAAACCGAGCCCTTCATGATGGCCGAAGTCGAAACCCTCGCGGACGTCGAACCCGCCGCCACTTCCAGCGTGGAAGCGTTGGTGCGCAACGTCATCTCCCAGTTCCAGCAGATCGTGGCCGAGTCGCCCACTCTCTCCGACGAGCTCCGCACCATCGTCTCCAATATCGAGGAGCCCAGTCGTCTGGTCGACTTCGTGGCCTCCTCGCTGCCCTTCCTCACCACCGAAGACAAGCAGCAGTTGCTCGAAACCGCCGGCATTGTGGATCGGCTCGAACTCCTCAACCAGCACTTGGCCAAGGAACTCGAAGTGCAGCAGCTCCGCGCCAAGATCCAGAACGAGGTCCAGGACCAGGTGCAGCAGTCGCAGCGCGACTACTACCTCCGCGAGCAGCTCAAGGCCATCCAGAAGGAGCTGGGCGAACAGGACGAGGGCCAGCGCGAAACCGAGGAATTGCGGGTCAAGATCGAAGCAGCCGGCATGCCCGAAGACGTCAAAAAGGAGGCTCTCAAGGAGCTCTCTCGCCTCTCGCGCATGTCGCCCATGGCCGCCGACTACTCGCTCACCCGTAACTACATCGAGTGGCTGGCCGTTCTTCCCTGGGCCAAAAGCTCCGGCTCCGAAATCGACATCGCCAAGGCCAAGGAGATCCTCGATGAGGACCACTACGAGCTGAAGAAGGTCAAGGACCGCATCCTCGACTACCTCAGCGTGCTTGAGCTCAAGCCTGACATGAAGGGCCCCATCCTCTGCTTCGTCGGACCTCCGGGCGTCGGCAAAACCAGCCTGGGCCGCTCCATCGCCCGCGCCCTGGGACGCAAGTTCCAGCGCATCTCCCTGGGCGGCATGCACGACGAGGCCGAAATTCGCGGCCATCGCCGCACCTACATCGGAGCCCTGCCCGGCCAGATCATCCAGAGCATTCGCCGTGCCGAAACCAACGACCCGGTGATCATGCTCGACGAGGTCGACAAGCTGGGCCGCGACTTCCGCGGCGATCCCGCTTCGGCTCTGCTTGAGACCCTTGACCCGGAGCAGAACAACACCTTCCGCGACAACTATCTCGACGTGCCGTTTGATCTGTCGAAGGCGCTGTTCATTTGCACCGCCAACCAGCTGGATACGGTCCCGCCCCCGCTTTTGGACCGCATGGAGCTGATCTTCCTCCAGGGCTACACCGAAGAGGAAAAGGTGCAGATCGCTTTCCGCTACCTGATTCCGCGCCAGATCAAGGAAAACGGCATCACCCCGGAGCAGATCGTGTTTCCCGAGGACGCGGTCCGCTACATCGTCCGCCACTACACCCGCGAAGCCGGCGTGCGCAAGCTCGAACAGGCCATCGGCACCGTCTGCCGCAAGCAGGCGCGCCAGGTCGTCGAGGGTCAAAAGGAGAAGCTGGTCGTCAGCCGCGACATCATCAAGCAGTTCCTCGGCGGCATCCAGATTCGCGTGGAAACCGAGGTCGCCGAGCGCATCAAGCGGCCCGGCGTCGCGGTGGGCCTCGCCTGGACTCCCGCCGGCGGCGACATTCTCTTCATCGAAGCCAACAAGATGAAGGGCAAGGGCAACTTCACCATGACCGGCCAGATCGGCGAGGTCATGCAGGAGTCCATGCAGGCCGCGCTCACCTGGGTCCGCTCCAACGCCGTCTCCTTGGGCTTGGCCGACGACTTCACCAAGGACATCGACCTGCACATCCACGTGCCGGCCGGCGCCATTCCCAAGGACGGCCCCTCGGCCGGCGTCACCATGGCCACGGTCCTGGTGTCGCTCCTGACCGATACGCCGGTCCGCCCACTCACCGCCATGACCGGTGAAATCACCCTCAGCGGCAACGTCTTGCCCGTCGGCGGCATCAAGGAGAAGTTTCTCGCCGCGCGCCGCGCCGGCGTCGAAACCATCATCCTGCCGGCCGAAAATCGTCAGGACGTGGAAGAGGATCTCAACCCCGAGCTCATCGGCGGTGTCCAGATCCACTACGCCAGCCGCATTGAAGATGTACTGGCCGTCGCCCTGCCTCTGCTGAAGGCCCGCCCCGACACGGCGCCCGCCGCCAAGCTGGAAGTCGGCCCCGTGGTCTGAGCCCTCCCCAACCTAACCCAAGAAGGCCGGCGAACCTGCCGGCCTTTTTTGTTGCCGCTGAAACCCTTGCCCAACATGGGCCCGATCGCGAGTGCCCCGTGCCTTTTCCTTGCGCCTTCTTTCTGGCGCAAGGGCAAGAACCGCGGCCCAGCCCCTCGCTGGCCCCACCGCAGGTGGCAGGTGGCTGCGTCTAATCATCAGGCGGTATTCTTCTCCCATGATGCAGATCCACGTTCTTCTCTTCGGCATGTTGAAAGATCGGCTGGGCGCCTCCTCGTCCACCGTGGAGTTGCCCGAGGGCGCCACCGTTGCAGGTTTGTTGGAACACCTGCGGGACGGCCGCCCCGCGCCTTGGTTGCGTGGCATCGCGGTGAGCGTCAACGCTGAATTCGCCGCCGCATCCCATGTTTTGCACGCTGGCGACGAGGTCGGTCTGCTCCCTCCGGTCTCCGGCGGATCCAGTGCTTCGGAATCCTCAGAATCGCCCGCGGTGGTTACCTTCCTGACCCGTGACTCCATCGACACACAGGCGCTGCTTGCCGCCGCCAAACAGGGCGAAGACGGCGCTGTGGTCGTCTTCGACGGCATCGTACGCAACAACTCCCGCGGCCGCCAGACGCTTTATCTCGACTACGAGGGCTATGAGCCGATGGCTGCCCGCCAGATGAACGAGTTGGCCCACCAGGCAATTACCCGCTTCGGCGTGCGCCACGTGGCCCTGGTTCATCGTCTTGGCCGGCTCCAGATCGGCGAAACCAGCGTCCTGATCGCCGTCGCTTCCCCCCACCGCGCCCAAGCCTTCGAAGCCTGCCGTTGGCTCATCGATATCCTCAAGCAGACCGTGCCCATCTGGAAGCAGGAAACCTTTGTAGATGGCGTCGTCTGGGCTGCCGGCGAGCCCTTCCCTTCCGGCCTTGCCGTGGCGCCTCCGGAGGAATCCCGTGATTCGTAAGCTCGCCGGATTCCTCTCCACGCTGCAAGGCATTGTTTGCTGCGCCTTGTTCGCTCTGATCGGCTCTGCTCTCCCCGCCCAGGAACCCACCTTCCGCGTCGACGTGCATCTGGTCAACATCTTCGTCAACGTCACCGACCCCTCCGGCGCCATTGTCGGCGGCCTCACCCGCGAGGACTTCGCGCTCGCCGAAGACGGCCACCCGCAGCAGATCGCGCTGTTTGAGCGCCAGTCCGAGCTGCCGCTCAACCTGACCCTGGCCATCGACACCAGCGGTAGCGTCCACAAGGACCTGGTCGACGAAGCGGATGCGGCCAAAAAGTTTGCCCATGCCCTCTTGCGTCACCAGGACCAGATGAGCCTGCTGCAATTCGCCACCAATGTCAGCGAGCTGACCCCGTTCACCAACCAGGTCAGCCAGATCGATCGCGGCCTGGGCCGCTTGCGCCCCGACTTTGCCACCGCCCTCTACGATGCCATCGTCCTGGGTTCCGAGCGGCTAGGCAAAAAGCAGGGACGCAAGGTGCTGGTGCTGATTTCCGACGGCGGCGACACCGCCCACGGCTCCACCTATGCGCAGGCCCTGGAGCAGGCCCTGCGCAGCGAAGTCATGATCTACAGCATCATCGACGTGCCCATTGCAGCCAGCGCCGGCCGCGACATCGGCGGCGAGCACGCCCTCATCACCCTGGCCGAGCAGACCGGCGGCAAGAGCTTCTACGCCAGCGAAGGCGGCCTCGACAAGGCCTTTGCCCGGGTCAGCGAAGACCTGCGCACCCAGTATCTGCTCGGCTACTACCCGCACCATCAAGAGCCCGGCCGCGCCTTCCACCGCATCCGGGTCACTGTTCCCCGCGCCGCCCCGCAGGCTTTCAATATCCGTCACCGCACCGGCTACTACATGGACGCCCCCGCAAAAACCAATTGACTGGCACGCCACCCAACTGTCTGGACGCCTCACCGCAGGTGGCTGGGTGCCCCATCCTTGGCGCGTCTTTGTTCTTGCGCCAGGGGTGGGAAAGCAGGCCCCTTGGCCACACCGGAAGAGGTTCAATTCCTCTCATTTCCCCACCGTACGGCGTCACCGATCTTCCGTGCATCTAAAATGGCAACATGACCTCGCCACTCTCCAACCGCCGCGGCTCCAAAATACCGCCTCCCGGAGAAACCGGGCAGGAAGCGCTTTACCTGCGTTCTCTCAGCGATCGCCAGGTCCCCGTCTCCATCAAGCTGCGCGACGGCGAAACCGTGCGCGGCTGGATCGAGTACTTCGACGACGCCATGGTCCGGCTCACGCGCGAGGGCCAGCCGAATCTCTTCATCTACAAACATCAGATCCGTACCATCTCCGAATCCGGGCGGAAACGCGGGCCCCGGCCTGAGGGCGCGGGCAGACAAATTTCCAATGGTTCCGTATCGAACGGAGAATCGTATGAGTGAAGTGGTGAGTGAAGCAGCAGTGCTGGTCTGGGTCCCCAAGGCATCCATTATTGCCCGGGAGGCAGGCGCGCGCCTGCGCGAGTTTCTCGCCGCGGGTGTTGAAACCGAGTACAAGGGCGATGTCGATCTGGTCACCGTGGCCGACCGCACCTCGGAAAAGCTGATCCGCGAGCGCCTCGCCGCGGCTTTCCCCGCCCACGGCATCTACGGCGAAGAAGGCACGCGCGACCGGCTCGACAGCGAATTCCGCTGGTACATCGATCCGCTCGACGGCACCACCAACTTCGCCCACGGCATCCCGCATTTCTGCGTTTCGATGGGTCTGGAGCAGCGTCCGGCGGGCCTTGCGCCCGATCGGGACGGCACCCTGGTGGCCGCCGTTATCTATGACCCCAACCGCGACGAGCTGTTCACCGCCGAGCGGGGCCGCGGAGCCTTTCTCAACGGCAAGCCCATGCACGTCGCACCCACCCCGGTGCTAGCCGAGTCGCTCGTTGCCACCGGCTTTCCCAGCCGCAAGCGCCACGAGAGCCCGAACGTCCACTTCTACCAGGAGTTCACCCTGCGCTCTCACGGCGTGCGCCGCTTCGGCTCCGCCGCGCTCGACCTGGCTTATGTGGCCTGTGGCCGCATCGAGGCCTTTTGGGAGTTCAATCTGAACCCCTGGGACACGGCGGCCGGTCTGCTGCTGGTTGAAGAAGCCGGCGGCCGCGCCACCGACTTCTCCGGCAACAAATACCGCCTCGATAGCCGCGAGGTCCTGGTCTCCAATGGCCTCATCCACGGCGAACTCACCAACCTCTTCGAGCAGATGTTCGCCGGCCGCGACCTGGCCCCCATCCCCACCCCCCACGAATTCGCCGCCCAGCGCGCTGCCCGCGCCGCCGCAGCCAAGTAGCCGCTGGGGTATATCCGGTCTGACTTTTATGGATGGCCCCACCGCAGGTGGCGTGTGCTAATATCACGTCGAGAGTTTAGCTCTTTAGCTCCCCGGAGAGATCAAAGATGGCATACGTCATTGCAGAACCCTGTATCGGCACCAAGGACACCGCCTGTGTGGACGCCTGTCCGGTCGATTGCATCCACCCCAAGAAGGACGAAGACGGCTTCGCCACTGCCGACCAGTTGTTCATCGACCCGGTCGAGTGCATTGACTGCGGCGCTTGTGTCCCGGCTTGCCCCGTCTCGGCCATCTTTGCCCAGGACGACCTGCCCGAGAAGTGGGCCCACTTTGCCGAGAAGAATGCTACCCATTTCGGCCGCTAACCCTTTCTGAACTTCCCCTCAGCCGAAGCGTTCCCACCACGCGCATCCCGCCCTCGGGATGCGCGTCTGTTTTTGCGCACAGACCCCTCAGGCGCCCCAACGCAGGAATCACGGGTGCCCCACCCTCACCGCGTCTTTGTGGTTGCGGTTAGGGTGGGCTCGCACACACTGTCTCACGAAAACCGCCACAATGCGCGTTGAAACAGGCGCAACTCACCTCGCTGCGGCTGCAAGCCGCATCGGATTCGCCAAAAAATGAAGGGGTTTCTATTCGAGAGGGAGAGCTTCTTCCAGCACTGGAGCGACATCCTCCAGGCCAAACTCCGAAACAGGGCCGGGCACAATGGCAAAACGCCCCTTTTCGAGTTCGACAAAATCCACGCTGTCGCCGGTCTTGAGACCGAGCTCTTTGCGTACGTGGAAAGGTAGAGTGATGCGGCCGTTGAAGGTGACCATTGCGGTAGGCATGTGGAACCTCTGCCCCCATTGTAGCCGCAGATCGTCCTCCGCCGGAAGTGCGAAGATAGGAAACGCATGGGCGTTCTCACCTCAGAAGCCGTGGTTTTGCGTACCTGGCCGGTCCGCGAGGCCGATCTGGTCGTGAGCTTTTTCACGCGCGATTACGGCAAGGTCCGCGGCGTCGCCAAGTCCGCCCTCAAAAGCCGAAAACGCTTCGGCGGCGCGCTCGAACCCACGACCGTGGCCCGCGCCTGGTTTGCCGAGCGACCCCGTCAGGAACTCGTCCGCCTCGATCAGTTGGAAATCCTTCGCTCGCCCCTCTCCACCCCCGTCGATCCCGCCCGCCTCACCGTTCTCAGCTTCTATGCCGAGTTGCTCGACGAGGCTCTCCCCGACCACGACCCCCAGGAAACCGTCTTCCGCCTCCTGCTCGCCGTCCTCGACCAGACCACCGCCGAGCAGCCCTGGATGCCCCTGACTTATTTCTCTCTTTGGATGACACGCCTCATGGGCATCCTGCCCGACATTGCCCACTGCACCGCCTGCGGCCGCGACATTGAGCCCGGCCAGGCCAGCTTCGACCAGTTTGACGACGGCCTGTTTTGCCCTCACCACCGCCGCCCCAGCTCGAGCGACCTCTCCACCGACTCCTGGCAACTCGCCCAGCGCATGCTCCGCGCTCCCGCCACCGCGTTTGCCGCCGAACCCTGGCCGCGCCGCCGCGGAGCCGACCTCCGCCGCTTCACTCTCCAGTCCATCGAACGCCACTTGGAGCGCAAGTTGCGCTCGGCTGAGGCACTTGCCCGCTTGGGAGGCTGATAAAATTGCCTCAGTCCCGACTGAGAGTGAGTCCCACGTGCCTTTATCACCTGTTTCACCATCTCCGGTTGTCTCCCCTGCGAAACCCACCGCGTTGACTTTTCAGGAGTTGCTGTTCCGCCTCCAGGGTTTCTGGGCGGCTCGCGGCTGCGTCCTCCAGCAGCCTTACGACGTTGAAGTCGGCGCAGGCACCATGGCACCGGAAACGTTTCTGCGCGTCCAGGGGCCCAAGCCCTACCGCGTCGGTTATGCCCAGCCCTCGCGGCGACCGGCCGATGGACGCTATGGCGAGAACCCCAATCGCCTCTTCAAGCACACCCAGTTCCAGCTCATTCTGAAACCGCCGCCAGTCAACGTGCAGGAGCTCTATCTGGAGTCGCTGCAGGCCATCGGCATCGACCTCAGTCAGCACGACCTCAAGTTCGAAGAGGACAACTGGGAGTGGCCCGCGGGCGGTGCCTGGGGTGTCGGCTGGCAGGTCATGCTGGACGGCCTGGAGATTACCCAGTTCACCTACTTCCAGCAGTGCGGCGGCATCGACCTGGACCCCATCTGCTCCGAGCTGACCTACGGCCTCGAACGCATTGCGGCCTTTCTGCAAGACGTGGACTCCATCTACGACATTGTCTGGGCGCGCGATCCCGAGACCGGCGCGGAAGTCACCTATGGCGACGTCCGCCTGCCCGAAGAGCTGCAGTTCTCGGTCTACAACTTCGAAATGGCCGACGTCCCCAAGCTGTGGGAGCACTTCAACCAGTACGAGGCCGAAGCCAAGACCCTCATCGAGCAGGCCAATCTCGTCCTGACGAGCGAAGCGTCAAGTGCAGTAGAAAAGCGCCGCTTCCCGCTGCTGGCGACCTATGAACTGGCCCTCAAGTGCTCGCATCTGTTCAACCTTCTCGATGCGCGTGGAGCCATCAGCGTTACCGAGCGGGTCGGCGTCATCGGCCGCATTCGCACCCTGGCAGTCGGCGTGGCCAAGGCCTACGCATTGCAGCAGGCAGCGTAAAAGACAAGTCAGCGTGCGTTTTCTGACCACTGACAACTGATCACTGACCACTGAATCAAGCGGCACGCAGAAAGAACTCAACACCATGGCGGATTTTTTGTTGGAGATTGGGCTGGAAGAGGTTCCGGCCCGCATGATTGCCGGAGCAGAAGCCGAACTGGGCAAGCGGGTCAACGACCTGCTCACCCGCGAGCGCCTGCTCGGGCCAAAGGCCAAACTCACCACCTACTCCACCCCGCGCCGTTTGGCCGTGCTGGCTGAGGATGTCCTCCCCGCGCAGGCCGACACCGAGGAGCAGCTCACCGGCCCTTCGTGGAAGGTCGCCTTCAAGGACGGCGCGCCCACCAAGGCCGCCGAGGCCTTTGCCAAAAAGGCGGGCGTCCCCGTCGAGGCTCTGGTCAAGGTCGAGAACGCCAAAGGCGAGTATGTTGGTGCGACTGTGAAGCGTGAGGGAGTGGCCACACCGCAGGTGCTGGCCGCCGAGCTGCCCAAGGAAGTTCTCGCCCTCTACTGGGCCAAGAATATGTACTGGCGTGCCGCCAGGCCGGAGCGCTTTGTCCGTCCCGTTCGCTGGGTCGTGGCCCTGCTCGACTCCGCCGTCGTGCCGCTTGAAATCGCCGGCATCGCCGCCGGAAATACCAGCCGCGGCCATCGCATTTTGCATGGGGAAGCGCCGGTCATTATCGAGATGGCCAAGAGCTACGCCGAAGCTCTCCGCGCGGCCTATGCCGTGGTCGATGTGGCCGAGCGCCGCCAGTCCATCCGCAAGGCTCTGGACGCCGCCACCCGCACCGTCCCTGGCGCGCGCTGGCGCGAAGACGAGCCACTCGTTGAAACAGTGGTTCACCTCACCGAGTGGCCCAGCGTGGTTCTGGGCACCTTCGAGCAGGAGTACCTGACGCTGCCGGAAGAAGTGCTGGTCACCGTCATGCGCGACCACCAGAAATATTTTGCGGTCGAAGACGCGGCGGGCAAGCTGGCCCCGCACTTCCTGGCCGTACTCAACACCGAAGCCGACGAGCAGGGCCGCGAGATCATCCGCCACGGCAACGCCCGTGTCCTCCGCTCCCGCTTCAAGGACGCCCAATTCTTCTGGGACTTCGATCAGAAAACGCCGCTCGCGGATCGTGTCGAGAGCCTGAAAAACGTCACCTTCCAGAAGCAGTTGGGCAGCTACCACTGGAAGACCGAGCAGAATCTGCGCGTCGCTCGCGCCCTGGCGGACGCTGTCAAGAATGCAGGCGTTCCGCTGGACGAAGCCGCGCTGGTCAAGTCGGTCGAACTCGCCAAGACCGATCTCACAACGGAACTGGTAAAGGAATTTACCGAGCTGCAAGGCGTGATCGGCGGCTTGTATGCCATTGCCCAAGGACTGAGCAGCATCGTGGCGCAAGCCATCTACGACCAGTACACGCCCGCCTCCATTGAAGACGCGATTCCGAAGACGATCGAAGGCCAGCTCCTGGGCCTGGCCGACCGCATCCAGACCATCACGGCCATGTTCGGCATCGGTTCTGCACCGACAGGATCGAAGGACCCCTTTGCCCTGCGCCGCGCGGCCAACTCCATCGTCAAGATTCTGGCCGAGTCCGGCCTGCCCCTCACGCTCACTGCGGTTCTCGACGCCAGCGGCGCAGAGCCGGCCAACAAGGAACAAGTCGCGGCCTTCCTCCGCGAGCGCCTGCACTTCTATCTCAAGGACGTCCGCGGCTTTGCCTACGACGTGGTCAGCGCCGTTCTGGCTGCCGGTTCCGACGACGTGCGCGACGCCATGGCCCGCGCCGAAGCTCTCACCGCCGCCCGCGAGTCCGCCGACTTCGCCGCCATCTCCGCCTCCTTCAAACGCATCAAGAACATCCTCCGCCAAGCCGAAGAAAAACAGTTCGCCATCGGCTCCGCCCAGGGCGTCCAGCTAGCGCCGGAAGCCCAGCAGCTCTTCGACGTCGCCAACGCTCTCGCCCCCACCGTGGCCAAACTGCGCAACCAGCGTGCCTACGGCGAAGCCCTGGCGTCCATCGCTACGCTGCGCCCGGTGGTCGATGCCTTCTTTGACAAGGTAATGGTCCTCGATCCCGACGCCGCCGTCCGCGGAGCCCACCTGGGCCTCATCGACCGTGTCCTGCGCGGCTTCTCCGGCATCGCCGACTTCAGCGAAATCGTCACCGGATAGAGCCATTGCAACCCAATAAGTTCCGTGCCCCATCCTTGCGACTTTTTTCTGTCGCAAGGGTGGGAAAGCAGGAACTCCCCCGCGCCGTTTCCTGAACCTCCCCTCCCTCCGCGTCCTAACCAGAATCCACCACACTTCCTCCCTTTCGTCCCCTTC
>Ga0224530_1001799_pt1 | contig 10663 bp, 9 predicted proteins | sample CBST75metaG_FD_179873 | JGI IMG/M metagenome (GOLD analysis project Ga0224530, IMG submission 179873) | Peat soil microbial communities from Stordalen Mire, Sweden - C.B.S.T75 | ecosystem: Environmental > Terrestrial > Soil > Wetlands > Peat | place: Sweden: Norrbotten County, Stordalen Mire...
GGAGGGGGGGGGGAGAACAAATGGCGGTGAAAAGGCGAATAAACGGCAACCTCGTTCCCCAGACAGGTCAAAAGCTCTATCCAGGCACAAACTCGTCCGCATGAATCGCGAACTCCGAAGCGCCAGAGACCCCGCGGAATATCTGACAATTCATGCGTTCGCCCTGCGGGAAAGAGGCGCGATTCTATCGTGGGAGGGACAGAATTTAAATTCAGGATTGACAAGTGGTTTGGGCAAAGGCAAACTTTTTATCAACCCGTAGCTTCTTCCCCTTATGCCTGCATCGTGTAAACATCCCAAGGTCCGCGTCGTCGCCCGCGAAGAGGACGCCGAGTTTGTTGTGTGCCAGGTCTGCGGCGAGGTCTTCGATTCGGCCGAGTTCGCCGACATCCTCAACGAAGACGAAGAGGCCCCGCCTGCCGACAGTCAGGATGCGCTTGGCGACAAGGCCTGATTCAGGAAAGGTTCTTCATTCGGGGCAGCGGAGTGCGGCTTACTTCGCGGCTTGCGGTTCAGCTGCGTTCACTCTTTGCACGACGATCCACGCATACTGCGCAGCGGAGATGGGAGCCAGCCAGGCAATCGATCGCAGCAGCCCCACGCGCAGCAGCCGCCCGTCCACAGAGGGCCACACCTGCTCGATCAGCACCATGGTCAAGCCTAAGATCTGCACCAACGTGTTGAACTTGCCCAGCAGGCTGGGGCGGAAGTCACGCAGCGTTCCGGTGGCAAACAGCAGGGTCGCGACCAGCAGGATCCCCAGGTCGCGGCTGAAGACCAGCACGGTGACGTAGCGCGGCACCAGGTTCATGTGGGTCAGCACCACGAACAGCGTGCTCAGAAGCAGCTTGTCGGCGATGGGATCGAGATAGAGGCCGAGCTGCGTGTACTGCTTGGTGATGCGCGCCGCCATCCCATCCAGTCCGTCGCTGAAGCCGGCCAGCACGAACAGCGTAAATGCCAGGCCGTGCCGCCCGTCCAGGATTGCGATCACCAGAAACGGGATGATGAACAGACGCAGCAGCGTGAGCAGGTTGGGAGCGGCGCGGAACTGGCGCAGATAATCCATCGTTTAGGGGCACGTCCATCGTAGTGCATTTTGAGGGTTGCTGCGGTGAAGGAATGTTTATGCAATGCGGTTTCTTCGGCGGAAGACAACGCAAGCTCTTTCACTCTGCTCGATATTGCCTTTGAAGATGCGATGGACAGGGGAGTGCAAAGCGGCCATGCCGCGGGCACCTTCTGCGTTTGCCCTTGTCGAAGGGTTCCATTTACACTACAAAGACGCACTAGAGGCGCGTAGCTCAGTTGGTTAGAGCGCTACCTTGACACGGTAGAGGTCAGGAGTTCGAGTCTCCTCGTGCCTACCATTTCTTCAACAACTTAGCTCCATGACATGGAGCCAACAAGAAAAAGGTTGGGCCAAATAGGGCCAAACAGCCCCGTATGCTGCCCTCTGTTTCTTGTTTTCACCACGCTTCACAACGAATCGAACCACCCCGCCGATCTGCCCTGCGCTCGCGCAAGAGCAGGGGCCGCTACTTGGCCGGGTCTCCCCAGAGCACGCCTCGTCCGTTGGTGCCCATGTAGACCCTGCCGAAGACGCGCGGGTCGCCGCTGATCTGCTCGATCCACGCGTACCTGTGCTCGGGATCGTCGATGCGCTGCCAGGTGGCTCCGTCGTCCAGCGAGCGGTAGATGCCGCCGCCGCGCCCCTGGCCCGCGGCGGGCATCGCTGCTTCGGGAGTGCCTGCGACCGCACCCGCCAGATAGATTGCCGGTGCCGCCGCGCCTGGCGCGGCCTTGCCGAAGCCGACCGCGTACGTTGCCGCAACTGTGGTCAGTTGACGAAACTCAATGCCGCGGTCGAGCGATCGCCAAAGGCCGGACGAGTTGCCAATCCAGAGCACATCGGGCGCGTTCGCGGGAATGCGCAGCCTGCCGCCCTTGGGTGCGGACTGGTTTACGACGGACGCCACTCCGTCGCTGTTCAACGAAGACACAACACCGCCCGCGGAGTTGTAGGCCCAGAAGGATTTTGCGCTGGTGGGGTCGGCCAGCACCTGCAGCCCGCCGCGTCCGCCAGCCTGAAGCGAGAGCGACTGCCAACTTGTGCCGCTATCTTTACTCAGTTGCAGCGGAGCTCCGTGCACCGCCCACAGAAGCAGCGAACCGTCGGCGGAGATTGCCGCGTCGCCGCCCTGGTCGCCATGCACGGGCTCGGTGGCAAACGGCGTCCAATGCACGCCGCCGTCGTGCGACACCGATCCGTGCGGCCCTGGGTTCCACGAACGGCCCACGCGCACCATCTCGTTGGGCCGCTGCGCCGCCAGCGCAATCGTGTCGCAGTTGGATAGCTCGGGATTCTTCATTGCGCCGCTCGCGGGCGAGCGGGTGAGATCGTCGTTGCGGAAGCAGCCGATGTCTCCGAGGCCGGTGAAGAGGTGCGGCCCTGCCGCGGTGGGCAACAACGGGCTCAGCAGCATAATGTCTGCTGTCTCTTCAAGGCCCGGCGCGCCGACCGTCCAGTGAGTGGATTCGCCGCCGTTGACATCATGCGACTCCCAGATGGTCTCGCCCGTGCCATAGAGAACATGGGCCGAATCGAATGGATCGATCATCACCGCGCCAATCCAATGTCCGAAGGGTGCCCTGGCGACATGATCGGTCCAGGGCGCAAGGCTTGTGTCGCGGGTTGCGCCTTCCTTCAGCGACTGCCAGTGCGCACCGCCATCCGCCGAACGGAAGATGGTGTCGCCGGGATGCCAGCGGTCGATGGTGGACGCAAGCAGCGTCTGCGGATGGTGCGGGTCAACAGTGACGATGCCGTAGCCGAAGCCCTGCGCGTCCTGCGCGGCTTTGGCATCGTTGGCGTGATCCCGCTGTTCGCCGCCGCCGCCGGACCGCTGCGGCGTGATGTTTCTCCAGGTGTTTGCAGCGGGCGAGAACGCCCACACCGCTCCATCGCCGGTCCCGTTGGGGCCGGGTCGATCGGTGAAACTTAAATACATCGTCCCGTCGGAGCTGAAGACGCCGTGATTGGGAAAGAGTCCTTGCGGTGAGCCGGAGACCGGCTTCCATGTCTTGCCCGCATCCTCGGAGCGCAGCAGATTGTTGACCGGATCATCGACGCCAACATAGATGACGCGTGTGGGCTGCCCTGCGTGTCCGCTTGATCTGTCGAACGCGACAAAGGTCAAACCGATGCGATTGGATGGTGGAGCAGAAAACTCCGCAACGCGCGCCCAGGTCAGTCCGCTGTCGTCGGAGCGCCACAGACCTGCGAGGCGCGTGGCCATCAGCAATGTTTGCGGATGGTTCGGGTCAACCTGCAGCCGCTCGCCTGCGAAGCGGCCATCCTCGTTGCCGCCCATCTTAAACGGTACGCGCGCGATGGTGAAGTGCCGCCCCTGATCGCCGGAACGCAGAATCGCTCCGTTGGGCGTGCCGTTGTTCACATATGTGCCGGCGGCGATATAAAGCTTCTTTGCGTCCGTTGGGTCGATGGCAATACTCTCCGCGCCGAGCAGATTGCGGTCGGAGAATGGCAGCCAGTCCTCGAGTGGGGACCAGCGCTTGGCGGCGCTGTCCCATCGATACGCGCCGCCGATGTCTGTCCTGACGTAGTAGAGCCCGCGCTCGGATGGATGCGCCACAAAGCCGGTGATGAACCCGCCTGCAATGAAGGTTACGTTCTGGAAGCGGTATGGCACCGACGCGGGAGATGCCGCATGGCAGGTCAATGACACGAACAGCGATAACGCCAACGACAGGGAGGCAACAAGCCGGAAGAGCGTTTTTCTCATCGGGTAAGAGTACCGCACTCAGTCGGATTCAACGCCGCGTAGAGCTCTGCGCGCTCAGTGTAACGGTGTTCATGGATTTTGCTGGAACGTGCAGGCGATAGAGCTTGCCACCGGTCTGGAGGGTTGCGTCCATCGGCTGGCCGGAGTCGTTTTCGAATTGGACGACCTGGCTGCCGGCGGAGGAGGAGTTGACGAAGGCGACGATCGATTTGAATGGACCACCGGTGACGGCAATGCGGCGTGCGCCGGGAAGAACGCTAGCGGAGAAGTGCTTCATGGAGTAGAACTCGGGGTTGTAGCGGACATGCTTCGTCTTGCGGCCGACGGTGAGCAGGCTGTTCTGGCGCCAGCCCATCTTGTGCATGAAGGGACGTTTCTTGTGCGGCGAGAAGGAGACAAGCGATGAGAGCGGGAGATCGAGAGTTCAGCATATGCATTTTTTTAAACGACCTCGCAATGCAGTAGCCCGACGATTGAGAGTTAAGTTCATCCGCTCCAGCAGCGGCTTCGCCCAACAATCTCACGGGCTACGAGCCTTTCATATGCAGGAGGATTCGACATCGCGAGCGAACCTGGAGATGGCGCGGAGGGATGCGTTTTGCGCGCAAGCAATGGGGTCGAGGGCGATGAATCGTGATGCTTCTGAATGTCAGAGAGATTCATTGCGCGTCATTCGTACTCGAGTGAGCGCATCCAGTTGGTTTCCCGATGTAAAAAAAATCGCGGAAGTAACGATTTTTCTTGACACTGAATTTCATCAAAACTATACATTCGTTAGCTGCATGTTAATGTCTTGCAGCATCGTTGTCTTATCAATAGGGAGAATAGACAAATGGCAACCAAGAAAGCAGCCAAGAAAGTCGTCAAGAAGGCAGCCAAGAAGGCAGCCAAGAAGAAGTAATCCAACCCAAGGCAAACGCAGAACGGGGGACGCGATAAGCGTCCCCCGTTCTGCGTTTGTGCTGCACTGTGCGGCGAATCACCTCTTGGCTATTCTCTATTTCCCGTCCTTGGGCATGGAGAGATAGCCGGAGACTTTGTTCTTCTCGATGCTGTTGACGACCAGCTCGAAGAGGACAGGGTTCTTGCCGGAGTAGAACTGCACGGGCTCGTCGAGAGTTTTATCCTTCTTCTCGATGTCGCGGTCGTCGGAGCTGACAACGAGGTTGAAGCGCGCATGCTTGGTGTCCACCTTCTCGAGTTTCAGCTTGATGGGGGAGAGCAGGGTGGGTTTGGCGCCCTTCTGCAAAGTGAACTCGACGTAGGTGCGGTCTCCCTTGTGCTTCAGCACTTCGAGCTGATCGTGGTTGGTGGCGATCAGGCCGCTCATCACGCCTTCGTCGCCCTTCATGCTCCGCATCTCGGCCTTGGCTGCCTCAAGGTCGCTGCGCGTAGTGGCGACGTCTGTCTTGACGCCGCCCACATCGGTCTTGACGTTTGCGACGTCGTTGGAGACGGCACCGATCTTCTGTTCGGCGGCCTGCTGTTGCTGCGCGAGTTTGGCGTTTTCCGCGCTCTGCGTTTTCTGCGCTTCCTTCTGCGCTACCAGAATAACCTCGGTGCGAGCATCAATCTGCTTCTGAGTGGCGCCAACATTCTGGCCGAGGGTATCGGCGGTGGCGCGCAGCCGGGCGTTGGTAGCATCGAGGCGGTCTGTGAGGTCCGCGTTCTTCTTGTCTGCGTCGGCAAGTTTCTGCTCGGATGCGGTGACGCGGCTTTGCAGGCTGAAGCACCAACCCAGCGCGCCTATGCCTAACAGAGATGCAACGATGACCGCCGCAATGAATGCTCCCGAGGCGGACTGCCCGGTTACCACTACTGGTTCTGAATCGCTCATGACTGTTTTCCTCTCGCTCTTGCTGCCTATTAGAAACTGGGACGCTGTAGATGGTTGTACGGCGAAATCGCACCGCGGACGCGCAATACCCTAGAGAGACTATAGCTCACCCAACGCCGCCGCCCGAGGCACAGAGAGAAAAGAGGCAGGAGGGTATCTATCTTCGCAAGCCGGAGCCGGTGCGCGTCCTGCGGAGCACCTGGCGGGCGGAGGCGGATGGCCTTCTCGATTTCGTGACAAGCGTTTCGCCGCTGCGATATAACCGTACTGATACTCCATTCCAATTCATGAAGGTACGACTATGTCCGCAGTTCTCCCGTTGAAGGGCCTTGAAGGCATTATCGCCACAAAGTCAGCCATCTGTTGGATCGACGGAGACGCGGGCGTACTGTCCTATCGCGGCATCGACATCCACCAACTGGCCGAGCACTCGAACTTCGAGGAGACCACCTATCTTCTGTGGTTCGGCGTGCTTCCGACCGCGTCGCAGCTCGCCGACTTCAGCAAGGAGCTGGCTTTTTCGCGCGCTCTGAACTGGCGAATCTATGAGTTTCTGCGCAACGTACCTACCGATGCCACGCCGATGGAGGTGCTGCGCACGGCGGTGAGCCTGCTGTCGCTCTACGACCCGGACGAGAAGGACTCGTCGCACGAGAGCAATGTGCGCAAGAGCTACCGGCTGACCTCGCAGATCGCGATGATCGTGGCCATCTTCGACCGTATCCGCAAGGGCAGGCCGATCGTCGATCCAGACCGCTCGCTGTCGCACTCGGCCAACTTCCTGCGCATGTTGAACGGGGTGAACCCGTCGGAGACGGCGACCCGCGCGCTGGACGTCGCGCTGATCCTGCAAGCCGACCACGAGCTGAATGCGAGCACGTTTGCTGCGCGCGTGATTGCGTCAACGCTCTCCGACATCCACTCGGCGATAGTGGGAGCGATCGGAGCGCTGAAGGGCCCGTTGCACGGCGGCGCAAACGCGGAGACGATGAAGATACTGTATGCCATCGACGATGCGGGCGCCGACCCGGTGGAGTATGTGAAGCAGATGGTCGAGGAGAAAAAGAAGATCTCCGGCTTCGGCCACCGGGTGTACCGCACGGAAGACCCGCGCGCGACCCACCTGCGGCGGATGTCGGAGGATCTGGGCCGCTCGGCCGGCAATACCAAGTGGTTCGATATGTCCCGCAAGATCGAGCTGTTTGTAAACGAGGAGAAGAAGCTGAACGCCAATGTGGACTTCTATTCGGCCTCGACATATACCACGCTGGGGGTGGAAATCGATCTGTTTACGCCTATCTTCGCCATCAGCCGCATCGCCGGCTGGACGGCGCATGTGATCGAGCAGCTCGACGACAACCGGCTGATCCGTCCGCGCGCGGACTACATCGGTCCGCCCTATCCGCAGCCCTACACTCCGATCGAGAAGCGCTAGGACGCGTTTGCGTGGTGTTGGCCGCTGGCCCGTGGGACATCTCTCCCGCGGATGCGCGTTGCCTGCTGCGTCGCCCTACCGGTACTCCCGCCCTGCTGTAGGGCGATGACCCGTCGACCGCGTTCGTGTAGATTTTATTGTGTTCCTCAGAGGAGTGTTCGCTTGTCCATCTCACGGATCGGTCGCAGTCTGCTGTCAGCACTCTCCGCCGGTCTCTTTATCTCAGCAGCCCTCAGTTTTTTTGTAGCCATCGTTCCTTCAGGCCATGCACAGGCGACTCAGCCGCAGGCGACACATGAGCAGGTGGCCGAGGCAAGCGATATGGACGAATTGGGCGGCCTCAGCGCCGCTGCAATGACCAACGACAGCGGGCCAGCGGGCATCATCCCCGTGGCGAAGGGATTCAATGCTTCGATAGGTACGACTTCGCAGCATGATTCAAGCAGTGGATGGTCTTCGCTGCTGACTCCCAACGTCGCCTACCGGCTGAACCGGTACATCAGCGTGGACGCGGGGGTCCCGATGTACATGTACATCAACATCGACGCAAACGTCGGCACCAAGAGCAAGCCGATCTATGTCTACTCTCCAAAGAAAGGGGCCTTTGGGGACACGTCGCTCTCCTTTCACGGCGATGCCACTGCATGGACGATCGACTACAACGGGACGGTCTCGCTGGGCCTGCCTTCTGGCAATACGGATTACGGTCTGGGAGCGGGACAGGTCACCTACAACATCAACAACCACTTTGAGAAGAACTTCGACCTGTTCACGCCCGACATCGAGTTCGGGTTCGGCGACACCAGCGTCCTGGTGAACCAGCGCGTTCTAAAGAGCTATGTCGCGGTGGGACCGATGGCGCACTTCCAGGCCGGGACGGCGGTCAATCTGCCGTTGCGCATGAGCTTCGAGGCGGATGCGTACGAGGAGCTGCCGCTGGACAAGAACCTGGTGTACTCGACCACCAGGAGCGGAAAGAAGAAGGTGACGACCGCGACCAACACGGATCCTGCCGAGGACAACGGCTTTCTCACGTCGCTGGACATCCCGCTGTCGCGTCACGTCACAATGTCGGGGTTCTACAACAGAAGCCTGCGCGACCACGATGACGTTGGCGGGTTTTCGTTCACGTTTCTGCTGAAGGCCCCGCCGCGGCCTCCGGAGATCGCATTCTAGAGCGATTGCGAGGGAATGCGGCGCCATTCTGGGCCTGCCTTCGCTGGCCCGGTCGCTCCGTGTTGGTCAGAAGGCGAGACCTCCAAGTAAACTTAGGGGATGCGGCGCATTTATATGGACGCTAACGCCACCACGCCTGTGCTGCCCGAGGTGGTGGAGGCGATGCGTCCATTCTGGACGGAGCAGTTCGGCAACGCCAGTTCCATCCACCAACAGGGACAGCAGGCGCGCGCCGCGGTGGAGCGGGCGCGCGCCGCGGTGGCCGGGCTGCTGGGCTGCCGCGCGGCGGAGGTGGTCTTCACCTCGGGCGGTACGGAGAGCGACAACCTGGCCCTGTTCGGTGTACTCGTGCCGGGCGACCATCTGATTACGAGCAGCATGGAGCACTCGGCTGTGATGCAGACAGCCGAGGCGCTGGCTGGGCGCGGCGTCGAGGTCAGCTTTCTGCCCGCTACACGGCAAGGGGTGGTCGAGCCGAGTGCGCTCGTGTCCGCGCTGCGGCCCAACACGCGGCTGGTAAGCGTGATGCTGGCCAACAACGAGACGGGCGTGATTCAGCCGGTGCGGGAGCTTGCGGAGCTGACCCATGCGGCGGGCGCGCTCTTTCATGCCGACGCGGTGCAGGCGGCAGGCAAGCTGGTGATCGATGTGAAGGCCCTGGGTTGCGATCTGCTGAGCCTGTCGGGGCACAAGATGTATGCGCCACAAGGTGTGGGCGCGTTGTTTGTGCGGCGCAACGTGCGGCTGCGGCCGATCTTCTTCGGCGGCAACCACGAGCGCGGGCGGAGGCCCGGCACGGAGAACGTCGCTGGAATCGTTGGCCTGGGCAAAGCCGCGGAGCTGGCGAGCGAGTGGCTTGCGAACGAAGCTGCAAACGGCGTCCCGCAAGGGGCAGTCAACCCGCAATCGCTGGCGGCGTTGCGCGACCGCCTGGAGCAGGGAATTCTTTCACAGGTGGAGGAGGCGGGCGTCAACGGCTCTGGGGCGGAGCGGGTGGCCAACACAAGCAATCTGTTCTTCGACCATGTGGAGTCCGAGGCGCTGGTGATCGCGCTGGACCTGAAGGGGCTTGCGGTGTCGGGCGGGTCGGCGTGCCAGTCGGGTTCGACCGAGCCATCGCATGTGTTGACGGCGATGGGGCTGAGCGTGGCGCGCGCGCGGGCCAGCTTGCGGATTTCGCTGAGCCGGTTGACGACCGAGGATGAGGTAGACTGCGCGCTGGCGCTGATCCCCGCCGCCGTGGCCCGGTTGCGAAGACTAAGCCCCAGGGGCCACAAGACCGGGCAATCGCAAGAACCGTTCGTTCTGTCGTAGGTTTCCGTTTGTCCTGTCTATGCCTCCCTTGTTCGCTCTTTCGTACTCTACCCCCCGGTGGCAAATAGCGTAAAGTATCCAAAAAATGTTGGTTAAGCTCGTGCTAAGTGCGTGAGACGTAGTAAAGGCGAAGATTCGCCGAGTTCGGTTGCGGCGGCCATAGGGTTCCTCTCCTGTGGGGGGTATACCCCCCTAAAAGTTCTAAGAACCTGTTTAAAAACTACTGGACTCGCACACAACGAGGAGACAGACAACGACGAAATACGGGGATTCTTCGCTTCGCTCAGAATGACAATTCGTAAATCTCCGCTGCGAAAAGCAGTATTTAAACAGGTTCTAAGATATTCAAACAAAGCATGTTAGATCTGGACTCGATCTGGATCAAGTCTGCATGATCTTCATTCCAGACGGTTTAGATTTGTCGATCTCTGGAATCAATAATTTAGAGCGTTTTCGCCAACGATGTAGAGTATCGCGCTGCGAACAAAATGCGGGGATTCTTCGCTGCGCTCAGAATGACAATCTCAAGAGGCACTGCACTCAGATGGGATGAAGAGGGACGTACCTTCCTGGTACGTGCTCGAAGCACAGATATTCCATCCGGAGGAAGGTACGCCATGAAGACCTATACCCATGCATGCGTCAACATCGCAACCCATGCAGGCGTCAACATCGCAACCCATGCAGGCGTCAACGTAGCAACCCATGTAGGCGTCGATCTTCACCAACGATTTTGCTATTTGACGGCATTGGATGCAAGCGGCAAAACGATCAAACAGGCGCGGGTGGTCAACCAGGCAGAGGCGCTTCGGGTCTGGCTGCGACAGGTGCCTGGGCCGCGGCAGGTGGTGGTGGAGGCGAGCGGGTTCTGGCCGGCGTTCGCGCGCGCGGTGGGGCCGGGGCACCGACGATATCTACGCGTGGAAGCGCAACCGGCGTTCGCGCGCGCGGTGGGGCCGGAGGCGGAACGGCTGGTGATGGTGCATCCGCAGCGGGTGAAGGCGATTGCGTCGGCGCGGTTGAAGAACGATAAGGTGGACAGCGAGACGCTGGCGCATCTGTCGCGTGCGGATTTGCTGCCCGAGGCGTGGATGG
>Ga0224530_1001812_pt1 | contig 10608 bp, 9 predicted proteins | sample CBST75metaG_FD_179873 | JGI IMG/M metagenome (GOLD analysis project Ga0224530, IMG submission 179873) | Peat soil microbial communities from Stordalen Mire, Sweden - C.B.S.T75 | ecosystem: Environmental > Terrestrial > Soil > Wetlands > Peat | place: Sweden: Norrbotten County, Stordalen Mire...
ACCCATGCCACTACAGTGAACGAGAATCTATGCCATGTCCAGCGCCACGCGGGGATCGGGTATCTAATCTGTCACGCCGCTTCCTCCCCTGCTACCGGCGAACTGGCAGGGGGGCGTGAACTGTTACTTCTTATGCGGCAGCTGTGCGAGATATTGACTAACTTCGGATACCACAAAGAATCGATGAGGTAGATCAATACAGAAGAAAGGGGAAGGTCCAGGAGGAGGAACTCGACTCCTGGCGCGGAGACGGCGAGCGAAGGCCGAATAGCGGCGGGATGAGGGGCCGGGGAGAAACCTGCACGGTTTCTCCCTGCGTAATTTTAGCGAGCAACAAAAACGAGGGACGGCAGATTCGCCGCCCCTCGTTGCGTAGATAGTTATGCCGCTTTCTTCGCGCCCTTAGCTACTGGCTCTGGCACCTTCTTTGCCTTCTCTTTCGCGGCGATCTCCTGTCGTACCTTGGTGGCGATGGCTTCGGTGTCCACCTTGTAGGCGGTGGCAGCGTCCTTGAGGATCGCGGTGGGATTGCCACGCGAGGACGCCAGCAGAATGCTTGCTTCCACCAGCAGCCGGGAGAGTGTACCTTCATCCGCGCGGCGAACTGTGGCCACCAGAGTCTTGCCAATGCCTCCATCGTCGCGCTTCTTCCGGATGCCGTGCTGCCTTGCCAGCATTTCGACGCGGTTCTCGTCCATGATGCTTAACAGCTTCTCCATAATGAAAAGCAAGTCCCTTTTCATGAGGCGGACGGGAACGGCGGCGCTCACAGCGGCGAGGACACGGAGGCCGGTTGTGTTGGCGATGGCCTGTTCCTTGCGCTGCTTGTCCTGCTCGGCCTTCCACTTTTCATCGTTGCGGCTGGTTGGCTGCTTCGGATGATGGACGGGGCAGGATGGATTGGCACATACCTTGTGGATGGTGCCAACGTCGTTGCCTTCGGTGATGATGGCCTCGGCGGTGAACTTACACACCTTGAACTCGGGCCGCTTCGCATCGTCCTTTGATTTCGGCTTGTCGTCTCGAATGGCCGTGTACTTGTTGCGCGGCAATACAGCGCTGCCCTCCTTCTGTCCACCGTAAGCCGTGCTGATCTGGACAAGTTCCGGTTTCGTCGCGATGGCCTGTGCGACGTGAGCCGAGACTTTGGCTTGATAGCAGGTAGGGTCGGTACACCGGTCCCCCTGCTTTCCGAGGTCGTCGCCGAAAAGCAGCTTGTTGTGCCCGGTGCGTTTCGGGCAATCGGCGCAACTGCCCGTTGTAGGAACAAGCTGCGCATCGCGCTTATCAAAAGGCGCATCTTTCAAGACAAGCAACACATTCGATTCAATCCAGAATTGGAGGTTGCGCACTGGCAAGAGAATCCGCGCGGGCTTGTGTTCTCCGTTGTAAACTTCTTTGAAGCAAGCCGAAAGCGCCTGTTCCTGCTGGTCGGCGGGCAGTTTCGCCAGCAAGAGCGCATGACCCACGCCGATTTCGTTGGCATAGAAGGCATCGACCGCAATGGCCACAAGGTCAACCAATTTCAATCTCGCGGCCACGAAAGACGGCTGTTTTCCTACACGCGCGGCTATCTGCTCGATACTGTATTTCGGTTCCTCCAATGCTAGTAAACGAGCGAATCCCTCGGCCTCTTCCATCGGGTGAATTTCGGCTCTGATAAGATTCTCCACTAATTGAGCCTCAATCATCTCTGCATCGGACAGATGGACGATGCGCACAGGCACGGTGGCAGATTCGGCCATCTGTGCCGCACGATAACGCCGTGCTCCGGCTACGATCTCAAAGCCGTTTTCTGTGAGTGGCCGGACAAGTAAGGGCGAAAGTACGCCCTGGCTGCGAATTGATGCTGCCAGTTCTTTCAGCGCAGATTCTTCAAAGACGCGGCGCGGGTTGGTCTTCGATTCGTTGAGTTGAGAGAGTGGTAGGTCGCGGTACTCGCTGGCATTGATAACAGTCGTTTCCATTTGAATAAGCTCCTTTCGAGCGGTTGATAAGTGAAGGCGCGCGGAGCGGAGACACGCCGGGCGTATGGTCCGCTCCGCAGGGAGCGGACTAGCCGCGAATCGACTTGTCCGTGAAGGCTTCGAGAAAACCCTGTGCGCGGAGATTCTTGTCCCACTGCCGCGCGAATTGCTCGTGCTGCTCGTAGAAACCGGGAAGGAAAACATAATTCTCTCCGTCCCGATGGCGCGAATACTGCTCGACGCCCATGTAATCGTTTCTGAAATACCAAGCCGATAGTGCAAGGCTGCATAGCGGCGGTTTCGATAACTCGAAACACATCTCCGGGTCGCGCATCAGGTCTCCGTTCTGCTCGCCGTAGTGCGCAACGGAGATTGAAGGCAGTCCGCACGGTCCCGGTTCCGGCGTGGCCTCGATCACCAAAGCCATGAAGGGCGGGTTTTCGATCTTGAGGTACAGAGTGGGCCGGTATCCACCGGCCCGCTCAAGGATGCGGAGAAGAGTTTTCATTACGCCACCTCCGCGATTGCGTTCTGCGCCTCGGGCGTTGAGTCCGAAGGCGCATTTCGCGTAGTGGCTGATTCTCCGGTGATGGCATCGAGAATCACCGCAGAGGTACGCTGCACGACTTCAAGGCTTTCAGTCAGCAGCGCCGCGTTTCCTGCGTACATCTGAATGTAATCACTTGAACTTTTTCCCATCTCAAGGCCGATGGCTTGGCCCACGATGAAGGCCACGGCCTCGGCTTCCGTCTCGCGCACGGTGGCAGTGGTCATGGTGCGGCGAGTGGATTTATGCAATAGCTCATGCGCCGTTTCATGAACCAGACAAACCAGATCCTCGGCTGGTGACTGACCGGGCAGTATGGCGATTTTCCCGCCGTAGCTGACGCCCAGAGCGGGCGCAATGTTTTCGTTGTATTCGAGGGCGATATTCTGCGCATCGAGAAACGCAATAAGACGGTTGCGGTGTTCGCCCACGTCGCCGGTGATGTTGTGTTCAAACTCGGGCAGGTCCGCACCCTCGGTCTGCGCCACATCGAAGACATACACAGCGCGGAAGCCAATCAGCACAGGCGCGGGCTTGGCGTTGTCGTCCGGTCTGCTGCTTTGGTCTGCGTTGTCCTTATTGCGCCGTTTTCCAACCATCGGGGCGAGAATCTGAATGCCCTTCTCGCCACGCTTCACGAAACGGCCCAGTTCCTTCCATGCGTAGAACCCGGCTACTCTGGTCGCTGAAGGGCGTTGTCTCGCAATGCTCAAAATGTTCCCGAAAGAATAAGAATGGAATCGCGCCATTGCGGCGAGATATGCGGTCAAGGTCTCGCTTTTTCCCGCTTCAAGTTGCTGGAGTAAAAAGTCCACGGCCTGTTTGATGAGTTGCTGTGTGGGGTTGTCTTTCTGCGTGGTGCGCTGCTGGTAGGGCGATTCGCTCCGGTTGCCGAGCGCCGCATTTTTGCTGTGCGGCGCGGTGGTGGTGGCTGTGTTGCTGCTGGTGTAAGGCATGATGTTCGCTCTCCTGTCGCTGCCCGCTGAGGGGCGGAATTTGAAGGAGGGCGTCTGCCTCAAACCAAATTTCTTTGTTTGAGTGCCCCCGCTTCATGTCTTGCGCGGCGGGCAGAGGCGAGGCGGGTTCTGTCAAGGCCGGGCGTTCTCAAGCCCGTTCATCGCAGCGAATGCGGAGAGCCTTGACGGGTTCCGACCGCTTCTGCCATAAAGCCGCATGAAGCGGGGGCACTTAAACGAAGAAGAAATTCGGTACTCTTCCGAATTGCTTTACGCTTGTAGGGAGGGGCGTTGCGGGGAAGGAACGGACCCGCTGGGATGGGTCGTGGAAGACGTCGGCTTGATGGGCGGCTGGAACGAGGGAAGGGGCGCCTTCCCCTTAAACGATCAACTATGGATCGCCACAAGCGAAGAGCACCAAACTCAACCCGCCGGCTCATGCAAATGAGACTTTAGAAGCCTCAGCGGAGCTGGCAAGGAAGGTGAATATGCCAGCACCGAATTTGCGTACCCAATGGGCCGAGAAGCAGGCAGAAGAGCTTCTGTCCGTGCCCTTCATTTCCGAGTTTGTCCTGCGCAGCCCACAGATGATTGACGGCACGCAGAAAGAAGTCGCCGACTTTCTCATCCTGTACAAGGGTAGCGGCCTTCTAGTGTCGCAAAAGGCGCAGGAAGATCCTCTGAGCCGCGACGAACGGAAAAATGAGCTGTGGGTTTTGAGGGCCGCAAAGAATGGTCTGAGTCAACTTCTTGGCGCGCTGCGGCCTTCGACAAAGGCGATCTGGTGCGAGCATCCGCGGCGCGGACGAGTGGACTATCCTGCTGGTTTGCCGCCGATCTCTCACGGACTCGTGACAGTGGAGACCTTTCGGCCCGTGGACCTGCAGTCGGCAGCAGCCGATCTGCCGCTGGTGAAGAGCGGAATTCCGCTCACCTACCTCTCGATCAATGATTTTCTGAATGTCGCCATACAGCTTAGGACCATGCCCGAATTGCTGCGGTATCTCGATGCTCGGCGGGATCTGCCAGAAGCGGCGTTACGGGAAGTTGGCGGCGAGCAGTCCATCTTCGAATACTACTTGCTCTACGGAACGCTGAAGAACTGCCAAGGCCATGAACACGCCAGAGAGGTGGTAGATGCGGCATCGGGGCAATTGGATGAGATTCTTGAGCGCATTGCCGAGTACCACCATTTCAGCAGCCTCATGGAGCACGTCGGCCACGAACTCGCTATGCGATCAGCAACCTGTCTGGAGGGACTTCCACCGGAGTTGGTGGCCAAGTTCGACGCGGCGGAGAAGCGGCAGAACTATCTTCTGATGCAGGAAGTAATTGCCGATCTTCCCTTGCGCGAACGGGCTGAATTGGGCAAGCAGTTTGCCCGAGTCAGCCAGCACATGAGCGAACAACCACAAGGGTACACGCAGGCTACAGCGCATTTGGATTCGAGACCCGATTGGGTTTTCGTTTTTGGCGCATCGATAGGATGGGAACGTGCGGGAATGCTGGGTTGCATGGAACAAACGATGCGTGCGGCGCTCGCGCACTATCAAAAGCAGCGGTGCATGATTATCATTGACCGCGACGGCAAAGGTTACGAGGTCATCATGACAGTGCCTGGGCAGGTGTTCACCCCGACAACTGCCGATGTGCTGAATGGCAATAAGCTGTTCGGCGCCCTGCGCACGGCGTCGGTTGAGCTGGAGGGCTTTTGAGCTATACAACACTAGACGAAAGCGGTAGCATCCGCCGGATATTTGCGGGAGACGCAATCCTAGAGTTTAAATCTCTCGAACAGGAATGTCCAGCGTCCGGTGCCGGTTTTCGCACGCTGATCTCTAAAAGATAGGTTCTCTATGGCAAAAAAACGCGTATTCCTCGATGAATGTTGCGGTGAGGATGGTCTAAAAAGCTGCTTCCCGAACAAAGCGCACGTCTATGTTGCGGCCGATTTTGGCGTCCGTGGCAAGGAAGACCCTACGGTGATCGATAAGGCGATCAAGCGCGGGTGCCTCATCATCACCGTGAACAGAGATTTTGTGGACTACTACCGGAACCACGTCCGGCGCAAAGGCAGGAATGGCATCTATTTCTATGGCCTGATTTTTCTGAAACCGAGCAAAACTAGAACCCGGCACGAGCAGTTGCAGGTGGCTCTAAAGGAAATTGCTTGGGAGGATACCCGGGAGCACGACGATCTGATCTATGTTTCGGCGGAAGGCAAGACCCGTCACGAGCGTCTTTGTCATCCTGAGTGCGCTGCTGAGTTCCCAGCAGATCAAACCGAATGGTCGTAGTTAGTCCGCGACCGGGACAGCAACAAAGTACGCTATGCTAAGATTCTTCTGCCTGATGTCTATATCAACGTTCCGGTCTTGCGCCACAATTAGGCTGGATTTGCGCGAAAGTTGGCCACAACCACGTGTGACCTGAACACCAATGCAGTGTTTATCTACATGCGTGGTTGTTATTTCGTTTGCAAACCAATCCATGAACGGCATTACACTTCTTTTGCCTACCTGGCAGATTGTGCAAGGTCGCTGAGGGCTTTTTGCGAGATCTTGCCATGCTGTTCAAAGCAACGATCCAATTGGTCGTTAAGCCAGGCGATCGCCTCCGGTGTGAGTTGCACCTGCGCCTTTCGGGCGTATGTTGCTCGAAGCCTGATGTTTCGCTCTCCTCTCTGATACCGCTCCTTTGTTGAAACAAAAGAGGAAGGGCCAAGCTTTGCCATCAGATCATTGAGTGAAACGCATTCGGCGAGTGCCCCATTGACAAACTCGACATCCCTCACGCGAATGTAGCGCGACCAGTGTGCTTTCCAATCCCGCTTCTTGATGTCGCCGGGTGTTGCATCATCACGGCCAGGTCTATATGCCATACCGATTCCCCTTCCGTAAATCAGGATGTCATTTGAGTCGACCAACCTAGACATGAACATGAGGGCACCATCCTTAACATTGCGAGGTCTTTTCGTTGCCGGATACGAGAGAGCCCAGTGAGACGTGGAACTGTTCACTTCGTCGATAACCTTTATGGAGCTACTGACGCGGTCGTTGCCTAAGCCAAAAAACTTCACGAAACCCTGTTCCGCAGTATTCACTAGATTTGGTTCTGCAGCAGCTTCCGACGAGAAACCTAGATCCGTGCCCTCATCGGGCAGCCTGGGCGCTTTTTGGCCATTTGCAACGGATGTCTGGGCACTTTTCACTTTGGAGTTCCACTCATCAATGGTTACGGTGGTCAAATCCGGTCCAGCATTCTTCCAGAGTTTTTCGAAATAGCTGTGGCACTCCTCGATAATGCTCGAATCCTTGGTGGCAAAACCAAACTCATGATTCCGGCTCAATGCCTGTTCTGTGAGATTAGCAGAGGTAACGATGGCATACTGCTTTCCGATCAGATAGACCTTGGCATGTAGGTTCTTGACGCCGCGGATCGTCGCACCAGCTTTAAGCAATTCCTGAAGCGCCGCGGTGTCGCTGACGCCTGCATAGAATCCATTGAGGTCGAACCGGGTGATCACTTCGAATTGCGCTGCGCACTTTTGGGACATTAGACGCTTGGCGGCTCCCGCTTTGATGAACGGGCAAATGATTCGGATGCGAGTTGAGTCCCGCTTCATTGCACAGTCAATTAGCTCGCCCCACCCCTGATCTACGAGTTTGAAATCCATCGTTCCCTCCCTTGCAATCGTCTTCAGCGTCGGAAACTGCTCTGCAAACGCCTCCATAACTTCGCACCAAGGCTCATCATTCAGTTCATGCCGGCAGTGAACAGCGTTCACCATGCTGTTGCCAGCGCTACCTCGTCTAGGGCATCTGGGATTGCAACTGGATTGTCCTTCCATCGACGATGAACTCGCCGTAACCGTGAAGGTGGATCGTCTTCGGGTTCTTCTGCGCTGGATCGATCCAGGCTTTGACCACTTCCAGAACGAAGAGATTGTACTGATTGACAAGCCGCGTATTGACAACCTTGCATTCCAGATTGGCGAAACACTCGGCGATGAGAGGCGCGGCAATGCGCTTGGCTGGAGCTACCGTCAAGCCGAATTTTTTGAACTTGTCCACATCCTGGCCGGAACAGTTGCCAACTCCAACGACCTTGCGCGCTAGTTTGCGCGACGGGAGGGCGACGACGCACTCTTTGGCGGAACGTAATGCCGCAAAGCTGTAACTGGCGTTGCTGACGATGCAGGCGACCAGTGGCGTCGTAAATTCGACTATCATGTGCCAGGACATCGCCATGACATTGGCGCGGCTCTTAAAGGCCGTCGTCAACAAGACCACCGGTCCCGGCTCAAGTAGTTGGTAGACCTTCGACAGCGGTAAGTTTCTCATAACGTAGTTCATTGTAATCAGCCGACGGAAAGACCGGCTGGAATCTCTAGCGCCGAGGTCTTGGTAACGGCATGACTCAGGCTGGCGGTCAGTTGAGCTGCGTCGTTGGTGAAGATTTGCGCGTCCTGCGAAGCACGCGAGACGGAGACGTAAGCGAAGCGATCATTAATAAGGTCGGGATGGGTATTGGTGTCCATGTTGACCAGGACGCGCTCTGAAGTAAGGCCCTGTGAGCTGTGCGAAGTTACGGCGTAGCCGTGGTCGAAGTGCCGCATCTCATCGGCGTTGAAGGTGACAGTTCTGTCCTTGCCGCCATCCATGCGAACGGTCATCTTTCCGTTTTCGCCAATCGCCTGAACGGTTCCAAGGTCGCGGTTGGCGACGCCCAGTTCCTTATTGGGCGCGGTAAATTGCAGCCGGTCCCCAATGGCAAAATCCCGTTCAATCTCGCGATAGGCGCTGATGCCGCGCAGCCGAGACGGATCATAGGTGACCTGCTGTCCATCCGGCTTCTCTACGGTCAAGAAATTTGCTTTGGGATCGGTCGAGACCACGCGCGCGTAGCTGCGCGGTTCGATGCCAACAGTCGTACTGCCGCGTTGGTAGTGGAGCACATCGCCCGCCTCGTAGCGTGCGGCCCAGGCGCGGTCGGCTCCGGTCATATCGGAGCGCGATGCGAGTACGCGCATGGGGTGATTTTCCGATTCAACGAGGCCACGCTCCTGCAATTCCGAGCGGACGGCCTGATTGATCTCACGGCGGGAGGTGTTGTCGGGGGAGACGATGATGGTATTGCCGGGGCTGTCGGCATAGTTCCGGGCAATCGAGGCGATGCGTTTCTGCGAGTCGGAAATCTCCGTGACTCGTCCCTGCTGTTCGAGAAGCGCGATGCCTTCGGCCACCTCGCCGCGCGAGAGATGCTCGACCGCGCGCTGTAGTTCTGGGTCTTTCTGGCGCACGATCTGATCGAGTTTGGCAGTCTTCATCCCCGCCTGTTGCAACTGCTCGAAAGGCTTTCCTGCTTCGACGCCCTGATGCTGCCGGGTGTCACCGATGAACAAAACGCGGTCGCCAGGGTCGAGCTTCTGAAGGAAATCACGCACCTGTTTGGTGCTGGCAAGGCTCGACTCATCGACCATATAGAGATGACGTTCCGGCGTCGGCTGCTTGGACCGCGCAAGGAAACCCTGCAAGGTGTCGGCGGAGATTCCGACATCGCGGAGTTGGTGCGCGGCGCGGGAAGTCGGGGCGAAGCCTTCGACGACATACCCGCGCTGTTCGGCGGCCTCGCGCACGGTTTTTAAGGTTGTCGTTTTACCAACACCGGCGCTCCCTTGTAGTCCCTGCACCACGTCGCGCGAGGTCAGAATCTCCTCAGCGGCGGTTCGCTGAGCGGTGTTGAGATGGGGATACTTGGCGGTGTGCGCCACGGCCTGCTGAACCGGCATGATCTGCTCGGCGCGGCTCTGTCCCTCGTGCATCCGCCGCAAAACTTCTTTCTCAGCGTGAATGGTCTCCGCAGTCGTGAACTGCCGCGCAGTATCGTGTTTTTGCCCTGATACGAGCTGGAATTCGCCGGAGGCCAGCCGCGCCTCCACGCTGGCGCGGACTTGTCCATAAGTGGTTTCGCCCATCCCGCGCCGCAACGCATCGCGGAAGAGAGCGCGTTCGTCGGTGACGGCCTCGCGCTCGAAGCTGCGCTCGCGGGCAAAGGTCACGGCCTCCCGCGCGGCCTGCTGTGTCTTCTCGGGAGCGTGCTCCATAATCCGTTCCCGGCTGCGTTCCCGCGCCTCGGCCACCACGTGATCGGGTTGATTGCCGAACTCAGAGGCGAGTCGGCGATGCGCAGAAAGCACCTCAGTCGGCGACTGAATATGTTTCTTGTCGCGCGTGGCATGGGCGGAAATCTCCGCCGCTTCGTAACCCGAAAGACCATTTTGTTGCATGTGTTCGAGGATCTGGTTCTGGCGTTGGCTGGAGGCGTCCAGATACTCCTGCGAGTATCCCTTGATCTCCGGTGCGCCGCTCCTGCCCGGTTTGATCTCATAGCCCAGTTCCCGCAACTTGAAGGTCAACTCCGACTGATAAACGGCGGTAGCGAACTGCTGCGACTCGAAAAATCCGCGCTCCTGCAAGGCGCGAGTGGTCCCATCCGCGCGTTCAGTGACATTGAAAATCGCTGCATGAGTGTGAAGCTGCGGCGCGGCGTAGCCGTCCACCGGGCGCGAGGTGTCGTGCTCGAACTTGGCGACGATGAATTGACCTGTGGATTCAGCAGACCGGTTGCCTCCCATGCGCGCCTGTGTATACTGTTCCAACTCATTCAAGGCGACACCCACAGCGTCGCGGTGGGCCGCGCGCACCCGGTCGTCGCCCCCGACCAGAGCGGTGAGCGAAACTGACTTCGGCGCAGAAAAAGTCGCGTCCCACCCGGCCCGGTGCTCAACCGATTTGATTGTCTTCCCATCTGGATTCTGGTACTCGAAGGATTGCCGGTGCTGTACAAGTTGCTCGCCGGTCTGCGGATGCTGTCCTTCCGAGAGCCGATGGAATTCCTCGGCTCCAACAGCACCCGCAAGTCCGTATTTCTCGGCAAGCTGGCCCTGCCACTCGCCCTGTACCGACTGTCCCTGGCTCCAATAACTCTGGTCCGGTGACGTGAATTCCTGGCGATGGTAGTTTTCGAGCTTGCCAGCCGAGAGAGCTTTTGAGATTTTCAGCATGGTCAGTCTCCCAACGAGAATCCGCTCTGGATGGATTCGGCATCCTCTTCGGTTGTTTCAGGCTCAGCCGGT
>Ga0224530_1001815_pt1 | contig 10599 bp, 8 predicted proteins | sample CBST75metaG_FD_179873 | JGI IMG/M metagenome (GOLD analysis project Ga0224530, IMG submission 179873) | Peat soil microbial communities from Stordalen Mire, Sweden - C.B.S.T75 | ecosystem: Environmental > Terrestrial > Soil > Wetlands > Peat | place: Sweden: Norrbotten County, Stordalen Mire...
ATTTCATCCAGAATCCCCTCGGACTCTCTTTCAATGGCCAGAATGTCTGCACTGATCTCTTCGAGCGTGCGCAGCGGCTGCGGCTTATAGAAGTGTCGCGTGAAGCTGACCTCGTATCCGATCTTGGTGGCGTCTTCCTTGATCCAGGCATCCGGCGTATAGGGCAATACCTCGCGGCGGATAAAGGCCTCGATGCCGCCGTCTTCGAGCAGCGGAATCTGTTCGGTGTCGCGTAGGTCGGAGTCCGGCTCGTATTCGAGTACAAGTTTCTTGTCGCCTACTGGCGAGGCGTAGCGGCCATGAATGGGATCAATAGTCGCCTTGCCCGGCCTGTGGACCTTGGCGATGACGGGCGGGGCGGTCTCCTCGCGCCAACTTACTGCACGAAGGATGAGCTTCAGGTCAGAGGCGGACAATTTGATTGCTAGCTGCTTTAGCTCATCGTCTACGCGGTCTCGGAAGATGTTGTGATCTTCGAAAAGCATCTCTCCAAGCCCCGCGCGCAACTTCATGGCTACTTCGACAAGTCGGCCATCGCGCTCCCATGTCCTGGGGTCAAGCAGCTTCTTTTTCTTCTTCTCTGGCAAACCCTTCTTCGTGGTGCCCTCTTCTTCGTCTTCCTCTTCGTCGTCACTGCCCCAGTCGGCGAGACGTTTCTCAAGCGCGGAATACACCTTGTCGAATTTTGCAAAGAGGTCGTCGCCGAACTCCTCGTACAGCGTGGTGCGCAGTTCTTCATCTCCAGAGGTGAACCGCAGGGATTCGATGGCAGCGAGAGACAGTTTGCTGTGTAGGCGGAGTGGGCGCTCGACGGTTACCTTCCAGTATCCGAAAGCGGCATTGGGAAAGATCTTCGACTCCGGTGTTTCCTTGAATTCAAGGAATGTGCGGCTGATGCCTTCAATGTCCTCGGGCGACAGCTCGCAATTCTTCTTGCCAAGATTCTTGCGCAGCGGTTTGAACCACTGACTGGCGTCGATCAACTGAACCTGTCCACGGCGGTGTTCTGGTTTCCTATTGGATAGCACCCATATATAGGTTGCAATGCCGGTGTTGTAGAAGAGATTCAGCGGGAGCGCGACGATAGCTTCAAGCCAATCGTTCTCGATCAACCAGCGCCGGATGTTGCTCTCTCCCTGGCCAGCATCGCCGGTGAAAAGCGACGACCCGTTGTGAACCTCTGCAATGCGGCTGCCGAGAGCGGACTTGGGGTTCATTTTCGATGCCATGTTGGCCAGGAAGAGCATCTGACCGTCGCTCGACCGGGTTACAAGCGAAAGCTCCTCGCTCTGGTGCATCACCTTGAAGCGCGGGTCGCGCATCCCGTCTTTTCCGCCCATTGCCTCAAGATCCTTCTTCCAGCTCTTCCCGTAAGGCGGATTGGCGAGCATGAAGTCAAATTCCTGAGCAGGGAAAGCGTCGTGCGCAAGCGTGGACCATTCCGCGCCGCCGACGATGTGGTCGGCGCTCTCGCCTTCGCCTTTGAGCAGCATATCGGCCTTGCAAACGGCGTAGGTTTCGGGATTGATCTCCTGGCCATAGAGCAGGCTCTTGACTTGCTTGCGGTGTTTTTCGGCGATTGCCGTGAGGGTCTCTTCCCCCACCGTGAGCATCCCGCCAGTGCCGCAAGCGCAGTCGTAGAGCAAATAGGTGCCGGATTTGATTTTGGACTCGATGGGCAGAAACACGAGGTTCGCCATTAGCCGGACGGCATCACGCGGCGTCCAGTGCTCGCCCGCCTCCTCGTTATTGTCTTCGTTGAACTTTCTGACCAGTTCCTCAAAGACAGTTCCCATGGAATGATTGTCGATGCCAGCTGGCGAAAGGTCGATTTCTGGATCAAGGAACTTGTTAATCAGAGCGCCAATCGCATCAGCTTTGGAAAGCGTGGAAAGCTGGTTGCGGAATTTGAAGTTCTCGATGATGTCCTGGACGTTGGGCGAGAAGCCGTTGAGGTAGTCTTCAAAATCGGCAAGCAACTGCTGCTGACTGCCGCGAGACTTCAGGTCACGCAAAGTAAACTTCGACGTGTTGTAAAAAGCTTGCCCTGCCGCGTCGCACAGAGCTGCCCTTTGTTCCGTGATGCGTGCCTCGTCCAGCATCTTCTTCGTGTCCAGCACATTTTGCTTGGTCGGCTCCAGCACAGCATCCATACGCCGGATGACGCACATCGGAAGAATCACGTCCGGGTACTTTCCGCGCTTGAAGAGATCGCGAAGAACATCATCTGCAATGCCCCAGATAAAAGAGACAATTTTGTTGTGCGTTGTTTGGTCCACTTTCTAGTCTGCTCCTAATCAACAACCAGTTCTTTGCGCAAGTATCCGTTTACGGAGTTGCTCGCTTATCGTTTGCCTGGCCGAGGCAATCCAGCTTCGGTGGTTTCTTCGGCGATATATCTTTCCGTAGCGTCACGCACAACCCACGCTAGCGATACTTTTTTCCGCAGCGCGATCTTCTCAAGAGCTTCATGGAGATCAGACGGAAAGGTAATCGATGCTCGGACGGCTGCTTTGCTTTGAGCGCTATGTGTCTCCGCCTGCGACGGTTTCTCTCTCATTACAAGCTCCTTTTCGTGCCATCACCACTTTACACCACTCTGGTGATGCACTTCCGCTATGGCGGCGCAGATGTCGTATTCGTGGGGTTCTACAACAACTCCGAAGACCTGCGCAGCGTGCTGACAGGCACGTAAAATGGAGCCAGTGAGTAGTTGCAGAGGATGGGACAGGCAGCTTATGAATTAGAGATTGCCCAGACGGTGTCTGGGCAATTGGAAAGCTGGGTGGGAATGCCAAACGAAACCTGATCTTCGGGTACAGATTCGGGTAATCTTTGCATCACGATCTCCGCATATGGAGGATAGCTGCTTGTGTTTCGGTACTGTAGCAGTACACACGTCCGTATCTCTTGATTACGCTCATTTTTGCTAAACCACTACTATCCAACGACTTGCATGGTCGCCTAATTACGGATTATTTTCCTTATTTTTCATGGATTTACGGTGTTCCCCGTAAACTTAAAATCCGTCCTGATTGCGGCTCTCAAATAGAAGCGTCGAGTCCGTCCGGATAATAAGAGATCTTCGCGATCCCCAATTATCCCACATCTGATATTGCAGAATGTCCACGATATATGTCACACTCTTATTGAAATGCACATCGCATAATGACCAAGGCGAGGTTGTGCTATTAAGTTCCAAGTTCGTGGGCGATTTTGCTTTCCCGGTAAGGTGCCTTTTTCGTAAAGGACAGGCTCGATTCTCTGGCGTGCACGTGGAAATCCCCACTGCCTTTTCTTGGGCAGATGAACCATCAGTCGTCAAGTAGCTGACAACCGAAGGGACACAAATATGTCTCGCACAGAAATGGTCGAAATGGTGTCAAATGGATTCATCGGTAGGCGGCTCCTGAATGTCAGGGAGGCAGCCCAATATCTGGGACTCGAAGTGGACACGGTCTACAAGAAATCCCGATTGAGGGAGGTTCCCTGCGTCAAGGTTGGTCGAGCGTTGCGGTTCGATGTGAAGGCGCTAGAGCGCTACATTGAGCACCACACGATCGAAACCATTGATTGAAAGGAGCAGCAAAATTGTCAATTAAGAAGAAGTTGGATGGAGTCTACGAGGTCCGTTGGAGAGAAGGGGGGCGAAACAAGAGCCTGACGGTCCACGGCGCGTTTGAATTGGCACGGAAGATCGAACGAAAGAAGATGTCGGCGCGGGATGAAAACCGGCATCTCGACATGAAGCGGGAAATCAATTTCAGAATGTCTGAACTGATTGACCGTTACTGGACGCACTACGGGAGAAAGAAGCGTTCTGCAGACCGGGAGAAAAGTGTGCTGGATGGCATTAAGGCCGAGTTGGGCCAAATGTTTGTTCGGGAGGTTGACGGAATAGCCGTTGGGCGTTGGTACGAGAAGCTTACGGGTGTTCGCGACCTGTCATCCGGTACAGCCGTAAGGCACTTCAATGTCATGCACCACATGATGAAGAAGGCGTCGACGATCTGGTCCAAGGACACCGGTCTAGATCGGAATCCGGCGGACTTAGTCGAAGTGAAGCGTCCCGACGATACCAGGGATCGTTATCTTTCGGAAGACGAGCTTCGCAGGCTGAAAACAGCGCTCGACGAACGGATGTACCGAAAAGGCACAAAAGACCTGAACAAGACGAACCTTCGTTTAAGGCTGCTTGTGCTGATCGCCGTCGCGACCGGAATGCGCGTGTCGGAGATATTCGGGCTTCTCTGGTCGGACGTGATGTACGGGGAGGGGCTGTTGGCAGTGCGGGCAAAGCTGAAGGGCGGCAAGATGCGTTACGTCCCGATGTCTCCTGAGCTGGCCTTCGAAATTCGTCGATATCCAGTAGTAATTGGTGAGGATCGAATTTTCCCGCCAGAACCGGGCGCAACGAGCGGACGGCAGCGTGTGGAAGGAAGCTTTGAAGACTTGCTCACCCGAGCGAAGATTCTGAATTTCCGCTTCCACGATCTGCGGCACACATTTGCATCCTGGTACATGATGAACGGCGGCGATCTTTACGAGCTGGCAAAGATCCTTGGTCACTCAAATATCAAGATGACTGAGCGCTATGCCAAGCTGGGCCGGCAACACATCGCCAGAACCGGCAACACAGCGCGGGAAATCTGGAAGCTCTTGGAGAAAGAGGAAGGCGTCCAAGCGTACACCGGTTGACGATGTACGCCATTGGTACGATGACTTAAAACAGCAACTCTTTGGTTACCGCTAAATGCTTTAGAATGTGGTGGCCAGAGACGGGATTGAACCGCCGACGCCGGCCTTTTCAGGGCCGCGCTCTACCACTGAGCTATCTGGCCTCAGTGCAAACTTACTGCTGCAATTTCCTGCGCGGATTCCCACGTCGCCGGAGAAAGGTGGGCGGCTCCCCGGACAGTATTCTGCAACAACTGAATCAGTATATCAATTCCCCTACGGCTCGCCAAACCCACCCGCCAGAAACCCTGCAAATCGTTGACCACATTGTCGAGAAATGCACCACTCCCTGCTCTACACTGGAAGGCATTATGCGCCGCCTTGCACGTCTTCTCGTCTGCCTTCTCTTCGCCGCCCTCACCCTCCACGCCCAGGCCCCCTCGCCGGAAACCCGCGCTGCACGCGCCTATCAGACCGCCGCGCAGTCCGGCCCCCTGTCTCTCCGCGCCTTCCTGGCCACCTTCCCCAAGGGCGCCGACCTGCACGTCCATCTCTCCGGCGCAGTCTATGCAGAAACATTTATTCGCGACGCCGGCGAGGACGGCCTCTGCGTCGATCCCGCCTCCCTCAGCTTCGCCAAGCCGCCCTGCACCGCGCCTCTGCTCCCCGCCGCGCAGCTCCCCGCCAATCAGGACCTCTACGACCGCATGGTCAACGCCTTCTCCATGCGCAGTTTTGTGCCCACCCCCGGCGTCAGCGGCCACGACCAGTTCTTCTCCACCTTCGCCCGCTTCTCCGGCCTCAACAAGAAGCACATCGGCGAATGGGTCGACGAGGTGGCCAGCCGCGCCGCCGCGCAAAACCAGCAGTACCTCGAACTGATGGACACGCCGCCCTTCACCCACGCCGCCCAGATCGCCCACGAGAATCCTCTGAACCCCGACTTTGCCAAGTATCGCGAGTCTCTCTTCGCCCTGGGCCTGCGCGATGAAGTCTCCCTTGACCGCGAACACGCCCGCACCGCCGAGGCCCTGCGCCGCGACATCGAGCACTGCGGCACCCCCCAGGCCACACCCGCCTGCCAGGTCCAGATCCGCTATATCTACCAGATCCTCCGCGGCAACTCGCCCGAGCAGGTCTTTGCCCAAACCCTGCTTGGCTTTGAAACCGTCCAGCAGACCCTCGACGCTCACGAGCCCGGCTTTGTCGGCATCAATCTCGTCATGCCCGAGGACGGCTTCCTCTCCATGCGCGACTACACGCTGCACATGAAGATGCTCGACTACTTGCACTCCGTCTATCCCCAGGTCCACATCAGCCTGCACGCCGGCGAACTCGCGCCCGGCATGGTGCCGCCTGAAGGTCTCCGCTTTCACATCCGCCAGGCCGTCGAACTGGGCCACGCCGAGCGCATCGGCCACGGCGTCGATGCCATCTATGAGGACGAAGCCGCCGCCCTGCTCAAGGAAATGGCCGCGAAGCACGTCATGGTCGAGATCAACCTCAGTTCCAACGAGGGCATTCTCGACATCTTCGGCGCCAATCATCCCTTCCCCTTCTACCGCCTGTCCCACGTCCCCGTCGCCCTTTCCACCGACGACGAGGGGGTCAGCCGCATTGAGATTACCGGCGAATACGTCCGCGCCGCCCTCGATTACCGCCTCACCTACCCGGACCTGAAGCAGCTCGCCCGCACCGGCATGGAACACAACTTCCTGCCCGGCGTCAGCCTCTGGGCCGCTCCCGACGTCTTCACCGCCCCCGCCTCCGCCTGCAAAGCCCAGCCCCTCGGCGCAGAGAAACCCTCCCCCGCCTGCAAAACCTTCCTCGACGGCAGTGAAAAAGCCGCCGCCCAATGGGAGCTTGAACGCCGCTTCCGCGCCTTCGAAGCCCGTTTCTAAAGCGCTTCTCTCCTCCACGAGCCCCTGCCAACCCCGCGCCGGGGCTCGAACCTTTCCTTCCCTCTCCCTACCCCCATTCATTTCTTTTCCCGTCTAACATGGCAGCGATTATCCTCACACTAGGAACTCGCACACGAAACAGGGGTGGGGTCACACCTATCAGAAGCCTCAAAAATCAGGGTCACGGGGCATTCAGCCCACGCCGCCTCTTTCACGACCCCGCCGGAGTCGCCGTCTTCCTCGCGCTCCTTGTGCTCGCCTCCTGCGCCTGGTCCCAGCCATCCCCCGCGCCCCTCGTGCCGGGCAGCCTCCATGGCGTCGTCCGGGATCGCGAGGGCACCGTCTGCGAAGGCGCGCACATCTCCCTCGCCCAATCTGGCTCCGCCCCCGCACGCATAGCCATCTCTGACAGCGAAGGCCGCTTCGTCTTCGGCGACGTTCTCCCTGGCCCCTTCCAGCTCACCTTCTCAGCCGATGGATTCGCCTCCCAGACCGTCTCCGGCGTCCTCGGCTCCGGCCAGAGTTATGAGGCCCAGCCGGTCGTCCTGCTGGTCACCACTGCCTCCAGCGAAGTGCAGGTCACCGCTTCGCGCGCCGATGTCGAAATAGAGCAGGTCAGGGAAGAGGAACAGCAGCGCGTCCTCGGCGCCATTCCCAACTTCTATGTCACCTACGTGCACGACGCTCCGCCCCTCACCTCCAAACAGAAATTCAACATGGCCTGGAAGTCCTCCATTGACCCCATCAGCTTCCTCACCACCGGAGCCTTTGCGGGCATCGAGCAGGCCACCAACACCTATAGCGCCTGGGGACAAGGCGCTGAGGGCTACTCCAAGCGATTTGCAGCCGGCTATGCCGACGACTTCATCGGCACCATGATCGGCGGCGCCATCCTGCCCACCTTGCTCAAGCAGGATCCGCGCTACTTCTATAAAGGAACTGGCACCGTCCGTGCGCGCATTCTCTATGCCATCGCTAATTCCGTCATCTGCAAAAGCGACAGCGGCCGCTGGCAGCCCAACTATTCCAGCATCGGCGCCAGCTTCGCCTCCGCCGGCATCTCCAACCTCTACTACCCGGCAGCCAATCGCGACGGCTTGACTCTGACCTTCCAGAACTTCTTCATCGACAAGGGAATCGGCGCAGCCCAGAACATCTTTCAGGAGTTTGTCGTCCGCAAGCTTACCCCCAAAATCCCCAATTACAACTCCTCAAAACCGTAATATTCCATTAGGGCCTGTAGCGTGGACCTCCCGCTCCACGCTGCTGTGCCTACCAAATCGACTTCACTGGGCTGATCTCGAGCCGCTCGATTGCGCCCGCACTCTTCCCCAAATCAAACTCCGGCCCGTGTCCCACCGTGGTTGTCGGTATCTCTCGTACGATGTAGCGCGCGCCCCCATCCACAAAGATTTCCGCCACAGCCTTATCGATCAGGACCTCCACCGAGCCCCGCCCTTTCTCAAGATCTGCGGCGTGGATCGTAGCCAGCGTCGTCCCCTGGTACCGAAGGACCAGTTCGCTCTCTTTCTCCAGCGTCACCGTGACTCTCACATCCAGAGGGCCAGTTCCGGCCTTGTCCAGCGCCTGATTGGCCTCGGCAGCCGTGACCGAGGACCACGTCCGTGCCTTTCCACGCAGCCGTTCTATCTCCGCAATGGGCGTAGCGCGCATCCGCAGTCCATCCGGGGTGGTGACCAGCTTGAATTCCGTGGGGAAGAGCATCATCTGGTTGAAAGGCATTCCCTTCGGCTCAATTCTTCCCCATGCCATTTGCACGCGCCGTCCACCCGGCATCTCCGCGAAGGACTGTGACGCATAGAGCGCATCGTCCCCATGCGCGTTTGCCCCTTCCGCATAGTGAAGTTCGGCCGATTCAGGCTTGAACGATTCACCATCGAAGCTCCCGATGAAATAGCTCGAAGAGCCTCCATGGAGAACCCACTTTTTGTGACCGGCATCTCCATTCACGGGCAGCTCAAAAAGATCCGGACACTCATGCAGACCTTTGAAGTGGCTCTTCCGTGTCCACGCCTTCAGATCGGTCGAGGTAAAGAACGACATCCCGTCCTTCTCAAACAGAACCATCACCCAATGCTTGGTCGGCTCGTACCAGAAGACATGCGGGTCCCGGGTATCGTTTGAGTCCACCTCCCGGTTGCTGTCCACAATCGGATTGCCGGCATAACGCGTAAAGGTGGCTCCGTTGTCGGTGCTGTAAGCAATGCACTGCACCTGTTTTTGCGTCTTCCGGTCGAACGCCGTATACACCAGCACCAGCGCATCTTTTCCCCATCCACCTACATTGTCGTGATCGACAAAGCTGCTGCCGGACCAGGCCGCGCCGAGCTTGTCCAGCATCAGCGCCGGAGCCATCTCCCGCCAGTGGATCAGGTCCTTGCTGACCGCATGTCCCCAATACATGAAGCCGGTATCCCAGCTAGCGCCGAACGGAAAAGCCTGCCAGAACAAATGGTATTGCCCCCGGTAGAAGATCGGGCCGTTGACGTCATTGCTCCATCCTCGTTTCACGGTGAAGTGGAACTGGGGACGATTGCTCTCCTTGTAGAGCGACTCCGCCCCTTCAATCTTGTCGGCCTGATAAATGCCCTCGAGAGCCGCCTGCGAGGACGGACCGGAAAGCACGATGGTCTGTCCCTTGAACTCGCTCACATCGAGAAAAATCCAGTAGTCCGGGGAATGCTCCGCCAATTGCACCGGGAACTCCCGCTTCTGAACCCCCTCCACCTGGATCTGAAACACGTGCATTTCACCGGCGCGCGCCACTGGAATATTCAGATAGTGCTTCGAGATGACCATGGTTCTGCTTTGCGCAGAAAGAGAGCCGGCAAGCAATAGAAGTATGAAGAGAACTCCGCAGGAAAAATGGAATCGATCGCGCAGCGGCGCGCCAACTGAAAGCTGCATCTCTTTGGCATGCGCATCGAAAGTCATGCGGCTCAATGAAAATCTTGATTGCACGGACATCCTCCAGACAGGACCCTCCGCAAGCCCCAACCTTGGTGACGATGGGTGAGCCCATCCCATGTTAGTCGATGCCGCCGCGCGCCCAAACGCCGGGCAACTCGCCCTTCCTGTTGTCTCGCTCCTTATCCAGCCGAAAATCTGGCTTGGCCCTCTTTTCACTCCACTGTATCCGTCCTACACTCACTCCATGGACAACGAGCGCATCCGCGACTTTTGCCTGGCGCTGCCGCACGCTGCGGAAACCCTCAACTGGGGCCATCACCTGGTTTACTGGGTAGGCGACCGCGAGATCGGCGGCAAGATGTTCGCCATGACCGATCTGGACGGCACCGGAATCGGCGTACTCTGGTTCCACTGCGGCGCCGAGCGCTTTCATGAGCTGCTGGAGAACGAAGGCATCTCTGCCGCGCCTCATCTGGCCAAGGCTCATTGGGTTGCCGTGGAGCGCTGGGACGCGCTGAGGCCGCGGGAAATTGAGGAAGAGCTGCGCCGCGCCCATGCGCTGATCTACGAGAAGCTGCCCAAGCGCACCAAGACCGTGCTGGCTTTGCCGGAGAAAGAACGGGCCAGGCTGATCCGCGAGCGCAGGAAGCTGCTGGCGGAAAAGGCTGCTGAAGCCTCCCGCGCCGGGAACCGCCCCAAACGAGCCTTCGTATCAAGTAATGAAACTGCGCGACGGCCTGCCCGTGCGCGCTGAGGCGTTGAGGCCATGATCAAGTTTCTCCTGTGGTGCATTCTCCTGGTGTTCTGCTGGCCGCTGGCTCTGGCGGCGCTGGTGCTCTATCCGCTGGTGTGGCTCTTGCTGCTCCCGTTCCGCGTGGTGGGCATCGCGGTGGGCGGCGTGCTGGAACTGGTCAGCGCCATCATCTTCCTTCCCGCCCGCGTCATTCGCGCCATCTGACCGAAAGTCTTCCATCCCTCCGCGACCACTTCCCGCGGCTCCGCATCCAGTGCGCCTCAGCGCCCGTCTAACTCGACATGGCGTCTCAGAATGCTTTAGCGTGAGCCTATGGCAGGCATTTCGTTGGTTCTG
>Ga0224530_1001830_pt1 | contig 10512 bp, 7 predicted proteins | sample CBST75metaG_FD_179873 | JGI IMG/M metagenome (GOLD analysis project Ga0224530, IMG submission 179873) | Peat soil microbial communities from Stordalen Mire, Sweden - C.B.S.T75 | ecosystem: Environmental > Terrestrial > Soil > Wetlands > Peat | place: Sweden: Norrbotten County, Stordalen Mire...
CGCCGTTCCTTCTTGCTCAACGCAACATGCACTCGATGGTAGACAGACATGCTTCCAATCTGCGGCCTGTTGCCCTCATAGACAAGTACACAATAAGATTCATCTCCATCCGGTCAGAGACCTAGCTTACACTCAAACTGTATGCTCAACCGAGGCTATACCTACGCCACAATCATCAGCAGCAGATACCATGGACAAACCCTGCTCTGCCACTTGGCAAGCCTTTACCCCCACTCAACCCCAGAAGCCTGGCAACAAAATCTGAACAACGGCGAAGTCACCCTCAACGGCGTCACCGCCACCGGAAGCGAATCGGTCACTTCAGGCCAAACCCTTGTCTGGAACCGTCCGCCCTGGATTGAACCAGATGCCCCTCAGCACTTCGAAGTTCTGTTGGATGACCCCTATCTGTTAGCCGTCAACAAACCCAGCGGGCTGCCTACCCTCCCCGGCGGCGGCTTTTTGGAAAACACCCTTCTGCGCCTGGTGCAAAAGGATACCCCCAACGCAAACCCTGTCCACAGGTTGGGCCGAGGCACCAGCGGCATCGTCCTGTTTGCCAAAACACCGCAGGCGGCCTCGCATCTATCCGCAAACTGGAACACGCCCAAAATTCAAAAGATCTACCGGGCGCTGGCTCAAGACGTTGCCGAGCAGGACGTCTACGAAATCCTCACACCCATCGGGCTCGTACCGCACCCGCGCCTCGGTTCCGTGTGGGCCGCCAACCCAAATGGCAAACCGTCCAAGTCATTGGCTAAGGTGATCGCACGCGGTGCAAGCACCACAACCTTCGAGGTAAGCCTGTATTCGGGGCGCCCTCATCAAATCAGAATCCATCTGGCATCCATTGGGCATCCCCTGGTTGGCGATCCTCTGTACGGATTAAACGGCCAGCCTCTTGAAAATCTCCCCGGCCTGCCCGGCGATGGAGGATATTTGCTGCACGCCCAATTTCTGAAATTCGAACACCCCATCACCGGAGAAGAAATCCATCTTGAGGCAGCTTTGCCGTCCGGATTCAGCTTGCATCCGTAGGTTCACGGCGGGAATCCAATCGGGGTGCCGTTAAAAGCTTCCTGTCTAAAAACTGCTCGCGTTGCCCAAAGAGTGGCCCCACAGCATGGGGCTTTGGGCAGCGGCACCGCAGGGGCTAAAGTCCGCGTCTATTTTTTGCCTCGGATGGTGGCACGACTGAAGTCGCGCCCTTTCAAAACAGGACTTATTCAGAGATTCCTTCGCTTCGATCTATCAGCTTGTTCGTGCTTGGGAGCGGCCACCTGCGGTGGAGCCAACGTTGCTTGAGGTGCTTTCCCAGGTCCCAGAAGCGGGGCCTGGGACACCTATTTTCCTGCTTCTTTGTGTTCGTTGCGATATGGACCACCTGCCGATGTCAGGCTCCGACCTTAGCTCTTGTGAACGACCTCGAACGAGTATCCGTCCGGATCAAACACATCTGCGGCGTAGTATCCCGGATAGTATTCGAGTCGCGCTCGCGGCGAGATATTGTCTTTGGCGCCAGCGGCGATCGCAGCCTTGTAGAACTCATCGACTTTTTGATTGTTTTCGGCCATGAAGCCCCAGTGAATTGAGGCCGGATCGGGTTTTCCTTGCTGGAGCCAAAAGAACGCCTGCTTTCCATCGCCGAATCCCCACAGATCCGGATGACCGCCTTCGCCCTTGTAGGGCAGGAAGTACTTGATGTTCAGAGGCTTCAAGGCTGCCTCGTAGAACGCCAGGGAACGTTCGATATTGCTGACAGTCAGAATTATGAAACCGAGCATTGTTCTCTCCTTCAGATTGCGAGTGCTTCAACGGCTTTTTCGCCATTGGGTACAGCATAGATCGCAAGGGACGGCATGTTCATGCCCTCTGCCCTTACAGTTTGTACATCGTCGATTCCAATGAAGCCCAGGATCTGACGAAGATAGGGCTCGACAGTATCCCATGGCTTCCAAGGTCCCTCACTAAAAACTCCGCCGGATGCAAGCACCAGGATTGCCCTCTTGCCTTTTGCCAATCCCTCTACCCCTGCGCCGGCATAGTTGAAAGTCTTGCCAGCGCGTACAACATGGTCAATCCACGCCTTCAGAGAAGAGGGGATGCCGAAATTCCACATAGGACTGGCAATCACCAATAGATCCGATGACAGGAGTTCTTCAATGAGTTGGTCCGACAGATGCAACGCATCTTTCAGCGATTCTGCCTCCACTGGGTCACGCGTCGTCATCGCCTTCAGGGTCTGTTCGTCCAAGTGGGGAACATTGTCCCGTGCAAGGTCGCGTTCGACGATTCTCGCCTCTGGATATTGGGCTTTGAGCCGTGCTCTCACCTTGCTGGCCAATTTGCGGCTCGCGGATTCTGAACCACGAGGACTGGATTCGACAATCAGAATCTGGTTCACAGATGCTCCTCCAATTTCATGCTTACCTTCTGTGCGTTGATATTATTTTGGAGGCTTATTATCCGCAATAAGGCACTTTAAACTGCGCAGCACACATGGAGGTAAGTATGAATAAGGGCAACTCCAAAAAGCCTCTGGACTCGGCCTCAGTCTGCGGTCATGAAGACCCCGCTGCTGTCCGCGAACTCCTCACCAAAGTAGGGGATAAATGGAGTATTTTTTTGATCCTCTCTTTGGCGCAGCTGCCGGGTGGGCGCGCTCGATTTTCCGAGCTTGAAAGAGCGATTCCCGGCATCTCGCAAAGAATGCTGACCGTGACCGTGCGAAGTTTAGAGCGAGACGGATTGCTCACACGGGAGTTGTTTCCCGAGGTGCCTCTGCGGGTGGAGTACGAACTGACGGCTCTCGGCCGAAGCCTGCTTCTCCCCATGCAGGGGTTGGTGGACTGGGTTAAAGAGAATTGGGAACAGGTGAAGGAATCCCGGGTCGAATTTGATGCAAAGTAGTCGATGCGATCGTCAGACGCTGTCCTTACAAGGACGCGCCTTTGAAGCGCGCTCTACTTCTTTTTGAGGACGGCGGTGCCGTTTTCTCCAGAGAGGATGGCGCTTTGGAGGAGGCGGAAGGCGGCGGCGCGGGCAGGAGGAATCTCGACTTGGCGAACGACGTATTCGCTTTCGTAGTGGAGCTGGTTGCCCTTGGCTGAGACCGAGGAGTGGTAGCTGGCGAAGTCGAGGTCGATGTTGACCGGGTCGGGGGCTTCGTCGATGACATAGCCCTCGGGAAGAGTGATGTCGAAACTGTCGCGCCAGCGGCCGGGATGGCCCAGATCGATGGAGTAGGCGCGGGGCTTGCCGTTCATGACGTCGGCGACGGCGTAGACGTGGCTGCCCAGGATGCGCGGACGCAGCAACAGGAGCGAACCGGAGGGGTGGGCGTAGCTACTGGCGCTGAGGTGGAGTTCGAGGTCGAGGGGCTGATTGAGATCGTCGGTCTGGTGGAACTCGAATCCTTTGAAAGCCAGGGTGGGGAGATCGGAGCCGAGCCGCTTTTCGAGCCGCTGGCGGGTCTCTTTAGAGTCGCTGTCTTTGATGCTCCAGCGCTCGTTGGCCGCATCGCTGCCGGTGAAGATTTCGGAGACATCGCCGGCGAGTGCGCCGTCGGCGGTGAGCGTGAAGGCGCCTTTGCGGGAGAGGCCGGCGAACTCCGGAGGCAGGACGGGCATTTGCAGGACCTGGCTGTCGGCGCCGTTGGCGATATAGCCCCATCCGCCCTGCAGTTCGGAACCGATGAGACCGACAGGAGTTTTTTCGTCGGTGGGGTCGAAGATGAGCAGAGTTTTGCCGTTGGCCGCTTTGACGCGAGCCATGAGGCGGGGATCGTTTTCGCCATCGGGAAGCTCGATGGCGGTAATCATGTGGTCGCCAAAGCGGGATGGGGCGGCCGGATCGACAAAGCCGCGGCGGTGATCCACGGTGAGGGAGTGGGCGCGGATGCCGCTGGCCTGGAGCATGGAGATGAGCAGGATGGTTTTGTCTTTGCAGTCGCCGTAACGGTTGCGAAAGATGTCGCTGGCGTAATGGGGCTGCCAGCCGCCAATGCCGCGCTCGACGATGAAGTAGCGGACGTTCTTTTGGATATAGCCGGTAATGCGGCTGAGTTTGGTGTAGAGATCGGGGGCGCCGGCGGTGAACTCGAGGGCCCTGGCGGAGATTTCCGGGGAGGGATCGGAGCGGTGCTCCTCCAACTGCTGCTGCCAAAGGCCGATGGCGCGCCACTGGTTCTGATTGCCCTTGGCCTCCGCGCCTCCCCATTGGACGGACATGCGGGCAGCCAAGGCTTGCCAATCGGGCGTGGCGTGGATGTTTTCAAGATCGAGGGCAGGCATGTCCTTGATCTCCCAGCGGAGATGATTGGGGCCGATTTCGACGGGTTTGACCGGGGGAGTCGCATGCCAGGAATCGGTGAAATGGCCGCCGGGAGGCAGGACGAGTTCGAGAGCTTCAGAGACGATAGGAATGGAGGACTGGACGCCCCAGTCCTCTTCGGACATATAGGGCCGGAGTTGCTCTTCGGTTTCGCAGACGACCACCGAGCCGGGGTCGCCGGCCGGAGGATTGACGGTGCGGGTGCGCTCAGTAAATTGCAGATCGGCACCAGCGTACGAGCCGCGGTCGGTGAAGTCCGACTCCATGGCCTGGAGCTGGCGGCCGTCGGTGGCGAAGGTCCAGGAGCGGAAGTAGTTGAGCTTTTCGTCGATGTCGTAGCCGATGGAGCAGTGGGAGTGGCGACGGCCCTGGGGCTTGAGGATACGAATGGCCTCGCGCTCGCGCTCGACGGCGTGGTTCTGCTCATCGACGGTGATGAGGTACTCGTCGAAGAGGATGACGGCAGGGGCATCCTTGGCGGTGGCGGGCGTGGGGATTTTGGCGGCATCGACGGCCCACTGCGGGGCAGGCTGGGGCTTGTCTTTGGCGGTGGCGGGTAGGCAGGCCGCAACCAAGGCGAGGACAGCCAGGAACGGAAGACCGGGTAGGCGCGGAATCATCAGTTCCCTTTCGCGGCGGGCGACGCGGCATTCGCCGCAGGTGATGCGGTGAGGACCAGTTGCTGCTGATCGGAGTCGGCGATCTTCTGGTAGAAGCCGCGGAGATCCTTATACTCTTCGGGCTTGGCAAAGGTGAAACCGCGCGCCAGAGAGCGTGCGACAATGATCTGTCCGGGCGAGGACACGGTTTTGGTGGTCAGGACCGCATGCTCGGGCCAAGGGATCTTTGCGTCCTGCGGCGCGCCTTCCACTGAGAAACCGGCGGGAAGGTGGTAGGTGATCTGATCGGTGATCAGATCGCCGTAGTGCATGTCGACGGGTTCGAGCCGCTTGTCTTGCGCGACAAAGGGGTGGGCGTTGCGGGTTTCGAAGAAATAGCCGGGGAGCAGGAGACGCTTGGAGGTGGCGGAGCCGAGGGAGCCCTCGACCTTGATGACGGCGACCAGGTTCACGTCCGGGTCGTCGAGCGCCAGGAAGTGATCGATATGCGCCTCGATGCCTTGGGGTACCGTGGTTTCGAGCCCGCGGTCGAAGCTCTTTTTGACCTCGTCCTCATCATTGCGCAGGGCCATCTGACGCCAGCGGAGGGCCTCCTGTCCGGCCATGACAAACCGGAGGCTGCCGGTGACAGCGCCATGAGAGTCAAGGGTAAGGTCACCGATGCGGGTGGTCTTGTTTTCGGCGTAGGGCTGGAGCGGCGAGGTGCCGATGCCACGGGTGTTAGCGGCCTGGCGAATGCCGCTGGCGCCGGAATGCCTCCAATTCAAAGTCTGGAAGGGGCACATCTTTTCGCCGGGGTCGAGCACGATCTCTTTGCCGCCGGAGCTGAATGCGACGAGGGTGTCGTCAAGCTGATCCAATGAGAGGTAGGAGGGGTCGAAGAGGCCGCGCTCGCGATCGACCACCTTCAAAGCGTAGGCGGAAAGCCCTGCGGCGCGCAACATGGACAGGTAAAGCCGGGCGATGTCTTCGCTGGAGCCGCTCTTTTGCTTCCAGGTATCTTCGGCACGCTTGGCCTCCTTCAATTTGAGCTGCTTCAACTCGGATTCGCTCTTGCGCCGGGAATAGTCGGTGTTGTCGAGCGCCTGCACGGCCTTATAGAGCTTCTTTGCCTTGTCGAGCTCGCTGTCACTGGGGGCGATGAGGCCGGAGACCGCCTCCTTGATGCTTTTGGTGGGTTCGGCAAAGTGGTCCACTTCCTTGGACCAGTCTTTGGCCTCTGTGACCCAGAAGTCCAAGGCGCTGGTGCTGCTTTTGTAATAGAAGATCACCTTGTACAGAATGGTGTAGATGGGCGGCATCCATTCTTCGTCGGGAGTGGCAGGAATGTCAGCTACATCCACGCTGTAATGCCCGACTACGTCGGTTTTAACATTCACGCCTTGAGGGAGCCTCGGCCACCAGATGAGGGTGTTGACGGCGCGGCCTTGCGCATCAACCAGAAAGGTGCTGGTTGCGTTTTGGATGCCGGGCATGAAGGCCTTGAACGGCGTGAAGACGTAATGGGCCTTGTGGACGAAATAGAGGCGCTGAATCTCCCAATCCGGGGAGGAGAAGTGGTTGTCGTCGTAGCGCAATTCGTAGCGGTATTCGAGGATGCTGCCGACTTCAACGCTGGGCAGGGTGAAGACCTTGCGGTTGATCTGAAATGGATCGCCGTCCTTGCCCGTTCTCTTGGAGATCATCAAGTCTTCCGGCTTGCCGACGAGAGAAATCACGGTGCCGTCGGCGTGGATGGTGCGGGCCTTGATGTCGGTGATCTTGTTGTTGCCGTAGAGGTAGGGAACCTCGACTGTTGCCAGTTCCTTGCCCTTCTCCTGAAGAACCTTGATGCGCGCATAGAAGCTCTGGTAATGCTGCGGATCGTTGGCGATTTCTTCGACGTTGAGATAGACGGCGGCGGCTCCCGGAGCTTTGGGGTCGGCGGTCATTTTGAGTTCTTCGTCGGTAGGCGCCTGAAACTGGGCAAGGACGAGAGCGGGAGAGGCAAGGAGCAGGAGCAAGAGGGCGTTGCGCAGGGGGGCGGGGGTCCGCATGATTTTTCCTTCACTGAAAAGCGCTGGAGACTGTTGCGTGACAGTGTAAACGAAGATGAGGGTTGCGCGTTGGATGGAAGCGGGGGAGAGAGAAGAGCAGGTGGGACGGAACTGCTCGGTTGGGCCAGGGAGCGGGAGAACTTGGGGGAAACAGGCGGCTTTTATTGTTTCATTCGTTAATAGGGGGCCGGGCTGTTGGGCTCGTTGGATTTCGGGAAAGACAAACGCGGTTCCCCTTCCACTGTGCTCAGGGCAGGCTTTCGACGCGCTGCGCTACAAGGATGACAGTTCGGTTTTTTTGTTTTTTATGCGCGGTGGATTCCAATTCACGCGGGCAGCGGAGGGGGGCGTAGACTGGAGCGGGTTGGAAACGGGACAGGAGAGGAAACGGCTGTGATTAATCGGTTTAGTCTGGCAGGAATCTGCCTGATGGCGGGGATGGGTTTGGCGTTGTTGCCGGGAGCGCAGGCGCAGTGGAGCACGCCGAATCCGGTGGTGAGCTTTGCGAAGAGCGCACACGGACTCGAAGTGCAGCAGAAGGACGGAGTGCTGCGGCTGGACGTGAAGCAGGCGGACGTACTGCACGTGATCTATGCGCCGCTGGGAGCGGCAGCGCCAGAGCGGGCGTCAGACGGCGTGATCGTGAAGAAGGACTGGCCGGGAGCGGCGTTTGAAGTCACTTCCGACGAGAAGACGGTGACGCTGAAGACCGCGAAGATGAAGGCGGTGATCGAGCGGGAAAGCGGCGCGCTGCACTACTTTGGGCCGGAGGGGACGGGCGCAACTGGACCCGTGGCAACTGGGCCCGGCGAGACTGGGCCGGCGCCACAAGGCAAGCTGCTGACCACCGACAGCTACCGCAGCCTGCGGCCGGTTGAGGTGAACGGCGAAAAGGCGCTTCATGCCGAGGTGTTCTTTGCGGTCTATGGCTCACACGAGGGGCTTTACGGGCTGGGGCAGCACCAGGCAGGGGTGTGGAACTATCGCGGCGAAACGGTAGATCTGTCGCAGGAAAACACCAACATTACGGTTCCGCTGCTGGTTTCGACCAACGGATACGGTATCTTCTGGAACAACCCCTCGCGCAGCCGGGTGAACAACCGGTTTGTACACATGCTCTACCTGAGCGCCGAGGTTGCCGACCAGGTGGACTACTACTTCATTTACGGGCCGGAGCCGGACCAGATTATCGGGCGCTACCGGGAGATGACCGGAGAGGTTCCGCTGTTTGGGCGGTGGGCGTACGGCTTCTGGCAGTGCAAGAACAAGTACCAGAGCCAACAGGAACTGGAGACGGTGGCCGCGAAGTACCGGGCGTTGCACATCCCTGCCGACAACATTGTGCAGGACTGGTTCTGGTGGGTGACGATGGGCGAGATGAAATGGAACCCGAACTACCCCAACCCGCAGGGACTGATCGACAAACTGCACGAGGATCACTTTCACCTGATGGTTTCCATCTGGCCGTACTTCCGGCCGGGCAGCCCGGTGTACGACGAATTCGACAAGAACGGCTGGTTCATCGACAAGATGAAGCAGCCCAGCTTTCACCCGGTGGGCCAGGCGCTGTATGACACCACCAATCCCGAGGCGCAGAAACGCTACTGGGAGAACGTGAACGCGGCGCTCTTTCAAAAAGGAGTTGACGCGTGGTGGCTCGACACCGATGAGCCGGAGACCGAAGGGCGGGAAGACAACCTGCTGACCTGGAACAAGCTGCATCTGGGCTCGGGAGCGCGGTATGCGAATGTGTACCCGCTGTTTCATTCCGGCGCGGTCTCGGACGGGCAGCGGACGGCTTCCGATGAAAAGAGGGTCTTCATTCTGTCGCGCTCGGCGTATGCGGGCTCGCAACGGTATGGCGTGACGGCGTGGTCGGGCGATGTGTTGAGCGACTGGCTGACGTTTCAGCGCCAGATTCCGGCGGGGTTGAACTACTCGATTTCCGGAATGCCGTATTGGACGACGGACATTGGCGGATTCATTTCCGGCGGCGACTTGAAGGACGAGAAGTTCCGCGAGCTGTTTGTGCGCTGGTTCCAGTTCGGGGCGTTTTCGCCGATCTTCCGGGTGCATGGAACGCGCACGCCGGACGAGAACGAGCTGTGGTCGTATGGACCGGAGGCACAGAAGATTCTGGTGGACTACGACACCTTGCGCTACCGGCTGATGCCGTATATCTACTCCCAGGCGTGGCAGGTGACCAGCCAGCACGGAACGCTGATGCGGCCGCTGGTGATGGATTGGCGCAACGATGTGGAAGCGCAGAACACCGGGGATGAGTACCTGTTTGGCCCGGCGATCCTGGTGAGCCCGGTGACCACACAGGGAGCAACGACGAAGACCGTCTATCTGCCCAAGGCGACGTGGTACGACTTTTGGACCGGCGCGAAGCAAGAGGGCGGAAAACGGATTGAGGCGGATGCGCCGCTCGACAAGCTGCCGCTGTTTGTGCGGGCCGGGTCGATTGTGCCAATGGGACCGGCGATGGAGTGGACCACGCAGAAACCGGCTGACCCGATCGAGTTGAGGGTCTATCCGGGAGCGGACGGAGACTTTGTCTTCTACGAGGACGAGAACGACAGCTATCGCTACGAAAAGGGCGCGCATGCGACCATTGCGCTGCACTGGGACGACGCGGCCAGGACACTGACGCTGGGCGCGCGGGAAGGGAGCTTCCCGGGCATGCTGGCGGAGCACACCTTCCGCGTGGTACTGGTGAGCAAGGGCCATGGCGTAGGGATTGGGGAGAGCGCGAAGGCGGAGGCGAGCGTGATTTACAAGGGGGGAAAGACATCTGCTAGCTTCTAGCTGTTAGCTTTCAGCTTGGTCTTTGCTGGGCTGGGAGATCATGGCGATGGCGAATTTGCAAGTTAGCGAGTCAGCAAAAAGGGGTTCCGCGCTACGGAGCCCCTTTTTTAGCGAGGTAAGTATCCTCCGGCAAAGCCGGAGGCCTTATAGTGTGAGCCGCTCAAAGCGGCTTGAGCGGGGTCGCTAACGCGGCCCCGGTTGATGTTGGGCCACCTTACGGTGGCAGGCTACTTCCACATGCTGAACTGATCCAAACGCCGGCCTTCTTCTTCCTGGTTGCGGATGTACTCTCGGACTACGCTCTCTTCGCGGCCCACTGTAGACACAAGGAAACCTCGCGCCCAGAAGTGCTGCCCTACGAAGTTTTTCTTCCGCTCCCCATAGACCGCGCCATGTGGATCGCACTCTTGCCTTTGATGAACCCTATCACTTGACTGACAGAGTGCTTGGGCGGAATCGAGATCAACATGTGCACATGGTCAGACATCAGGTGGCCTTCCTCGATCCGGCTCTCCTTTTGCTCGGCCAACCGCTTGAACACTTCGCCCAAATGCTTCCGCAACTCTACATACAGCGTCTTGCGGCGACACTAGGTCTCTGACCGGATGGAGATGAATCTTATTGTGTACTTGTCTATGAGGGCAACAGGCCGCAGATTGGAAGCATGTCTGTCTACCATCGAGTGCATGTTGCGTTGAGCAAGAAGGAACGGC
>Ga0224530_1001839_pt1 | contig 10451 bp, 4 predicted proteins | sample CBST75metaG_FD_179873 | JGI IMG/M metagenome (GOLD analysis project Ga0224530, IMG submission 179873) | Peat soil microbial communities from Stordalen Mire, Sweden - C.B.S.T75 | ecosystem: Environmental > Terrestrial > Soil > Wetlands > Peat | place: Sweden: Norrbotten County, Stordalen Mire...
GTAGTCTCATAGAGAGGCTCGTTTTGCAGCGATAGATACTTCACCGGAATCCCGGCTTGTTCATACGCCCTCACTGAATTTGCAAGATAGGCAGCCAGATCGGAGGAGTCTTCTTCGCGCACTCGTCCTCCAATCATTGAACCTTTCGTTTTCATCCAGCCAGGCGGGCTCCATGGTGTGACCATCACGCTGATTGAAGGATTGAGAGCGAGCGCCTGGTGTAGCGCAGGCAGAATATACGCGCGATCATGGTCGATCGAGAAATGCTGCAATCCGGAATCGCGCTGGTCTGCCGGCATGTCATCGTAGCTGTAGTGGTTCAGCGCCAGGTCTGAAGCGCCGAGTGGCACGCGTACGAAACTGATTCCAATACCAGTGCGCGGATCGAAGAGTTTGCGCATCACTTCGTCGCGCAGCTGCGGGGCCAACTGATTCTCGAGCAGCCATGCGGAAGAGTCTGTCATCGCCGCGCCGAAACCATCGATCGTCTGAAATCGTTGACTGTCATCGACCAGGACGACGTCCCCCTTTGCCTCAACCAATGAGAACGAAAGCGCGCGTTCCTGTTGCAAGGCGCGTTTCAGATCGGGCGTAGTCTGATACACGGCCACAGCTTGCGCGCTTAGTTTTGACAGGCCGAGAGAGAGAAGTAAACAGAAAAATAGCAGACTGCGAAAACATTTGGGCATTTCCAAATCCATATTCCGATGATGGTGTAAGGGCGGTGCAGGCCGCAAGCTCACGTCTGAGCTAACGACGCTCTGCTGCGTTAAGGGTAGTGGAGGCAATTCCGGGCGTCGAGTGGCCATGAGGCGGCGCGGAACCGAAAGGCTCCGCGCCGTAGCATGGCGTTGGTTAGAAAGAGACCCTGGCGCCTAGCTGAATCACGCGTGGACCGCCTGGGCCTGACGGCAGATATACGCTCGTTGGCTGGCCGTAGCCATTGGCCAGCGAGATGGATTCCGGTGTATAAGTGCCATCGCCGTTGTAACCTGGCTCCGTGAAGTTGGCGTTGAAATTATTGCTTGCGAAGTTAGGGTGGTTGAAGATGTTATACGTTTCGCAGCGAAGCTGAATCGAGCGTTCCGCATTTCCTGGCAAGGGCAAGTTCTTGAACAACGACATATCCCATGTGTTCATGCCGCCTGAGCGAATACTGTCCGGCGTACCGTAATACGGCTGCCCGATGCGCGGAAGAACTGCCTTGCCACGTGCGCCGACGCCCAGCGTGACCGGGGGCAGTTTGCTCCACTGGCGCGCGCCGTCAAACGTGTTGGAGGGAACCCAGATCTGCGTCCAGTTGGGTGTGCCGGTCATGAAGTTGGAGATTCCTGAGAGCTGGTAGTTATCCGTGAGATAGGCCAGCCAGCGCGGTCCGCCAAAGTGCTTTACCACGCCCGGGATATCCCACACATAGTTCACCGCCGCCACATGCCGCCGATCCCACGAAGCAACCTGATAGTTGAGCCGCGGATTGAACGGATCCACATAACCGCCGTCACTCGACTGTGTGGTCATCGACTTCGACCATGTATAGACGGCGCCAAAGGTCAGGCCTTTGCTGAAGCGGCGCTGCAGAGATGCCTGCAAACCGTTGTAGTTCGCCGTGCCGTCGAATTTGGTGTAGGGTATCTGGTCGTAGCCCCAGTAGGGCACGAGGTAGTTGGTGGGGTAAGCGTAAGTGCCGCTGAAACTGTAGCCGGCAGCCGCATACTCCGGCGGCAGGTTTGGCTCCACGTCGGGAACCAAGCCGCGGGAAAGTTCGCCGGGTTCTGCGCGGCTTTGCTGAAGGCTGTTCCGTAAGGGATGGTGTTGACATCCCTGCTGGTGATGAGGTGGCGCGACTGCGTGCCCACATAGGCGATGTCGTACGTGATGCCCCGGCCAGCCTCGCGCTGCAAACCCAGGCTGTAACTATACACCGTGGGTACTTTACCGGTGCGCTCCACGCCCTGTACCGAACCCAGCACGCCGGGCGCGGACTGCGGGGCGCTCGAAATCTGGCTGAGGTTCAGGTAGGTTGGCGACGAAATCGACGGCGTTACCTCAATCAGAGGATTGTTGAACGCCGGGTTGAAAACAAGGTTGCCCTGCTCGCGGTCGTGCGACATGCCGAAGCCGCCACGCAGCACGCCTTTGTGGTCGCCATACGGATCCCACGCGAACCCGAGGCGCGCTTCAGGCATGATGCCCCGATCATCCCATCCGCCCTTCGGAATGGTGTGGTTCGAGGCGTACACCATGCCCTCCAGTGCATTGCCGCTGCCGGGAATCGGATTGCCGCTATTGGGGTCAATCTGGATTGCGGAGTCCTTCGAAAATGTTGTCGGATCGAACAGCGCGATCTGATTCCTGTCGTCGTACTGCGGCGGAATCCAGACGAACCTCATCCCGTAATCGAGGGTCAGCCGCCGCGAAACCTGCCAGGTATCCTGGGCATAGAACTCCAACTGGTTATAGCGGAAATAGCCGGTCGGGCGGGAACTGGATTGGTCAAACGACTGGAAGTCGCCCAGCAAGGCGCTGGCAAAGGGCGAACCGGTGCCGGAAGCGCAACTGGAGGGATTGTTCGAGGTGGCGCAGTTATTGAAGTTGAACTGTCCGTTCGAGTTTCCCCACGCAATCTGATCCTTGCGGTTGCGCTGATAGAAGACGCCGAACTTGAAGGTGTGGTTCGACTTCACCCAGGTCAGGTTATCGTTGACATTGATGGTTGTGTTGCCCTGGAACCACGGAGTTGCGCCGAAGTAGGACCACGCATAGCTCTGGCCGTTGCCGCTGTAGCCGAAGTCGGGGATCGATGTGTCGTTTGAGACCGGATAGAGCAGCGGTAGGTTAATGTTGTTTTTGCCCACGGAGATATTACCGTTGTTACCGGTAGTATTCGAGCGATATTCGCTCGGTCCCACGCTCACTTCGTTCAGCAGCTTGGGGGTTAGCGTGCTTGTCAGGTCCACGGCCAGGTTCCAGCCATTTTCCGTATTCAGGCAGCCGCCCACAATCTGGACTTCACCGTCGCAGGGCAGGCCCACCTGGCCCACCGGCGATACCGTGGACTGGTTGTTGCCGATCCAGCGGGCAAAGATGCGCTCACCGGGTGTGATCTGCCAGTCTGCGCGGCCAATATACTCATGGCGGGGGTTGTCATAGGAAAGTGTATCGATGCGGTTGTAGGAGTCCTGCACTGTGCCGTAGTTGGGTACATTGGGCGGCACGTAGAGGTTGAATACCGTCTGCATAGCAGGAACGATGCCGGAGGTAATCTTGTTGTTGAAGTACGGTGTGATGGTTCCCGGTTGATAAATGGTCAACGGGTTGCCGCTGCTGTCTATGCTTTGCGAAAAGTCGCCCTCCCGCTCCAACGCAGTGGGCACATAGTAGGAATTAGTGCCGCCGGGGACGAGTTGTTGATACTGCTCCGTTGAGAAGATCCAGAAAATCTTGTCGTGCTTGATGGGCCCGCCGAGGGCGATGCCTTCGGTGTTGTAGCGATAGAGTTGCTTGGGGAGGCCGTTGTTGTTGTTGTACCAGCCTGTGGCATTCATGCCGTCGTTGCGGTGAAAGTAGTGGGCGTTGCCGTGCAGCTTGTTCGTTCCGCCTGCCGATACCACGGAGATCTGGCCGCCGGAAGCTTTGCCATATTCAGCCTGGTAGTTCGAGGTCAGCACCTTCACTTCCGAAATGGCGTCGGGGTTGATCGTTACGTGCGTGCCGCCGTTGTTGCCCGTATCCACGTCGGACGATCCATCCAGCGTAAACTCATGCGAGTTGGCGCGCGTGCCGTTGATGTTATAGGTGTCCAGGCCGCCCGTGGCGGACGCGCCAAACTGCCCCACGCCTGCGACGCCGGGAATGAGCCGCAGGTAATCGAGCACGTTGCGCCCGTTGGTTGCCACCTCTTCCAGTTGCTTGCCCGTGATCAGGTCGGAGCGCTCGCCGGAGTCGGTCTGCACCTGTAGTTGTCCGGCATCGGCCGTAACGGTAACCGTGGCGGATGCTGTGCCCACCGGCAGAGTAAAGACGCCGGCGTTCAGATTATCGGCCGCGTTCAAGATCACATCTGATTTCGCTAGGGTTCCAAACCCTTGAGCGCTCACCTCCACCGTATAAGATCCGGGTGGCAGGCTAGGAAGCGAAAACGTGCCCGTTGAACTGCTGGTTGTGGTGTGCGTGATTCCCCTGGTCGGCTCCGTCGCGGTAATGTTGGCATTGGGAATGACAGCTCCGGTCGGATCCTGCACCGAGCCGAAGATCGTGCCCGACGTGACCTGAGCCCACGAAGACGGCAGGCTCAACAGCGCGATCAATCCAAGCAACCATATCGCCGGTCTGGTCCACCTGCGATGCGGGCCTCCCAGACTGCTGGAAGCTTGTGAAAGCTCTCCTTTTGCGTACAGCATGCTACCTCCTAAATTCGCCTCATGAGTGCAACGAGGTTGTTCGATCTCAATCGGGTTCACCTCTGCCTCGCTGCAAGCCTTATGCAATGAACTCCGGGAGTTACCCAAACCGTCCGAACGTAGGTCTCCGGCATCAGAGCTGTCATGACGACCGGCTGAGGAATTTCTGATCATTTTATGATGGTCTATATACTGTTGAAATAAAGTTAGTTATCACGGTTGGTTTGCGATGGTACACTGGGGTCGATGTCGGCCGAGCTGCATTTTTCAATCGCGGAATGGACTATCCAGCCCGAATTGAACGCGATTTCGAAGGGCGATTTGACAATTCACCTTGAACCGAAGGTGATGAAGGTCCTTCTACAACTGGCCATGTCTCCCGGTGAGGTGCTGAGCAAGGAGCGGCTGATCGAATCGGTATGGCCCGAGGCATTCGTCACTGACGACGTCCTCACCCGCTGCATCTTTGTACTCCGCCGGGAAATGCAGGACGACATTCACGCCCCCCGCTACATCCAAACCATTCCCAAAGGCGGATACCGCCTCGTTGCGGAGGTTCATCGTCCCGATCTGCCGGAGAAAGGGGACTCTGCTTTTCCCCCCACTCTTCAGGAGCAATCTGCTCCAGGCACGAGCCATGCCGGTGAGACAACGGTTTCCGAGACGCTCCTGCAGTCTGCGAAAGAGGTGGCTGCGAAGGGGAAGCGCATCTGGGAACGATGGCCCGTTATCGTCGCAGCAATAGCCTTGGCCGCGGCCGCCGTTTTCGGCATCGTGACTTGGCGGGTGCGATCTCGTTCTCCAGAGCCGGCCTTCAGGGTGATCTCACTGACCTCCTACGCAGGGCAGCAGGATCAAGCCTCGTTTTCCCCGGATGGGACACGCGTTGCGTTTATTTGGAGCAGCCCTGACAACGGAGACCGCAACCTTTTCATCAAGGAAACCGGAAGCGAAGCGTTCCTGCGCCTGACCCATGGACCCGAGTCGGACTATTCGCCTGACTGGTCTCCCGACGGAACAAAAATCGCTTATCTGGCAGTCTCGGGTAAAGGTCTGGGAGTCTATGCAATATCGAGCATGGGCGGGTCGGCGCAAAAGCTTTACACACCGCAGGGCATGGTTCATTGGGAACAGCGCGCGCTTTCCTGGTCCCCGGACGGCAAGAGCCTGGTCTTTCCGGATGGCGCGCCGCCCTCCATCAATGTGCTCTCCCTTGACACCCTCCAGGCGCACCCGATCACGACGCCTCCGCATGTTTGGGACGGCGATGCAAATCCCGTTTACTCTCCGGACGGCAGCCAGATTGCTTTCATCCGTGCCATTGAGGGCGCGGTCCGCGACATTTACGTGATGCCGGCTGCCGGCGGCGCCCCGCGGCAGGTCACCCACGACCGGCGCATTGTAGACAGCCTGACCTGGACTCGGGACGGCCGCGCAATCGTTTTCTCTTCGGATCGCGGCGGCAAGTTTGCCTTATGGCAGGTGGCCGTTCGCGGCGGCGAGCCGCAGCGACTGCCTGTGGGGACTGAAGATGCCTACCAGCCGGCCATCTCTCCCGTCCATCATTCCTTGCTGTATACGGCGAGTTCGGCCACGTGGAGCATCCTGGGCCTTCGTTTGCACGCAATCGGCGAAGCCGGCAGACGCCGGGAAGCAGAGAAGCCTGTGCCCGTGGTTTCATCCACGCAGCAGGATTCGGCGCCATCCTTTGCGCCCGACGGCTCGCGATTTGCCTTCCAGAGCTGGCGGTCGGGCGCGCAGGAGTTGTGGATCGCTTCGCGTGACGGGCTGGCTCTGCGACAGCTCACGTGGTCCGGACTCGGACTTACGGGGAGCCCGTCCTTTTCCCCCGATAGCCAGCAGGTTGCATACGATGCCAGGCCTGAGGGGCATTCTCATATTTTTGTTGTCCCGGCAAATGGCGGACCATCCCGGGAGCTGACGACGGGCAACTCGAACGACATCCTGCCTCGCTGGTCGGCCGATGGCAAGTTCATCTACTTCGCGTCCAATCGGAGCGGAAGCTGGCAGTCCTGGAAGGTCGCGCTCGACGGTGGTCAGCCTCGGCAGGTGACCTCCAATGACGGTTATCTGGCAATGGAATCCCCCGACGGGCAATGGATTTACTACACCAGGAGCAACCAGCCCGGCGTTTGGCGGATGCCGGTGAACGGTGGGAACGAGACGCGCGTTTTGCCGCAGCCGCCCGATGGCTTCTGGGGTTATTGGGCTGTTACCGGTCGCGGCATCTATTTTTTGGATGCCAGTCAGCCGGTCTGGCGCATTCAACTCTACGACCCGGCAACGCGGAAAACTTCGCTGGTCACCACCCTTGAACGGCATCCGCCGCCCTACTCCGGAATCAGCGTGGACCGCAACGAGGACGAGTTGCTGATCACCGATGAAGGCAACGCCAGCAGTCACATCACGCTCGTTCAGAATATCCCTTGATGCCGCGCCAGGTACAGCAAGAGTTTGAAGCCACGCACGCCTCAAAGCAAATCAGTCTTTGTTTGAACTACAGTGTTTTCACTTCAAGTCTTTACAAAAACCGAGCCGCCGAGCGGCTTTTTCTCTCAAGAAAAAGCCACCTTGCACGCTGATGCAATGGCTACATGTGAAGTGAAAGCGCTCTAGGTTGCTGGCGCGGCAGACCACCTTGGTCTTTAGTAAATGGACTTCAGTTTCCAAACGTTCATCGTGACGACGGAAGCGTTACCGCCGTCGGAGTAAAGTTCGACGCCGTCGCTGTCGGCCGAGGGGAAAATCAGGCTTGAAAGCACCGTCTCGCCATGGTTTGCAAAGACCTCCACAGACGAGCGATCGACGAAGATGCGAAGCTTGATGCGGCGGCTGGTGTCGAGCCGTAGCGCAGCTTCCTGGCGGGCGAGAAAGCTCTTGTCGAAGATCGGGCCCGCTGACCGGTCAAGGAACAACTTCGATTCCGCCGGCACAATTCCGATGACCGTCTCTTCATGCGCCCCTTTGCGCACCTTCAACCCTGCTTGCCCCGCGCTGTCGGCTTTGAATTCAATTTCAATCTCGAGGCATTCGCCTTGCACGTGCTTTTCCCTCAACACGCGATTCGCTGCTTCAATGCTGGAGTTCTGGAGGCTCACGTTGTTCTCGCGCAGCGCCTCCAGTTCCTTGACCGGTTGCTGCACCAATCGAAGACCTTCTGCAAAATGCCAGAGAGCCAATTCGCGCGGGATCGATTGCGAGCCACGCCAGGGAGCCGTAGGAACCTTTCCGGCGTATGCCCAATTACTCAGCCACCCAAGCCAGATATGCCGCCCGTCCGATTCCGGAATGCCTGAAAACGAAGTCGATGCGTAGAAATCTTCTCCGTAGTCCGCCCACAAGGTTTGGTCTGGCGGATTTTCATTGGCAAACGTGGTCCCGTCAAATGTGCCTACAAAGTACTGATTGGCTGAACCGCCATATGGACCGCCGGGGTTGACGTTGATGCTCAGTACCCATTTGCTTGCGCCCGGGCTGTTTTTCACGGACAGACGGAATAGATCGGGACATTCCCATGCGCCGCTGCTTGCGCCCGCCGGTCCGAAATCACTGAGCGCCGTCCAATGCTTGAGATCGGTGGACGCGAAGAACCGCACTTTGTGCAGTGAAGCCAGCACCGTGACCATGATCCATCTGTGAGTGCCTTCGTGCCAGAACACCTTGGGATCGCGAAACGCGGACATATGCAGATCGATGACAGGATTTCCAGAATACTTTGTCCAGGTACGGCCTTTGTCATTGCTGTAGGCAAGGTTCTGCGTCTGCAAGTTGTTGGAATGGCCGGTGTAGATCGCCACCAGGCACGACCGCTTCTTGCCGGTGCAAAAGCCGCTGCTGTTATTCCAGTCGACCACCGTGCTGCCGGAGAAGATCATGATGCCGTCCTCTTCGCGCAGGGCGACAGGCAAATTTCTCCAATGCACCATGTCCGGGCTCACGGCGTGACCCCAACTCATGTGGCCCCAATCGTTTCCTTCGGGATTGTATTGATAGAAGAGGTGATATTCGTGCTCGTAATAGATTGGCCCATTCGGGTCGTTGGTCCAGTTGCGTGCCGGGGTGAAATGGAACTGCGGACGATACGGTTCGTCGTAGAGTCTGCCGGTTCCGGTATCTGCGGATGCATTCTGTGCGTGCAGCGCCGGCGCCGGCGCAGCCAGAAACACCATGGCCCAGCAAACCGTGAGAAAACGGCGAATGAAATTGCGGACTTCGGTTCGATGGGCCATCTTGTCTTTAATCATTGGTCGTGTAAAAGTGTATTGCAAGCGCACTGAGCTGAGGAGCCGGTTAGAAGGAGATCTTCCCTCCAACCTGAACGATTCTTCCTTCATGGCCGCCCGCCACCTCGCCGAATGGGACCCCGGTGTCTGGATCATAAGGATATATGGTGCTTGCTGAAGTCCACTGCGTGTGGTTAAACGCATTGAAGAAATCTCTCCGTAGATCGCAGTGCAGTCGCTCGGCGAAGTGGAGGGTCTTGGCGACCGAGATGTCCCAGTTATTTTTACCCGGTCCGCATGAGTTCCGGTCTCATGCTGCTGTCCGCGCAATGACAACAATCTTCATCCCCACTTGTCCCGCAGAATCTTCCCCTTTGGAAGGGAGTCGCAATTCCCTTGCGGCGGGTATCGATGTTCTCCAGGTCAAGTTGCTCGGGGCGGCGACAAAAGGGGTGGCTAAAACGCACTACGTCGTGGAGGTACGACCGGATAGTGGGATCTGTGAAGTTGCACGCCGCAGATGGTGATGAGGTAGACCCATCTTTCGCGGTCCCATGAGCTGGCGACAGTCGAGAGATTGTGTAAGACTGGCGAAAGCAGTGAAGAAGAGAGTGACACCGGTAGTGACACCGGGGCTAAGACTCCGATCCGTTGCGGATGCGATTGAAACGGCAAGCTACGGAGTTGAGTGTTCCTTACCGAAAGAACGTCACAACCTCCGCTTCGAGGACAAACGCAAGCTGCGACACTACAGCGAGCGTTGGAAAAATCGAACGCACAAACACGCTTGGCTGCTGAACTTTCGTCGCATCCAGGTGTGCTACGACCGCATCCTTACAATGTTAAAAAAACATTCTTCTATTTCGTTTGCCTCCTCATAACTAAAAATAAGCAAAACCAGCCGAATGGGGGTATAGGCATAAAAAGCATTTGTTTCCTTGTAGTTGAACCTTCTTCATGCGCGAGGGAAAGGTTTGCCGTATCGGAGTAGCGCATTACCTGCATGGTCAAGATAAGTCGTTGATAATTAATACTCTTAGCTGATTTTAATGAGCGATTGGCAGGCGCAGGTTCTCCGCTGGCGTTTTTTACCCGGCAGGAGAGGGCCTTGACAGGATTTATCTGGCGTGGATAGTATCCACCACGCATTCCAAAAGGAAAATGTTTTCGGCTCGAAATAGAAACGCTTCCTCGTTTTGCTGAGCCATGGTTCCGAGCCGTGATTGCCCTTTTGTTATGTGATTCGACTCTTACCCCGTAGTTTGCACTGCGTTTGAATGAGATTGAGATTCAGCACTCTGAGAGAGCGTAATAGGAGCCGTACATGAAACTGTTTGGAGCGTCAGTAAGCCAGTTGTCCGCCAGATTGGGCAGCGTAGTTGCCATCCTTGTAACCGTCTTCATGGCATTGGCCGCCAGTTCCGCTGCTTGGAGCCAGACCTATCCAACTCAGATCGGCATGAACGTGTCTGACTACCCACCCGCCTTCATGGACGTTTTCAAGGACGGCGGTCGGCCCTGCGCGCAGGCCAATGGCACTGCCGTGCCCACAGACCCGAACGGGAATCCTCTCGCGGATTGCATCCAGGTAGTCTTCGACGAACGTCCTTATGATGCCTGGGCGCCTCCGATCGAAGATCCGTCTGATAACCAGGCCGACATGAGCGGCACTTACACGATCTCCTTTACGGGACAGGCGGTGCTGTCTAGCCCGGCCGGCGACCCGGTACTCACATTCGCCAATCAGACCTATAATTCGGCTACCAACACCACCACCGTGAACGTGACCATGCCTGGAGGACCAACC
>Ga0224530_1001841_pt1 | contig 10440 bp, 9 predicted proteins | sample CBST75metaG_FD_179873 | JGI IMG/M metagenome (GOLD analysis project Ga0224530, IMG submission 179873) | Peat soil microbial communities from Stordalen Mire, Sweden - C.B.S.T75 | ecosystem: Environmental > Terrestrial > Soil > Wetlands > Peat | place: Sweden: Norrbotten County, Stordalen Mire...
GGATCGGGGTGCGTTGTAACGGGGGATTTTGGGCGGGAGCGGTTCGCTTCGCGAATGCCCACCCATGCGATGAGACCGCATGGATGGGGCACCCGAAATCCCACCCATTCTGCACAGAACGCGGAGTGGATGGGGCACCCGGCATAAAAATGACCCCTGACGAATTCTTTGCTTGACCTTGACGCTGCGTTAGGGCCGACTATTGTCATTAGAGCAATGAGCGGCACTTATCGCATCGGCGAATTCGCGGAACTGGCGGGCGTAACCGTCAGGGCTTTGCACCACTACGACCGCATCGGTCTGCTCAAACCGCAGCGCGGCAGTTCTGGCGGTCGCCTCTATTGTCAGAAAGACCTGGAGCGCCTGGAACAGATTGCGGCACTGAAGTTCCTGGGCGTCCCGCTGCGGGAGATCAAGGTACTGCTGAAGCACGGGCCGCTGACTCTCATCGACTCGCTGCACATGCAACGGGAAGCTCTGGCCGAAAAACGAATGCTGATCGATCGCGCCATCGCTGCAATTGAAGCGGCGGAAAAGGTCATTCAATCGGGGCAAACTACAGACGCAACTATCCTACGAAAGATCATTGAGGTGATTGATATGCAACCACAAGAGAACCTGATGCGGAAGTACTATACGGAACAAGCGTGGACCGAGCGAGCACAACTCAGGGAACAATGGGCCCATGCACCTACAGAGGAGCAGGAGAGATGGAGGCAAGCCACGCAGCAGCTCTTCACTGAGATCGAAGCGGGAATCGATCTGGACCCGGCCAGCGAGGCAGCCCAGGCGCTTACCAAGCGGTGGTTGCAGTTCGCGCTATCCCCCAGTGGCGATAACGAAGCGCTCCGATCTGGCAGCATCGAGGCATGGAAAGACCGTCACAACTGGCCGCAGGACGAACAAGACAAGCTGCTGGCCGGCTTAGGTCTCGATCCTAAGGATAGAGCCGGGTCCATGAAACGCTTGGACACAGTAAACGAGTTCATCGGTCGTGCGATTGGCCACAAATTCCAGAGCAATCTCCCCAATATCCGTAGCCTCTACGGATTGGACTAGACCACTTTTACCAATAGTGTAGAGTATCGCAGCACAAGCGAAATGCGGGGGTTCTTCGCTTCGCTCAGAATGACAAGCATTATCACTATGACAAGCATTATCACTATGACAAGCATTATCACTATGACAAGCATTATCACTTTATAGCAATAGTGAAAATGCTCTGGCCTTAAACGCATCATGAGAACATGGGCAATGGGGGTGAGATTCTGCCGCCTATTTCTGGGGACCCTCCGCGGCGGCGGGTTTATGCAGCAGATCGATCACGGTCTGGTAGAGCTTGTTGCGCATCTCGAAGCGGTCTTTGGCGCGCGTCACATAGCGCACCAGGATGTCGATGCCGGAAGCTGCGGGGCGCAGGTTCACCAGCGGCGCGGCCGAGAGCTGTCCCAGCACATGCTGCCTGGAGACGCCCTTCCACTCCTTCTCCGCCAGCATTGCGTCCTTCTCGGTCTGCTGCAGGACTGCCTTGTGGATTGCCTCGATGGTCTGGTAGGAACCCTCGCCCGGCGGGACATTCACGCTGATCTCGTCCCACATCCACTGGCCGGTGGTGGAGAAGTTGAAGAACTGGCCGGTGACCGCAAAGCTGTTGAGGAACCTGGCACGCCGCCCGGTGGGATGTCCCTTGTCCGTGCCGTTGCCCGTCTCCAGCAGCGTGGTGCGGAAGAGGCCGACATCGACGACCTCGCCCGCCACGCCGTTGATCTCCACCCAGTCGCCCACGCGGACGCCGTTGCGGCCCATCAGCATGAACCAGCCGAAGAAGGCCAGGATGAAGTTCTGAAAGACCACCGTCAGGCCCGCCACACACAGTCCCAGGATGGTCGGCATCTGGCTGGGCGCGCCGAAGACGGTCAGCAGCACCAGAAGCAGCGTCAGCACCTCGATCGCCAGGCTGGCAACCGTGCGCAAAGTATGCACGCTTCGCGCATCCACAACGGCGCGGTCCACGGCGCGGTCCAGCAGGGCCTGCACCAACCACCAGACCAGCGCCGCACCCAGCAGCAGCGCCGCAATCCCAGCCATCGACTGCAGGATAAGGTGCCGCAAAATCCGGTGCTGCAAACAGACCTGCGCAATCCACTTGGCATAGACCGCGGAGAGCTGCCGGTCCGAGTCCAGCCGGTCTTCCAGGATCGAGTGGACCTGCGCCAGCTCATGCACGCGCGCCATTCTCGCCAGCTTGCCCTTGGCGCCGGAGTCGCCCGCGGCTGCGTTCGACTGCGCAGCGCCGCTGGCCGTCGCTCCTGCATTCACATCCCCGATCGTCGTTGCTGCCGCTTTCGACTGCTCTTGCAGCGCCGCGTACTGCGCAGTCAACGACGCGATGTCCGCATCGGTCTGCGCCTGGGCCTGCTGGATCGAATCCCGGCGGCTTCGTTGCTCGAACCACGCGTCAATCCGCTTGGCCAGCGTTGTAAACCGCTTCTGCGAGATGACGGCGGGCTCGCCCTGGCTATTGGCCTGCGAGTCGTACTTCTGCATGGACGTCTCGCGCGCCGCCAACTCCTTCTGAATCTGGGCACGCTTGTCCCCGCTCGCCCGCGCCAGGTCTTCGCTGGCGTCGTTGCTCTCATCCGTGTCGATCTGCAGGCGCGCCTTCGCCACATCCAGATCGTCGCCCAGCGAAGCCGCAGCCGCTCCTCCCCGCTTGGTTGCCGCCTCCACCTGCGCATTCAGGCCATCCACAGCCGCCTGATCGTCCTTCACCTGCGCTACAAGCGCGTTTACCTTCTGCTGAATATCGAGCGCCGGCCCGGAGAGCACCGTTATCTCCATCTCCGCCTGACGCAGCGCCATGGCAAACGCCTGGTCCACCTCGTGGTCCGCCAGACGCTCCGCCTGCCGCGCAAACTGCTTCTCCTCCGCCGACACTGCCAGAGCGGACAACGCCGACGCCGTCTGCCACGGTTGCTGGTCCACCAGTCCAGGCTGGACCCGCTGACGCGGCCGGCCTGACATCGCTCCCTGCGTCAGATAGCTCGCCGCCAGGCAAACCAGCAGAACAGCCGCGAATGCAGCCACCAATACCAGCCGGGCCTTGCTCTTCTTCGCGCGGGTGATTTCTAAAAGGACCTTCTCCACATCGCTCATGCTTCCAACCTGCCTCTTTCCCGCTTGTCCGACTAAGGCGGTATCTATTGGATGCGGCTGAGGAAGCGCATGAGGCCTGTGGGGGGGCGGGGGCGAGGAAGAGGGTGCGGTTTGACGGGTGAGCTTGGGCGGGAGCGGTTCGCTCGTAGCTAAGACCCCACCCATGCGATGAAACTGCATGAATGGGGCACCCGGCTGGGCGGCTAAATTGGACGGCTGTGGAGGGCCTTTTGCACGTCGCGCGCGGCGTGCAGGACGGCATGGATGGGAAGAGGCGAGCGGTCGCTCTGGTAGATGATCATGTAGGGGCGAACGTAGAAGAAGTGGAGTGGGAGGCCGGTCAGATCGGTGCGGCGATGGCCCAGGATGGGCGTCTCGGCGAGGTCGGCGAAGCTGCGGACGAGACGCTGGAGCGTCTGGTCGGCGACCTCAACGCTAGCTTCCGTGGCCAGGTAGAGCCAGATGCTGTTCAGGTCGTCGGCGGCGTTGGGAGAGACGACAAAGGGCTTCACGGATGGATGTTCTGGGCCGCGCGGCGTTGGGCGAGGACTTCCAGCAGGCGGTCGCCGGGGATGCCTTCGCCACGGTCGATCTGGGCCATGCTCTCTTGCAGGCGGGCGTTGAGGGCGGACTTGTTTTGCTGTAGCAACTCCTCCTCGGCCTGAAGAAGGTCGAGCGCCTGGACGATGACCTCGGCGGGCGAGCCGTAGTGGCCGCGCGCGAACTCACGCTGGATGCGCTCTTCGGTTCCGGGATCGAGTGTGATCGCCATAGGTGGAGTATACCGCTGGTGCAGCGCGTCACGAAGGGAATTTGTGCGGGAGCGGTTCGCTCGTGCGAATACCCCCCATGCGATGAAACCGCATGAATGGGGTACCCGGCTCAACTGGTCGAAGCAATAATAATGGCACCCGAAAAATTATCCGCTTGACCTTGACGCTGCGTCAGGGACGACTATTGTCTTTAGAACCTGTTTAAAAACTACTGGACTCGCACACAACGAGGAGACAGACAACGACGAAATACGGGGATTCTTCGCTGCGCTCAGAATGACAATTCGTAAAGTATCAGTGCGAAAGGCAGTTATTAAACAGGTTCTTAGAGAAATGAGCGGCACTTATCGCATCGGCGAATTCGCGGAACTGGCGGGTGTCACCGTCAGAGCTTTGCACCACTACGACCGCATCGGTTTGCTTAAACCGCAGCGCGGCAGTTCTGGTAGCCGCCTCTATTGTCAGAAAGACCTGGAGCGCTTGGAACAGATTGCAGCACTGAAGTTCCTGGGCATCCCGCTCCAGGAGATCAAGCTGCTGCTGAAACACGGGCCGTTGACACTCAGCGACTCGCTCCACATGCAACGGGAAGCTCTAGCCGAAAAACGGGTCCTGATCGATCGAGCCCTCGCTGCAATTGAAGCAGCGGAAAAGGCAATTCAATCAGGGCAAACTACCGACGCAACTATCCTTCGAAAGATAATTGAGGTGATTGATATGCAACCGCAAGAAAACTTCGCGCGAAAGTACTACACGGAACAAGCGTGGGTTGAGAGGGCCCAACTCATGGACCACGGGCTTGCAGAAACGCGTCAAAAGCTCCTGCAAGAGTGGAAGCGGCTATTCGCCGAGATCGAAGCGGCCCTCGATCTGGACGCCGCAAGCGAGGCAGCCCAGGCGCTCACCAAGCGGCGGCTGCTGATAGCAGATCGCTGGTATGGCGGCAACGACGAATACAAGGCTGGCGCTATCGAAGCGTTTAAGGACCGCCTCAACTGGCCGCCCGAATACGAAGAGTGGCTCCTGGCCAGTTTCGGTCTCGATCCTCAGGACAGAGCTGAGTCCATGCAGCGCGTCGAACAGCGCATTCTGGTCTACTTCTGCACCACGCTGGTGCAGGAAATCGATCTCAGCGGGGAGCGATCCAGGCCGTGGATCGCTCCCCGCTGAACTCCCAACCACCCCATCTTGAACCCCATCCTGTAAAGAATGTCCTGATAATAACCTGTAAAGCATCTCCTGAAACTTGACAAACCTGCCGCGATCGATGTGGCACCCGTCTAGCGGGCGGGGTAGAGGGCGCGGTAGATCTCGCGGTTGCGCAGGATGGCCTGGACGTACTCGCGGGTCTCGGAGTAGGGGATGGACTCGACGAACTCCGGGACGTCCTTGTAGTCGTTGCTGGCGAGCCACTGGCGGACGGGGGTGTCTCCAGCGTTGTAGGCGGCGAGGGCGTACTCGACCTGTCCGCCGTAGCGGTCGATGGCCTGCTTGAGGTTGATGGTCCCCAGCTCGAGGTTGATGGAGGGGTCGAGCAACTGATTGGTGGAGAAGTGCTTGATGCCATGCTTGCCGGCCAGCGATTTTCCGACCGAAGGAAGCAGCTGCATGAGGCCGTATGCGTTGGCGGGGCTGACGGCACCGGCGTTGAACTCCGACTCCTGGCGGATGAGTGAGGCGACGAGATAGGGGTCGAGGCTGTTGGCGCCGGAGTTGGCGACCAGCTCCTTCCAGTAGGGCTGAGGAAACATGAGCTGCCAGTAGATGGCTGGGACCTGGTTGATGGGAAGGGTGTAGAAGGCGATTCCGCTGTGCTTCATGGACTGGATGGCGCGGGTGAGTTCGCCGTAGGAGACGTAGAGCTCGGCCTGGGCGAGGGCGCCCCACTCGGCGGAGGTGGAGCTGGCGGCGATCTCGGGGGCGATGAACTCGTTGAGCGCGGCGTTGGCGAGGAGGCGTGCCTTGATGAGATGGGTGTCGTTTTCGGGGAGATCGCCGGTGAGCCCTGGGTCGGGTCCCTTTTGCGCGGCGTTGAGCGCGGGGGCTGGCGCGACGGCGGGCTGAGCGCCGAGGACGGCGAGACGCTGGCGGCCGAGGTTGGCGTAGTAGTAGTCGGCGTAGACGTCCGAGAGACGGCGATAGTAGTTGACGGCCTGGGGGAAGTTGCGCTCCTCGTCCTCGTAGATGCGGCCACGCCAGTAGAGAGCGGGTGGAATCTCGATACCGCCGGGGTAGCGGACGATCTGCTCGTCCATGAGCCGGGCGGCCTCTGGATAGTTGCGGATGCGGTAGTTCATCCAGGCGGCGCGCCAGTGTGCCGAGGGGGCGTAGGTGCTGTTTGGAAAGAGCCGGACCAGCGTGGAGTAGTGGTAGATGGCCTGCGCCGCGTCGTGCTTGAGGAGGTACATGTTGCCGCCGGAGTAGAGAGCTTCCTCGAGCCAGCGGCTGGCGGGAAAGCGGGCGATCATCTGTGCGATGAGGGCGTCGTGAGCGGGGCGGTCGTCCTCGCTGCGGGATTGCTCGGCGAGCATGTAGAGCTTGAGGGCGGCGGTGTCGCCGGAGGTGTCTGGAAGCTGCTCGATGTCTCGGCGGGTGAGGTTCTTGAGCTTGAAGTCGCAGACGGCGGCGTAGAGGACGAGGGCGTCGCGGTCGGAGACGGTGAGCTGGGGATTGTTGCGGCCGATGGCGTTGTACTCGGCGGCAGCCTCGCCGTAACGCTTGGCGTTGAAGAGGGCGTCGGCGTGGGTCTTGCGCTCGGCGGCGGAGAGCGGCTGGCCCATGGCCTGCAACTGCGCGGCGGATTGCGTGGCCTCGAAGGTGAAGGGCTGGGCGGCGTAGATGGCGCGGAAGATGGGAACTGCGTGAGCGGTGTCGCCGGTGAGTTGATAGGCGCGCGCCAGGGTGTAGCGGAAGTTGACCTGCTGGGACTGCGGCGTGCCAGCGAGCGGGGTGAGGACCTGCAGCGCGCCCCGCGGATCGTTCTGCTGAAGGTGGGCAGTGGCCAATTGCACGGGCGCGGTGGCGGCGAAGATGCTGTCGGGGTAGCGGTCGGCGAAGTGGTCGAGGATGGCGTAGGCATCCGTGGCGTGGCCAGACTGGATGGCCGCCTGCGCGGCGAGATAATCGGCGTAGTCTGCCATTGCTTCACCGGAGTGTTTGGCCAGGGTGAAGTTGGCGATTGCTTCGGGGTAGCGATGGTCCTGCATATAGGCGTGGCCAAGGGCGAGATAGGCCGCGGCTGCTGCTTCACCGGGATGGGCGCGCGCGTAGGCGAGGACCCCGGCGTAGGCGGCCGGCGAGCGCGCGGCGGCAAGCTGCTGGGCCATGGGACGCAGTTGCGCGGAGGCGAGGAAGGCCTTGGTGAGCTTGATGCTGCGCGGGGTTGGGGGCTTGTAGGATGCGCGCCTGCGGGCGCTGGACTTGGCGGATTTTGCCTTCGACGCGGCGGCGCCGGAAGACGTTTTGCCGGTCGACGATGCGGATTGTTTGCGGACGCTGGAGGTTGCGGTAGAGGGCTTCGCGGATTTGGCCGACGCGGTCTTCGCGGGAGGAACCTTTGCGGCGGGCGTTTTTTTTACCGAAGCGGACGGCGCGTCAGCAGGCGGCTTCTTTGCCGCCGTTTTTTTTGCGGCTGGCGTCTTTGAGGTTGTGCCAGAGCCGGCGGCAGCAGAGGACTGCGCGGACGGATCCCGCGCAGCCAAGCTGTTTCCAGGCCACAGCAGACAAGTCAAAACCGCGGCCACACAATACGAGGTCTTTCTGTCCAGCATTCGATTACGCTCCAACCATCGATTATCCGGCGAATCACGGCGGGCAGGCGCATTCCTGTACTGCATCCCGATATAGTTCACGCTTTAACTCTAAGCTGTGTTGCTGCTTTGTCGCGCGTCACGCAGCCGGGCGAACCACTTGAGGTACATCCGCAATTCTGTCCTCTCGTCCCTTGATCGCAAGCGATCAAGGGACGAGAGACAAGAAATGAGCGCTCGTTTTGGCGCGGCTGAAGCCGTGCCCTTCCGATTTAGTTTTGGCATGGCTGAAGCCGTGCCCTTTTGGTTAAGCAGTACTGCTTCGAAACGTATGCCATTGCCCGCAAGGTGGCGGCGCATTTACACTTGAGGGAGTTGCGGTGAGCGATCCCGCGCGCTTTGCGATTCTGCGCCCGGCGGGCAGGATTGATTCTCAATACCGATTCCGACCGTACCGTTGCAACTTTTACCAATGCCAGCCATCCAATCACAAGTCGCGGAAGAGGTCCACCCAGACGTTGCGCTGGTAGCGCGCGCGAAGCTGGGAGACACGGCGGCGTTCGAGCAGTTGGTACGGCAGTATGAACGGCAGATCTTCAGGGTTGCGCAGCACATCACGCAGAACCGCGAGGACGCGGAAGACATCACGCAGGACGCGTTCTTCAAGGCATACGAGAAGCTGGAGCAGTTCCAGGGGAACTCGAAGTTTTCGACGTGGCTGGTGCGGATCGCGGTGAACGAGAGCCTGATGCGTCTGCGCAAGCGCAAGACGAGCAGGACCGTCTCGATGGACGAGGACGTGCAGACGGAAGATGGATCGATTCCGCGGGACTTTGCCGAGTGGAGACCGAACCCGGAGCAGCTATATGGACAGAGCGAACTCGGCGACATTCTGCGCAGGGCCATCAAGGGTTTGCCGCCCGGATTCCGCACCGTGTTTACGCTGCGCGATGTGGAGAACCTGTCGACCGAAGAGACAGCGGAGGCACTTGGCTTGAGCGTTCCGGCGGTGAAATCGAGGCTGCTGCGCGCGCGGTTGCAGTTGCGCGAGCGGTTGAGCCGCTACTTCCGGCAGAAGAACGGGGAGGCAAAGGCGTGACCTGCACCGAGTTCCTGAGCAAACTGGATGACTACTTCGACGGCAAGGTGGATGCAGACCTGCTGGCCGAAGTCCAGGCGCACATGCATAAGTGCAGCCACTGCGAGGTGGTTCTGGACACCACGCGCAAGACCATCTCAATCTACCGCGAGAACGAGGTGTATGAGTTTCCAGAAGAGCTGCGCGAACGGCTGCATGCGGCGATCATGAAGAAATGCTGCAAGGCGAGGGCGTGAAGCGGGTACGACGTTCACCCGGCTGTACAGATGTTCCGCGGAAGAATGGTTGATTGCCACTTTTCGCAGAAGGCCCAGGGCTAAAGCCCATTGATTCGATTGGCCATATTCAGGGGGCTGAAGCCCCCTGCTCCCTCCCAAAGACAAAATCAGGAGTTTTTTTGCGGCCTGTGAAGCGCCACGCTCCCTCCCAAAGACAAAATCAGGAGTTTTTCTGTAGCCTGTGAAGCACCACGCTCCCTCCGAAAGACGGAAACAGGAGTATTTCTACAGCCTGTGAAGCCGCCTGCTCCCTCCGAAAGACAGAAACAGGAGTATTTCCGCGGCCTGTGAAACCGCCTGCTCCCTCCCAAAGACAAAATCAGGAGTTTTTTTGCGGCCTGTGAAGCGCCACGCTCCCTCCCAAAGACAGAAACAGGAGTATTTCTACAGCCTGTGAAGCACCACGCTTCCTCCCAAAGACGGAAACAGGAGTATTTCCGCGGCCTGTGAAGCCCCCTGCTCCCTCCGAAAGACAAAATCAGGAGTTTTTCCGCAGCCTGTGAAGCACCACGCTCCCTCCAAGCAGCCCTGGTGGCCGCCAGCCGTACGATTCAGGCTGTAAGATTGTCCCGGCGCGGAAGCGCGTCTGGTGCTCAATCTTCGATCAAGCTAGAGGCCTAAATTCCATGTTCCGATTTGCGGTTGCCCTGCTGTTCGCATCCGCCATGAATTCCATGGCGCAAACGCCTGCACCGGCCCTGAATGGCGCAGCCTCGCCAACACAGAATGGCGCAGCCTCGCCAACGCAGAACGCCGCAGTCTCGCCAACACAGAACGGCGCAGCCTCGCAGGTTGCGATCCAGGTCGATCTGGCGAAGTCGCTGGGAGCGTATAGGCCGATTGGGGACTGGTTCGGATACGACGAGTCAAACTACACAACGATGAAGTACGGGCGGCAACTGCTGGGCGAGCTGCACGACCTCGCGCCCGCGCCGGTGTATATTCGCGCGCACCATCTGTTCACGTCGGGGGATGGGGTGGCGCGGCTGAAGTGGTCTTCGAGCAACGTGTTTACGCTGGATGCGAATGGGAAGCCGGTGTACGACTTCACGGTCCTGGACCAGATCTTCGACGTCTACCACGCGGCCGGGGTGCGGCCGATGGTGGAGCTTGGATTCATGCCGGAGGCGCTGGCGACGGGCGCGGGGCCGTATTATGTGCCGTATCCCAAGACGCTGGACGGATCGGTGCAGAGCCCGCCGAAGGACTACGCGATGTGGGGCGAACTGGTGCGGCGATTCACCGAGCACATGGTGGAGCGGTACGGCAGGGACGAGGTTGCGACGTGGTATTTCGAGGTGTGGAACGAGCCGGACATCAGCTACTGGAAGGGCACTCCGGCGGATTACTTCAAGCTATATGACTACTCGGTGGCGGGGGTGAGG
>Ga0224530_1001847_pt1 | contig 10418 bp, 4 predicted proteins | sample CBST75metaG_FD_179873 | JGI IMG/M metagenome (GOLD analysis project Ga0224530, IMG submission 179873) | Peat soil microbial communities from Stordalen Mire, Sweden - C.B.S.T75 | ecosystem: Environmental > Terrestrial > Soil > Wetlands > Peat | place: Sweden: Norrbotten County, Stordalen Mire...
TGTTTGCTGTCATCGTGCAGCTATGCGCGCTATCCCTTTCAGCGCAAAGTGTTGTGAAAGGGAGAGCGATTGACGATCAGGGAGAACCGCTTGCCGGCGCTACCGTGATGATCAATCACAAACAAGGTCAATATACGGATTCGCATGGTGATTTTCGTTTCAACAACGTGTCACTTTCCCATGTTGAGTTGTCTGTTTCGTTTATTGGTTACGAAAGCCTGAAACAAGACGTTACTGTTCCTTCCGAAACCGTTTTACGGTTAAAGAAAAGTGCACAATGGTTGAACGAGGTCACTGTGTCGTCCACGCAAGCCACGGCACAATCGCCTGTCGCGTATTCAAATCTGACCAAAACTCAGTTGAATCAAAACAATCTTGGGCAGGACATTCCTTACCTGCTTTCTTTTACCCCCTCGTTTGTGGTGACTTCCGATGGAGGTACCGGCATCGGTTACACGGATTTCCGTATCCGTGGCACGGATGATTCGCGAATCAACGTCACGATCAACGGGATACCTTACAATGATGCCGACGAACAAGGAACATTTTGGGTCGATATCCCTGACATTGCATCTACATTGGACAACGTTCAGGTGCAGCGGGGCGTTGGGACTTCCACCAATGGAGCAGGTGCTTTCGGGGCGAATATCAATTTGCAAACGGAAGGCGAAGCTGCTAATCCAACCGGTGAAGTCAGTCTGAGCTATGGCTCTTTCAACACGTTCAAAGGGAATGTAAAAGTGAGTTCCGGCCTGATCAATCATCATTGGGCTATCGATTCCCGGTTCTCGTCCATATCGTCCGATGGATATATTGATCGGGCAACCGCTCGTTTGTATTCTTACTTCTTGCAAGCGGGTTATTATGACACCAATACCACGGTGAAATTAGTCACGTTCGGAGGGAGCGAGAAGACCTATCATGCCTGGGATGGAGTGCCGGCAGATTCTTTGGCAACACATCGTACCTATAACCCTTGTGGTTTCATGGGGTTCAATGCCAACGGACAGCCTTTGTATTATAAGAATCAAACCGACAATTACCTTCAAACAACCTATCAGTTGATTGGCGTTCATCGCTTCTCCGATCAACTCAGCCTTAATGCCGCTTTGCATTACACGCCGGGGTCGGGTTATTATGAAGAGTACATGCAGGATCAAACACTGAGTCAATACGGCCTGACTCCTTTCATGGCGAATGGAGTTGAAATCACAAACAGCGATTTAGCGCGTCAGCAATGGATGACGAATCAATTTGCAGGCGGTGTGTTTACGCTCAACTATCAGGTACAAAAACTCACCGCGCAAGTAGGCGGGGGTTTGAACAGATACTGGGGCGACCATTACGGTGAAGTGATTTGGGTGCAGAATTACGTTGGCAACCTGCTTCCCGACCAGCAATATTACCGCAATACGGTCAGCAAGTGGGATGCTAATTTCTACCTGAAACTCAATTATGAGCTGTTGCCCAAGGTAAATGTGTACACCGATTTGCAATACCGTCAGGTCAATTACTCCCTCTACGGGCAAAATGAAAACTGGGACGATGCGTTAGGTGAAATGCAGCCTTTGGACGTTGATAAACAGTTCCATTTCTTCAATCCGAAAGTGGGGTTGATGTATCGGCCTTCCACTCATCATGAGTTCTTTGCCTCGTTTGCCGTGGCTCACCGCGAGCCGACACGGACTAACTACACGGATGCTACTTCCGCTACCTGGCCAACGGATGAAACACTTTACGACACAGAGATTGGTTATAAATATGCTCTTTCCTGGGCTGCCATTGGTGTAAACGGCTATTTTATGGATTACGATAACCAGTTGATTCTTACAGGACAAATCAATGATATTGGAGAATCGCTCACGTCGAATATTCCCAAAAGTTATCGTGCAGGTATTGAGCTGACGAGTGGTCTGCACCCTTTCTCATGGCTAAAGTGGGACGGCAATCTGACCCTGAGTCAGAATCGAATTAAAGATTTCACGGAATATGTGGATGTTTACACCGGCGCTAACTGGGATCGTCAGGTATCCAATTATTTGGGCACCGTTCCGATTGCTTTCTCGCCTTCCGTCATTGGCAACAGCGTGTTAGCCTATTTGAACGGAGCGTTCGAAGCTGATTTTGAAACCCATTGGGTCGGGAAACAATACATTGACGACACAGGCAGCAACGACCGTTCCTTAAGTGCCTATTGTGTCAATAACGTTCGGCTGAGTTATGTCTTCCCGTTCAAAGGGCTGCAAAAGGTACAACTATCCCTGTTGCTGAATAATGTATTTAACGCGATGTACATCAGCAATGCATGGACGTATTCCTGTTATTACCAAGCCTCTGCCGGTGATCCTTTAACGCGGAGTAACGAATTTGGTTATTTCCCTCAGGCAGGGTTTAATTGCCTTGTAGGGCTAAGCATAAAGTTCTGAAACGTTAAACCCCGTTTTTATACCTATCGCCTGACAAAGTCATTCACTTTGTCAGGCGATGTTGTTTTGTGTGAGTATCTGATATTTATCCTAAAGTCATTTTTAGACAATCATTTGTCAAATTTGTCCGCAGGACTAAATGTGCATATGGTACATTTTCAGGAATACATTCTGACTCCAACTTGGAGGATTGAATTCATATCTCCTTATTTACAAGTCTTTACGGACTGTTTCCACATAAAATAATTGCTAAAAAAAATGGTATCGACCCGATTAAATATTCAATCGACCCGATTGTAATTACTATCGCTCCGATTTAATATTCGATCGCTCCGATTGTAATTACTATCGCCCCGATTCAATATTTGATTGACCCGATTGAATTTTTGACAGACCCGATACAAAATTTATTTGCCCATATTGCAACTTCCACAGCATGTCTATATCTTATAGTGCGTTAATTATTAGTTTATTAATTCAAAAAATCATTCTTATGAGAAAATTAAAAGCGCTTTTGGATTTTATCCAATTTTCGATTCCGGAAAAAATTTCGTTTTGCTACAAAGTGATTGCCAAATGGAACCTTAAACTTTACCCCCGCGGTGCGAAAAGTGGTGGCGTAAGCCGGCAACATGAAGAAAGCGAAAAAACAAGAACGCATGAGCTTCTCTTTCTGAAGTCCTACTGACCGGATGGTTGAAAAGTTGTCCGGTCAGTTTGTTTTAAACCCCTGCGCCGGGACAATATCCTGCCTGTGTTCTCATCCGGTGACTTCAAACCATCAGATGAGTAAAATACTAAAGGCTATTGAATTTTTGTACTCTAAAACAAATATTTCCCACGATATAAATTATTTATGAGATGGTTTGTAAATGAAAAACAATATATTTGCAGGGGAAAAATCCGGAGAAAATTGTCTGAATGAGGATTTACAGAATAACAATATAAATTCCCTTATTGTCGCAAAAATGACAGATTATTAGTTCAAGTTTAGGCGCAGCCGTAACTTGAACGGGAAATTGAATGAGCCCTGTTGGAACGGGATGTGCCATTTTTAACTGATTGTGGTTGCAAACCACATTGGTTTTGGGCACAAGATACACTTCATTAATCTTGCGCCAATCGGGGTAATCTGGAGACTATGCCGAACGTAGGCAAGAATAAAAAAAAGACAAAATGAGCATTTGATATGATTATAAAGACTAAAAATCATAAGCGGAAGTGGCAACGAAAATTTATTAAAATGATTTTCGATTATAGCAGCGATAAAAAGAAATACGTCACAAAGATAGCTCTTGAAAATCCGAATCTTATAAATAAAAAAATGAGGAATTACCGAAATACTTATTCAAATACTATTCACCGACTACGGAAAATATTTTAGATATTAAGAATCAAAGACTATGGTTATCTCATCCAAAATCATTTAATGACCCATTTGATTGCAATATCGGGTACGACAATGAAAAATTTGAGAAAAGTTGTTTAATACAATTTATTGCTGATAGTGGTTGTGTCGAAGAATATGAAAAATTAAATGGTTTTACAATTGAGGATAAGTCAAGAATTCAAAGAAGTAATTTAGGAGATGGTTTTTATTGGGACAGGGAAATAGAAAACTATAGCAGTGTCAAGTGGAAAATCTTAGAATCAAAATCTGATGAATTTAAAAGTAAAGTGCGTAATTTTTTAAACATCAAATCACGACAATTAGATACAAAGATTACAAAACTAAAAAACATTGATATAAGAATAGCTTGCTTTTCCGAGTTTGACAGATATGATGATTTTCACAAACAAATTGTAATGTGGTCACATTACGTTGAAAACCATCAAGGTTTTTGTATTGAGTATGACCTTGAATTTTTAAAAAAGGATATTCAGTTTTCGTTAAAAGATTATGAATTCCATTCTGAAAAACTCAAATACTTAGAAGAAAGAAATGAGGCAATAATTAAAGCGGGACTTTTCCCAATTGAATACACATGTAACAAAATTAATATTCCTGTAACAAAATTAAATCAAATAAACATTGATTCTACTGGTAACATAAACTATAATAGTAACATTGATGAATTGATTTATAAAACATTCATTGTTAAATCTGCAAGTTGGAGTTATGAAAAGGAATGGCGAATTATTATTAATGGAAAAATATGCAATTACTATAATAATAAGATCCCTTTTCCTTACATAAAGACAATTTATTTGGGATGTAAAGCAGAAAAAGAATTAATTGACACAATGATTACTATCGGAGAAAACATTGGTGCCAAAGTGATTTTATTAAAAATGGATGCACAAAAATTTATTTTAGAAGAGACAGGAATAGATCATTACAAATTTCTCAATGAACTAAAACAATGGGCGAACCCTTATAATTAGTGTCAAACCCCGCTGACACGGTTTTGTAATTCGTGCTGAATACATTAAAAACAACTATTTAGGTTACAGGTCAAAGGCATGCGCCAGCGTGGGTAAAATACTTGATATAATAAATTAACGCGAATTCGATATAAAGGGAAGATACCCTAATCCTTTCTTCTTTATACCCAAGAGGCTGTCTGACACTTTTTAGACAGCCTCATTACTATTTCCACAGGAACAAAATAGATATTAAACACATCCATTCATGAATAATGAGAATCGACTACTCCTATTTCTTTCTGCACTTATTCACATATTAAATTGCAAAAATACAATTATTATTTACATCTTTGTAGTTGCAAAATAAAGTTGCGGGAATATCCACAACTTGTCAATTTTTATCACGCCCTAACCGTATATTGATATGTTTAGAAAAAATATTCTGCTTGTATTATTCTGTCAATTAGCGTTTTTAAATCATTCTTTTGCTTCCAACAATGATGCCTATTCCAAAGGATGGTCTGCATTTGCCGAAAACAACCGCACAGAAGCCCGTAAATCTTTTACTATCGCGTTACAAAATCCGGAATCGAAAGCCGATGCTTTGTTAAGCCTCTCCCTATTGGATTGGAGCGAATGGAAATTGGACAGTGCCTTTGTGAACTTCGAACGTTTTTACTACTGCAGCCCCAATCCTTATCCCTATCTGTATGCTTTGTTCTCGATGCCGTTTTTATACGAGAGCGATGGGATATTACCTCCAAACAAACTCAATTTTTTCGAAAAAATAGTTGCCGATCCAAAGATAAACGGTACGCTGAAAGCTATGATTTATCATCGACTCGGCATGCATTATCAAAGTGGCAAGAATGATCAGAAAGCAAAAGAATTGTTTGCCATGATGGGTTCTATCAATAACTGGCAAGTGCTGGGGTCGTTTGATAACACTTCGGGAAGCGGTTTCGCAAAAGACTGGGGAGCCGTAACGAAGAAATCCGCTAAGGATGTATTTAAAAACAAGGTGGATGCAGATGTCAGATGGTACACGCCCACGGCTAACAAACCCGACAATTGGTTTTATTTAGATTATTGTTTTGTGCTAAACGATGCTATTATGTATGCACAATCTTTTGTTAACAGCCCGTCAGTTCAAGAGGTATATTTGCGTATCGGCACTTCGGGTTCTCTCAAAATTTGGGTTAACGATGCGCTGGTATCGTCGATTCCTGAAGAACGAAACTGCGATCTGGACATCTACGGCTACAAGGTGAAATTGAACAAGGGTACCAACCGTATTTTAGTACAAATAGGCCAAAGTGAAATTACCAATGCCAATTTTCTGCTTCGTTTAACCAATGCCGACGGCAATCCTATCGCCGGTCTTAGCAGCTCGACTACCAATTCAGACTACACACCATCGTCTGACAAGACTCCCTCCTCACTATTACCTTTCTTTGCCGAAGAATTTCTGGAGACCAAAGTGAAGGAACAACCCGAAAATATTCTTAATTATCTGTTGTTAGCTGAAACATACCTGAGAAACGACAAGGCTTACGAAGCTACCAAGATATTAAAAAATGCAGAACAGCTCGCTCCTAAGTCATCATTGGTGGAATATCATTTGGCAGAGGCTTATTATCGTGCAAGAAACCAGACGGATTACGACAAGGAGATGGAGAACATCAAAAGAAATGATCCCGAGTCGTCTGTTGCATTGCAAGAAACCTACAACGAAGCGATAAAATCCGAAAAATATTCGGAGGCGGAGACAATTTGCAAAAAAGCCAAAGATCTATATGGCGAAAATAGTGTAACAGAAGAGTGGGATATAAACATAGCTTCGTATCAAAAACGAATCAACGATGTTATTTCGATGGCAAAAGCGCTTTATTCCAAATATCCGGAAAGCCAATATTACATGAATATAAATTATTCCATTGAAACGAATATTTCTAAGAATTCCAAAGCTGCTACTTCAATTGTAGAAAATTATTGCGATAAATACTTTAATTGCGATGCTTTGGAAACATTGTCCAATATTTATTTCGATCAAGGCAATGCTGACAAAGGGTTAGACGTGTTGAGGCAACGAATAGAAAAGATGCCCTACGCTACAGGATTTCTTGATAATTTAGCTTCAGTATTATATCGCATGCAAAAATATAAAGAAGCGTTGGCGGTAACAGATCAAATGATAGCAATGGCACCTTATTTGCCGGCAATATACAACACCCGGGGATATATCTGTAAGAATATGAACGAAGTGGAAAAAGCGAAGGAGAATTTCAAAAAGTCCATTTATTACGGCCCTACTTCCTATGATTCAAGGACACAACTTCGTTTATTGGAAAATAAAAAAGAGGTAGCTGACCTGTTTCCAAAAAACGATCTGGACGCGCTGATTGCCAAAGCACCTTCTTCTAAAGAATATCCTGAAGATCATTCTATTCTTTTGCTGAATGATAATCAATTGGTCGTTTATCCAGAAGGAGCCAAAGAATACCGCTATGAACTAGCAGTAAAAATATTGAATCAAGCAGGTATTGATAATTGGAAAGAATATAACATCGGGTATAATGACGATAACCAAAAACTGATTATCGACAAAGCAGAAGTGATAAAGGTAAGTGGAAATAAAGTGAAAGCTGAAACAAACAACGACAACAAGTTGGTATTTACCAATTTAGAAATAGGAGATGTATTACATTTGGATTATAGGATACAGGATTTTTCAACGGGTGAATTGGCGAAGCATTTTTTCGATCAATTCCTGTTTCAATACTCAGTTCCTTCAATGGTCAACAGATACAGCATTCTTGTTCCGAAAGACAAACCGTTCAAATACGTAGTAACAAATGGAAACATACAACCGTCCATAACCGATGTGGAAGGAATGAAACTCTATCGTTGGAAATCTGATAACCTACCTGCTGTAAAACAAGAACCTCGTATCAGTTCACTTGTTGATATTGTTCCCACGTTGTCTTTCAGTAGCATTCCCAACTGGAAATATGTCAGCAACTGGTACCGGGATTTAACTACGAGCAAATTCAATTCGGATTATGTGCTCAAAGAGACTGTGAACAACATATTGAAAGGAAAAGAAAACGCGACTCCTATAGAAAAAGCGAAGTTGTTCTACAATTATATTCTTGAAAACATCACCTATTCTAACGTATCATTCATGCATGGAAATTTTGTTCCACAGAAGGCATCAAGAACTATCACTACCCGTTTAGGTGATTGTAAAGACGTATCTACACTGTTCGTTGCCCTTTGTCGTGAAGCAGGAATCAATTCCAACTTGGTATTAATTGCCACCCGCGATAACGGACAAAAGCAGTTACAACTTCCTTCCGTCAACTTTGACCATTGCATCGCCCAATTAAATGTAGACGGTAAAGCCTATTACCTCGAACTCACAGATAACAAATTACCATTCGCCGCCGCACTTACTGTCGATCTGAAGTCGAATATACTATCCATACCTTTGGATAACGAACCTTTCGGTGATAAATTATTGACGATGGATATGCCATTCAGGCAACTAAATACCATTCAACGCCTTAGCAAAATAACCTTCAACAATAACGATATGCTCATCGCCCACCATTCGACGCGTTTCGCCGCATTTGCTTCTTACCTCCGTCAGGCGTATGGAGACTTGGGAAGCGAAGAGCAGTTGAAACAAATCAGTCAGGCAGTGGCCTCGGACTACAGCGTGCCTGTAAAAGTCAGCAATCTTACTTTTAAAAACTTGGATAATTTAGCTGATAGTGCAGATTGTGATTTTGATATAGAGGTAAAAAACGCCTTGCAAGATGTAGCCGGCATGAAGATTCTCAGACTTCCATGGACAGATAGAATAAGCTCTTTGGAAGACGTGACGGCTGAAACAAGACAATACCCGATGGAGTTTTGGTCTTATCAACCCGAAGACATCAACGTGGAACAAATTGATATTGTTTTACCTCCGGGTAAACAATTCGTGGAGCTTCCGCAAGACGTCCTGTTAACCTGTGCAAACGCCTCTTATCAGTTGACCTACAATAACAAAACACCCGGGATAGTCACTATCCGTCGCACTTTGCAACGAAAAACGGAAGAGGTCTCCACGCAGGAATATGTCGCTTTTAGAGATTTCATAAACAAAGTAAGCGAGAACGACAATAAACAATATGCGATAAAATAATGAAGAATTAATAGTGAATTTGATTAATTCAAAGATTCCAGAATCTTTTATATCAAGTAATTAAAACAAAAGCCTCTAAGGGGTTTTCTACACAATCTTTCATCCGCACATTAGCAACTTCTACACATAACTCATTGCGCAAAAACTAAACCCGCTCTTTTATTTTTGGTTGTTTGGTTTGATTGCCGATAGTTTCCGATTATACTGTTTGATTAAATTCAACGTGGTGACATCGGTATTGAAAATGGAATTTAATCCCTGCTGTTCCATGGGAGGATCACCCGTTAATTCATCTCCGGCTTTCCACTGACAGTGATCGTTCGAGGATCTTCCTTCACCTCCGAAAGCCCAAAGGTTGATGCCATCAAACGAAGGACATCCTTTCACAAGTATATCGAAAAGCACTTTGAAGTAACGATCGCGGTATGTGGTGACCGCTTTAGTGCTAAACTGTTGTTGATCGCGCGGAAATCCTATTTCTTCAATAACCATTGGTTTATGAATCTCGTTGGCAAGTTTCGCATGTTCCCACACATATTGTTTCATGTTTTCTACCGTTGTTGTGTAGGTTGAGTCAAAATGTGCAAAATCAATCCATCCCCAGTTTTTTGCCCAAATATGAATAGTTGCATAGTCGATGTCCGGACTTTCGTGAATAGCTTTCCAGAGGTTGATGTCGTTTTCCGTTCCCATTTCGCCTTCGGTTCCTGTAGTTAACAGGTGGTTGCTATCGACCGATTTGATATATTTTGCTTCGGAGTATATCCACTGTTTGTAGATTTCTTTATTTGCCTGTCCATCAGGTCGTGGTTCGTTGGCAAGTTCCCATGCCATGATGGTCGGGTCGTTACGATAGGGGATATGGGTGTATTGATTGGTATGGCTGAAGATGAATTTACAATGGCGGTTGAACATTTCGGTACATTCCCGGCAACTGTAAAATTGACTGATAAACTTATTGAACTTATCCCAGCCGGCCACTGTAGGATACTCCATTGGAACGTTCTTTGCCCAAGCGAGGTATTGGGCATACCCGCCTGTCCATTCCCAGTTATTGTTCAGGAAAAGCACGGCAGTGATGTGTCGTTTGGCTAATTCGGCTAAGAAGTAATCGAGACCGGCAAGATTGTTTTCGTCATAAACGCCCGGGTTCTTTTGCAACGGGTAAGGCAATTGAGCCACAAAGGTAGATATCCCGTCAACGCCGACCATCGAGCGCACGTTCGTTACTCCTTCTTTTTGCAGGAGATCAAGCTCCCGTTTCAATCGGGCATGATTACCTCCTTGAGGAGCAGCAATCAACGGACCATACCAATAATTGACACCGATGAAGCGATACGCTTTCCCATCACGCATAAGTTGTCCGTTATGAACGGTTACAAAATCATTCCCGGTTGCAAAAGCGATCAGTGGAAAAAGTAACAGGGAGAAAA
>Ga0224530_1001856_pt1 | contig 10363 bp, 8 predicted proteins | sample CBST75metaG_FD_179873 | JGI IMG/M metagenome (GOLD analysis project Ga0224530, IMG submission 179873) | Peat soil microbial communities from Stordalen Mire, Sweden - C.B.S.T75 | ecosystem: Environmental > Terrestrial > Soil > Wetlands > Peat | place: Sweden: Norrbotten County, Stordalen Mire...
CCCCCGTGGGTCGGCGAAGCGGTGGATGACTGTTACAAAACATGCGCTTCCGCTTACAAAACATGTTCTTCCGTAGCCCGAAGGCACACATAATTCAAATTGATAAACGACCATCTGTGTGGCGGACACCACTAGATGCGCACATTGCAGAGATGGGCTACGGGTAACTCGGCGAGACAGGCGAGGATAAGGAAGCGATGTAGCTCGCCAGTTAGTTGACGCCCTTTGGCCGGGGCTTCGGGTGAAAGCTGGAGGATTGGTTTATTGCGGGAGATTCCCATTTGCGCGGAGATAATGCAAGGCATGGAACCGGTGGCGGAATGCCGGAGAGGATGGGAATTCCGCTTTTGGCGATTCTTCCATTTGTCCCAGGCGCTTTGGACCCGTAGAATCACAGCAGGGCCGACGGCGACGCTGCCCGTAGCGGCACCAGGTATCAATGAGCGAACAGGAAACAGGGATTCCCATTCAGGCGCAAGCGGTTTCGCCGGCATGGAGCAGAATCGAGCGGGCACGGCATCCCCAGCGGCCCTACCCCATGGACTTTATCGAGCGAATCTTCACGGATTTCAGCGAGATTCACGGGGATCGCGCCTTTGGCGACGACGAGGCCGTGGCGTGCGGCATGGCGCGGCTGGGCGGCGACGAGGTGCTGGTTATCGGCAACCGCAAGGGCGGGACGACCAAGGAGCGGGTGCGCCGCAACTTCGGCATGCCCCATCCCGAGGGCTACCGCAAGGCGCTCCGGTGCATGAAGATTGCGGAGAAGTTTTCGCGCCCGGTGATCAGCTTTATCGACTTGCCGGGAGCTTTTCCCGGTTTGGGCGCCGAGGAGCGAGGGCAGGCCGAAGCCATCGCGCGGAATATTCTGGAGATGTCGCGGCTGCGCGTACCCACGATTTCAGTGATCAGCGGCGAGGGCGGATCGGGCGGGGCGCTGGCGCTGGCCGTGACTGACCGGGTGCTGATCCTGGAGAACGCGCTTTACTTTGTAATTACTCCGGAGTCGTGCGCGGCCATCATGTGGCGCGATGCGGCGCATAAGCAACAGGCGGCCGAGGCCATGCGCATCTCAGCGCCGGAGGTTGCCGCGCTGGGCTGCGTGGACGAGATTGTCGCAGAACCGGCGGGCGGCGCGCACACCGATCCCGAGGCTGGGGCCGGGATGCTGGGCAGTGCGCTGAAGAAGCATCTGGCCGAGCTCAAGGCGACGCCGATGGATATTCTGGTGGCCGCGCGGCAGCAGAAGTTCCGCAACATAGCGCAGTTTTATACGGAAGGTTAGTTCTGGTGGCGCATCGGCAAGGGAAGATTGGCGGCGCACGAGGCCGGCTGGGATCAAGCAGGCCAGCCTGCGGCGGGTTCCTTTGCGATCAGCTCACTGGCGGCACGCCCGCAGGGGCTGGACAGACTGCGGAAAGACTCGGGATTTCGGGCGGAATTGGCGCAAAACGTCCTTCAGGGGCTAAAGCCCACATTCATTTCAGGGCGGTTACGGCACGACTGAAGTCGTGCCCTTTCAAAGCTGCGGAATCTTTCGCCGAATGCCTGGCCGAGAGGTGCGCATGAGCACACCTGAGGTTGGAGCAGGCCGGTTTCGCGCCTATGCGCAGTTTGTTGCCGCGGTTCTGTACTTCTTCTTTGCGCGTGCGTTGGCCTGGCATGGGGCGCAAGGGCTGGCAAACGAGCAGTGGGCTCCGCTGGCAGAGCAGGCAATGCTGGTTTTTCTTCTGCTGCTGGGTTATGCGGGGCTGGGATTCTGGCTTGACCGCCAGACACACCCGGTAAGCGCGCAGGGATTGCCGCGACGGGCGGGCTGGCCAGCCGAAGCGGGACTGGGCCTGGCCGTGGGTTGGTCGGTGGCCGTGGTGTGCGTGCTGCCGATGGTGGCGGCCGGCGGCATCGCCATTGTGCTTAGCCTGCAACTCTCCGCCTGGGGCTGGCTGGCGGCTGATGCTGCCTTCTTTACTTTGGCCGCACTGGCTGAGGAGATTGCTTTTCGCGGTTACGGATTCCAGCGCTTCGCTCATGCGGTGGGGCCGATCGGGGCGACGCTGGGATTTGCGGCGTTTTATGCCATTGTGCAGTCGCTTGTGCCGGGATCGAGCCGCGCCAGCATTGCTGTTTCAATTGCGCTGAGCCTGGTGCTCTCAACGGCTTATCTGCGCACTCGGGCGCTGTGGCTGAGCTGGGGGCTCAACTTCGCCTGGAAAGCCAGCAGAGCGCTGCTCTTCGGGCTTGCCGTGAGCGGCGTAAACAGCCACTCGTCCGTGGTGCAGGGCGACCCGATGGGACCGTTCTGGCTTACCGGCGGAGGGTATGGCCTGGACGGCAGTTGGATAACATTTGTGGTACTCATCGCAGCGCTGCCGGTAGTTTTTCGGGTGACGCGCGATTTGGACTTCCGCTTCAACGCGCCAGTGATTGTGCCTGGAGGGATTGCTGTGGATTTGGACGCGGCAGCGCGACGCCAGCATGAGACCGCGATGGGGCCGGCCGAGTCTGCGGCGAACGCTCCCGCGTCTCCAGTTCTGGTGCAGATTCTGCCGGTTGCCACGCCGCTTCCAGTTGCCCGGCAGGAAGCGCCGCCAACGGAACGGGCCGTCGATTCTCAGTAGTGATGGAATGAACATGCGGATTCGCCTTTCGGCATCCGCTCCCACATGAATATTGCTGTAATTCCGCGCGAATTTTGTTGTAAATCATAGAGCAGTAGGGATATAGTCGATTTTTCCTCTGAATTTGCTGTTTTGGATACTTCTGAAGTTTGTTTCCGAGGTGTGCCCATGGTTTGCCCGAAATGCCAATCTGGCTCTCTTTCCATTATCCCGGCTGAAATCAGGCTTTATCGCAACCGTCCTCGCACTCTGAGCCACCCGCCCATGACGCCCTCCCCGGATGTTCAGGTGTGTCTGGATTGTGGGTGGTCGGAGTTTTCGATACCGCGCTCGTGGCTTTCGGCGGGGTGGTTGCGTTCGCCGCGCCCTGAGGCTGCCGGGAGCGGGGCGGGAATTGCGCCCTCGAAGATACCCGCACTCACGACCTGATTGATCGTGCCCTGTAACGGTGCATGGATGCTGCGAAAGGGACGCCTGGATTGCGATCCAGACCAAGAAAGGCCACTGGTTTCCGTTTTGTGGTGACGTGTACTGTAGCGTTTACTGTAATATTCTCCAAAACAGGCTGTGAGGTTGACGACGTCCGATTCCTTGACGGAATTCCATGAGAGGGGCGGAGCGCGTTGAGCCGCCAGAGGGGTTCAGCAAGGGCGGTTTGTGGCGCGGAGGCGGAGAGTTTTGCAGCCCGGAACCTTCAGCAGGATTGTGAGCGTATGAAACCTATTCTTCGTTCGGCGCGGTTATGGTGTTTCCTCGTTCTTCTGGTTTTTGCGAATTTCTCGCAGGCGCAAGATTCGGTGCGCCCAGCCGGCGCGTGAGCGGTTGTCACTGGACCGCGGGTGGCTGTTTCATGAGGGCGACATTCCATTTCCGGTGATTTCAGGGCATCAGGCATCGTATGACAACGCCAAGGCGGGCAGCTCGTCGGGAGCGGCTTCTCCGGAATTCGACGACTCGTCGTGGAAGGAAGTAAACCTGCCGCACGATTGGGCGGTGGAACAGCCGTTCGATCAGAAGGCGAATCTCGCGGAGGGATATCGCGCGCGGGGAATGGGCTGGTACCGGAAGTATTTCCGGCTCGATCCGGCGGACCACGGCAAGCATCTGGAGCTACAACTGGACGGCGTGGCGACTCATTGCACAGTCTGGGTTAACGGTGTGCTGTCGGCGTGTAACTGGTCGGGCTATAACTCTATCTACATCGACATAACTCCGATCGCGAAGTATGGCAACGAACTGAACACGATTGCCGTGCAAGTGGATGCGATTGCGCAGGAAGGCTGGTGGTATGAGGGCGCGGGACTTTATCGCCATGCATGGCTGGTGAAGCGCAACCCGGTACATATTGAAACCGACGGAGTCTTTGCGAATCCCATCCGCGGCGCCGATGGAAAATGGTCGATCCCGGTTGAGACGACGCTCTATAGCAGCGATAAAACCGCAGCTCGCGTAGAAGTGGAGTCAACCCTGATTGACCCCGCGGGAAAACCGGTGGTGAGCGGCAAAACCATGGTTTCCGTTGAGCCTCTGAAAGAGCAGGTTGCCAAGTTCTCAGTCGCGGTGAAGTCGCCCAAGCTGTGGTCGGTCGATGAGCCTACGCTGTACTCGGTTCGCACGGTTGTGAAGCGGGATGGAGCGGTCGTGGACGAAGTTACCACGCATTGCGGATTCTGCACGATCCGCTTCGATGCGGACAAGGGATTCTTTCTGAACGACAAGCCGCTGAAGCTGCTAGGAACGGCCAACCACCAGGATCACGCTGGAGTGGGCGTGGCAGTGCCGGATGCGCTCTGGGATTATCGCGTGCGGCTGCTGAAGGAACTTGGCTCGAATGCCTATAGGGCCTCACATAATGCGCCCGCGGCGGAGTTCCTGGATGCGTGTGATCGACTGGGAATGCTGGTGATGGATGAGAACCCGGTGGACTTTTCAAGAAATCCAGTGGCCAGCGACCCGCAGTTTCTTTCGCAATACATGAGTTTCATGGCCGACCTCATCGAGCGCGACCGCGACCATCCGTCTGTCATTCTATGGGGCCTGGACAACGAATCGGACTATGGCTCGAATGTGGAGGCGACCTTCAAATATGTTCGCGCGGAAGATCCGCGGCGCGCCGCGCAGTTCAGTTGGGCGAGTCAGGTTCCTGTTGACCGCGAACTGCCCTACGATGTTTTCAGCTTTCATTATCCGTCGTTCAATGAGGATCTCGCGGCTTACGGCAACTCCGCGTTCAATCCGCATTCGCTGGTTCTTGACCGCAAGCCACAGCCGCGGATTCCGGTGCTTGCCGACGAGTTTGCGCACTTGCCGATTTACGATCCGGACGAATGGCGGCGCGATCCCAACGTGCATAATTTCTGGGGCGAAAGCATCAAGTATTACTGGGAGAAAATGTTTGCCACCGAAGGGGCGCTGGGCGGCGACATCTTTGGGCTGCCTGGCGGCCGCACATCGCTACCGCCGGAGTATTGGCTGATCAAGAAAGCCTATTCGCCGGTGCGCGTGGATAATCAGACGCTCGTCAACCCAGGGCCTGGAAAGCCATTGAACATTCCGGTGAAAAACTGGTTCGACCACACCGCATTGAGCGAGTTGAAAGTTCATTGGTCGGTGGGCAACGAATCGGGCGATATCTCTGGGCCGGCAGTTGCGCCACATGCCGCGGGACAATTAAAGATACCCGCGCGCAAGTGGCGCAACGGCGATGTTTGCGCCTCAAGTTTCAGCGTGCGAACGGTTTGGTTATCGAGGAATGCGCGCTGGCGGTTTCGCCTGTTTTGCCGGTTCTGCCAAAGCCGCAAGGTCCAGCGCCGCAGATCGCAGAAGATGCAAGCGCAATCACTGTTGCCGGAAGAGAATTCAAGATTGTGTTCAGCCGCCAGACCGGGCTGATCGTGAGCGGGATATATCAAGGCGCTGAAATCATCAAGGACGGACCGTATCTTCACATTCTGACTACAGACCAGGGGAAGTCCACTGTCGAGTTGCCGCCGTGGTCGTTGAAGCAGATCAGCACGGCGCGCGAAGGCAACGTGGCGGTCGTTCGCATCGAGGGAAGATATGGCCCAGCGGAAGTGACTTTTGAATTGCGCATTGACGGCGCGGGCTTGATTGCAACGAAATACAAGCTGGGAGCGTTTCCGTTCACAGCGCCGGTCGCGCATCCGAATCCGTGGAACGATTCGCATTTCGGCGGCTTTTCTGAGGTTGGAATCTCCTTTGTTTTGACCAACGGAGTTGACCGGCTGGCATGGAACCGAAAGGCTCTCTGGTCCGTTTATCCGCAGGACCACATTGGGCGGAGCGAGGGGCTTGCTCAACGCGCGATTGCAGTTGGATCATGGGCGCAAAGCGGCAGCAACGGCGGACCCGGCTACGGCGGCGGAGCGCAGGCAGGCGTTGCCGCGCCCAGCGCCTCGAACGATTTTCGCGCCATGAAGGAGTACATTTATTCGGCGGCTGCGCTGGTGGGCGGAACGGATTTAGGATTGCAGGCTGTGTCAGATGCGCACGATGCCGTGAGGATGGATCTCTCAGCCAACGCGAAGAGCGCGGGCGTGAGCATGATCGTCAACAACGAATGGAATTATCCGCAACTTGGCAACAGTAACTTCATGAAGCCGCCGGTCAAAGTCGGTGAAGGCTACACAAACACGGTGCGAGTGCGTTTCGTCCGCTATGACGCAGCGCCTTAACCTGCTCACGCACATAAGACAGCGTGATGTTGTACGTTGCGATAGAGTGTCCTGTTTTGACATCAAAAGAGCCAAAAAGGGCCAAGAAACGCCCGAAGATGGACCAAAATTCATGGTTTATGTTTACTGATATGCCAACATGCTTAAATTTTATGTTGTTCATTTAGTGCGACTTAGGTAGAAATTATGGCCGTAAAAGTGGCCTCCACAGGGGGGGGTGGAGCGAATTTTGGCTGGATTTTTGAACTCCTTGTCGGCATGGAAGAGACTTGGCATACAGATATTCTGCGCTCCTGGTGCCTAATTATCCGCAAAAGGCAATCCAGGGAATTCCCTTCGAGTTTACGGTCTCGACAGAGATCGGGGGACAGAGATTATTGATCCGGTTCTATTGAGTTGCTACGGCGCAGAGCAAAAGCAACCGCAGGTCCTTCGACTTCGCTTCGCTCCGCTCAGGATGACAGTTCTGTGGTGATGCAATTCTTCAGGGCCGGATCAGTAGAGATCAGAAAGAACGCTGGTTGGGGTTCGTGGTCTCCCACATTTCAAAATCGAGATGTGGGCCACCCGATCATTTGTGGATGGTCAGGTGTGGGCTACCCGCCATCACCGGTCCCCAAAAGCGAGGGACCGGTGGCACCCTCATCTCGGCTTGAAAGAGTGCCGAGATCAGGGCCACCCGTCCGATTAGGCGGTGAAGTGGAATTTCTCTTCAATGCGGTCAGCCACGCAGCCGGAACAAGAAAATCTTCAGCGCACGGACGAAGCCGTACTTGCCGAGGAGACGAAGCAGGCGCAGCACGGGCAAAAGCGGCGTTAGCAGCGGACCGGGGATGCGATGCGACTCGGCCCAGCCGCGGTCGCGGAGGTTTGGGGCGAAAAGGGCCAGGCGACGCCACAGACGCCAAGGGCCGCGTTCGATTTTGGCCGGGGCGATCCAGAGCTTTGGGTAGAGGAGTGGCGCCGACAGACCACTTAGTTTCAAGTGGATAAACGAGCGCGCCGAGCGGGCTATTTTCGGTTGCTTCAGGATTGCGGCCGCAAGCTCCGAAGGCAATGGCGTTCCCAGTGTTTCCCGCACCACGGCGCAGGCGGAGAGAAGCAGGCGCTCCAGGCCCTGGCACTGCGCTGTTTTCAGCAGGGATTCTCCGGAGCCATTTTTTTCGAGGAGCGCCAAGGCGCGGCTGAGATCGGCTATCCAAATCAATCTGGCGCAATGGTGCTTGAGCAGGTGATAGCAGAGGAAGAGGGTGCGATCTTCTTCCGGCATGACGCGGATGGGTTGTTCGCGAAAAGCGGCGATGCCGGAGCGGCTCCAGATTTCCTCCACATTGAGCGGACAGTGCCCCAGCGGCCCGAGGTGAGTATGCAACTCGACCATTGTGCCCTCACGAAAGTAGGCCCAATGATATCCGGTAGAGGGCTGTGAGCCGGTGGTAAAGCCGGAGGCAAGCAGAAGCGCTTTTGCGGCGGAATAGTCCTGTGGCCGCACCAGCAGATCGAGATCGACTGACTGGCGCGCGGCAATGTCGCCATAGAGGGCCTCGGCCAGCACGGGGCCTTTGAGGGGCAAAACTTCGATGCCGCTGAGGGCAAAGCCGGATAGCAGTGACTCCAACTCAGCGGCAAGAAGCTGGGAGTGAACCCATGCCGCGCGCCATGCCGTGGATAACTCCTCTGGCGCATAGGGCGCAAGCTGTGGATAAACAATAGCAAGTATCCTGTGTGTCTCTGCCAGCGCGAGCAGAGCAGACCAGTCCAGGCCGCCGGGAATCGCAAGGGGGGGCTCCGGCGACCCATGAGGCGGAGAATCCTGGCTGCGCAGAGACCGGCGCAGGCAATGGAGCAGGAATTCGATCTCGGGAGGGAAGGCCGGCATAGCTTCAGAGCCCGGCATCGAGATGCCGGAGCGCCCACTCGACGACAGGTTGCGCCTCGCCGCGCCATCCGCGCCATGCCGTGATGCGCGAGACGGCGTGGCTGGTGGCCTGGAATGCAGGCTCGGGAGACTTGTAGGCGGAGACGGTGTGGCGCAGTAGCTCAAGCACCGCGGCGCCGGGGGTGATTTGCCTGGGGCGCCAGCCCGCGCCGTGGCGATAACGGCAGGCAAGAAGCAGCGCCGGCTGAATCTCTTCGCGCCCAACGCCGCCCGCGCCGCCAAGCTCTTCAGCGGAGACAGGCGTCTGCTTCAAGCTGCCAGGGTGACGGCGAATTTGCAGTGGGCGGGAAAAGGGATGCACACGGCCAGCGCCGTCAAGCAGCGCAAATTCATCGGAGTAATATGTCGCTCCCGCCTCAAGGAAGCGTGCCACGAGTGTCGTCTTTCCATAGCAAGTTCGACCGGGAATCAGAATGGCCTGACCGCGCCAACCCACAACTCCGCAATGCACAAAGACGCGTTCCCTGGCCGCCTTGGCCACGCCTTGCGCTATCTGCGACTCGAAGAGATCCAGCAACTGCTCTTTGCCCTGGCAAATGGCCACGCGCCGCCCGTTGCGATTGAGCACGGCCGCGTCACCCTGCTGCCTGGCGAAAACGATGGAGTAGACATAGTCAGGGAACAAAGCATCGCCGCCGGGAACCAGGCTGGAGCCATACGGCAGCCGGGACAGCAGCGCAGGCATGGCCTCAGCCCTGTCAGTGCGCACCACCACCTGAGCGCCGTATGCCTTGACACACTGCCGGACCTGCCATGGGCTGCGCAACTGCATCACCATGCCCTCGATAGACCGTATCTTAAGAAAGAGGCACTGAACCGCTAGCTGGATGCGGGATGTGCGGAAGCCTTGACCGTGGTGACGAGCGGCAGCGCAACCAATAGCGCAGCGGCCCAGCCCAGCTTGCGGAAGAGTTGACGGCGGCCCAGGTTCGCGTCTTCGTCTTCAGGAAGGTCAACGCGTTCCATGAGTCCGTCCTTGTCGAGCCCGCGCAGGGCAAAGTCGACCACGCGGGTATCGGCCGGGGTTCCCGTCTCTTCAGCGAGGAGGCGCGCCAGTTCATCGGCAGAGGTTTTGCCGTCAGCGTGCCGCCAGACAAAGGCGGCTGAACTGTTGAGGCAAAAGGCCTGTTTGCGGGTGGAATCGAAAAGCAACAACTCCCCAGCCATTTCTTTCTGTACCAGGCCAGAAGAGTCCTTGCGCAGGGGGAACGAAACTATGGAGGAAATCATAATGACAGCAAAGATAAGGGAAGACAATAGGGGCGTCAAGACAATTATGAAGTGAAAAAGCAATGGGGAAGCCGATAGGCCTCCCCATTGTCTAGTGTTAGCGCCAGAGGCGCGGTTTGACGGCCAGCCTTAGTACATGCCGTCCATGCCGCCGCCGTGGCCGGCCGGTGCAGCAGACTTGGGCTCCGGAATCTCGACCACCAGAGCTTCGGTGGTGAGCAGGAGACCGGCGATGGAAGCCGCGTTTTGCAGTGCCGTGCGAGTTACCTTGGTGGGGTCGATGACACCGGCCTTCACCAGATCCTCGAAGACGCCAGTAGCGGCGTTGTAGCCAAAATGCTGGTCCTTGGATTCGAGCACCTTGCCTATCACCACAGCGCCCTCTTCGCCGGCATTGGCGACGATCTGGCGCAATGGCTCTTCAAGCGAGCGGCGAATGATCCGTGCGCCGATCTTCTCGTCGCCCTCAAGGGTCTTGATCAGGGCATCAACGGCCGGAATGGAACGCACCAGCGCAACACCGCCGCCGGGGACGATACCTTCCTCGACCGCGGCACGGGTTGCGTGCAGGGCGTCCTCGACGCGAGCCTTCTTCTCCTTCAGCTCGGTCTCGGTTGCGCCGCCGACCTTGATGATGGCAACGCCGCCCACCAGCTTGGCCAACCGCTCCTGGAGCTTTTCCTTGTCGTAGTCGGAGGTGGTCTTCTCGATCTGCGCGCGGATCTCGCCGATGCGGCTCTTGATGGATTCGGCATCGCCAGCACCGTCAACGATGGTGGTGTTGTCCTTGTCGATGGTGACGCGCTTGGCTTTGCCCAGATCCTCGAGCTTCACGCCTTCAAGCTTGATGCCCAGATCCTCAGTGATGGCCTTGCCACCGG
>Ga0224530_1001857_pt1 | contig 10362 bp, 7 predicted proteins | sample CBST75metaG_FD_179873 | JGI IMG/M metagenome (GOLD analysis project Ga0224530, IMG submission 179873) | Peat soil microbial communities from Stordalen Mire, Sweden - C.B.S.T75 | ecosystem: Environmental > Terrestrial > Soil > Wetlands > Peat | place: Sweden: Norrbotten County, Stordalen Mire...
GGGGAAGAACGCATCCGAAGCCGCCACGCAGCCCTTCAGCGGCAGCACAGCCTTCATCGCGCCGAATTTTGCCGCGTCCACCCGGCTCATCTGCCCCGCGCCCACGCCCAGCGTCTGTCCGTCCTTCGCGTACACGATGGCGTTCGACTTCACGTGCTTGGCCACGCGCCACGCAAAGAGCAGGCTACGCAGCTCCTCGGCCGTCGGCGGACGCCACGTGACCACCTTCAGTTCGGCCTCCGTCACCCGCCCCGTGTCCGCATCCTGCAGCAACAGTCCGCCGGAAACGTGCTTCACCACCGGCCGCGTCGGTGCGGAGTGCACCTCCACCAGCCGCAGGTTCTTCTTGGCCGCAAAGCGTTCCCGCGCCGCGGCGCTGAAGCCCGGAGCGGCAATCGCCTCCACAAAAATCTTGGAAATCTCCTCGGCCGTCGCTAGGTCCACTTCTCGGTTGATCCCGATCACTCCGCCGTACGCCGAAACCGGATCGCATTCCAGCGCCTTGCGATAAGCCTCGGCGAGGCTTTCGCCGGTGGCCGCGCCGCAGGGATTGGTGTGCTTCACGATAATCACCGCGGGCTCGTCGAACTCCTGCGCCAGCTCCCAGCAGGCGTCCAGATCCACCAGGTTGTTGAAGCTTAGCTCCTTGCCCTGCAACTGCCGCGCCCCGGCAATGCCCCGCCCGGTGCCGTCTGCATAAAGCGCGGCCCGCTGGTGCGGATTTTCCCCATAGCGCAGCGCCTGCGCCAGCGGAAAGTCGATGCGCAGCGTCTGGGGCAGGGAAGCCGCATCCGGTTCCGCCGCAGCCGCCGGGGCCGGAGCCTCTGCAATCTGATCCAGCGTATTGGCAATCGCCGCATCGTACGCCGCGGTCAGCCCAAACGCCTTCTTCGCCAGCTTCCAGCGCGTCTCCCGGCTCAGCGCGCCGTGCGTGGTTCTCAGCTCTTCGATCAGCGTGGGGTAATCGTCCACGCGGGTCACAATCGCCACGTCTTCAAAATTCTTCGCTGCCGAGCGCACCATCGACGGCCCGCCAATGTCGATGTTTTCGATCAGGTGGCCAAAGGCAACTCCCGCCTGCGCCGCAGTCTTCTCGAAGGCATAAAGATTCACCACCACCATGTCGATGGGCTCAATCCCGTGCGCCGCCACGGCCGCTTCGTGCTCCTTGTTGCCGCGAATGTACAACAATCCCCCGTGAACCTTGGGGTGCAGCGTCTTCACGCGCCCGTCCAGCATCTCCGGAAAGCCGGTCAGCTCGCTGATGTCCTTCACCGTCAGGCCGGCCTCGCGCAATGCCCGCGCCGTTCCGCCTGTGGAAACCAGTTCCACGCCAAACCCGGCCAGTACCTGGGCAAACTCCACCAGGCCAGTCTTGTCGGTCACGCTCAGCAACGCCCGCTTGATCTTCTTTTCCGAAACAATCTCTGGACTCACGATTTCGCTCCTTGTGCACGGGCCTTCGCAACCCGTTGCAATCCCTTGTCTTGCCGCATCTGCGGAGACCAAGCTCCAGAGTACATCGAATCGAATCGCGCATTTTCCTCCGCGCGCTCAATTCACATCCCGGTACGGCAAACCGCGCCGTGGAACTTGTCCGCTCGATGATTCTTTTGCACTTAAAGTCCGCTTTCGGTAAATATATCGTCCCGTGCGACTTGTTCGCTCCCCGTCCCGCCGGGTACGAATCACATCCTGTGCATCCCGCGCGCTTCGAAACGGCAAAAAATGCATTAAAGTTGGTACATGGGCAGCTTTCCCCCCGCTTCTCCTCCCCACGGTTCGGAATCTTACCGTGTGGGTCCCGGCTCCCAACCCGAATTCTTGCCGCCGGATGCCGTGTACACCACCCCGCCGCCGCAACAGCCGGTGCGCCGGCAGCGCCCCCTGTGGGCCGTATCCCCTGCCACCTATATTTTGGTCGGCATCAACTGCCTGGTCTTTATCGCCATGGTGGCGCACCGCGTCAGCCCCTTCAGCCCCACCTCTGACCAACTCCTCTTCTGGGGAGCCGACAACGCCAGCGCGGTCCTGAACTACGGCGAATGGTGGCGCATCGTCACCGCCATGTTTGTCCACGTGGGCATCATCCACCTGGCTACCAACATGTGGTGCCTATGGAACCTGGGCCTGCTTGCTGAACCTTTGATGGGCTCCGTCGGCCTCATGGCCGCCTACATCCTCACCGGCGCGGCCGGCAACCTGCTCTCCACCTTCTTCAACTGGTGGCATTACTCGGTCCCTGCCAACCCCGCGGGCATCGTCTACGGTCCGGTGGGAGCGGGCGCTTCCGGAGCGGTCTTCGGCCTGGCCGGAGTGCTCATCATTCTGCTCAAGTCTCCGCGTCTGCCCATTCCTCAACTGGAATTGCGCAGGCTGCGCAAGTCGGTGATTTATTTTGCTGCCATCAACCTCCTCATCGGCGTCGCCACCATGGCTCCCGGCGTCGGCATTCATATCGACAACATGGCCCATCTGGGCGGCTTCAGTTGCGGCCTGCTCTTCGCGGTCCCCTTGGTTCCCCGCCTGGGATCGCCCCGCAAGCTTTTCGCCACGCGCCTCCGCATCGGCGTGGCGATGATCGTCGGCGTCCTGGTCCTCTTCGGCTTCTATCTGGCTCAACTGCCAGGCTAAACGCGCCAATGTATGTTCTAGTAACGCCGGCCTCCCGGTCGGCTGTAGCGCGGACGTCCTCGTCCGCGCTCCTCTCGATTTCGGTGGCCAAATCTTTGATCCGTCCCCAAAGGATTCCATCGCCTTAGAGCTGTCATCCTGAGCGAAGCGAAGGATCCGCAGCTGCCTTTGCTCCGCCCGGTATCAACTCGGATCAGCAGACCCACTTCTCATCCATCTCCTCTTCTTAGAGTTAGAGTGCGCGTTAGCTATTTTTCCGTTCAACCTACTAGAAAAACCCCCATTTTTACCGCTCAAAACAATTCCTGTGCAAGAATGTCACTAGCACGCTGCTTGTCCCATTCCATCCCCTGGAGACAGAGTATGAAGCGTCGTGAATTTCTCAAGCAGGCCGCCATCGCCGCGGCCGCTGTTGCCTCTGCGAGCCGCATGAACGCCACTCAAAAGACTCCCGCCAACCCCATCGCCCGTCGCACGCTCGGCAAGACCGGCGAAAATCTCTCCATCATCGGCTTCGGCGGCATCGTCGTCATGAACGAAGAGACCGGCGAAGCCTCGAACATCGTGGCCGAAGCTGTCGACCGCGGCATCAACTACTTCGACGTTGCGCCCAGCTACGGCAACGCCCAGGAGCGGCTCGGTCCGGCCCTGGCGCCCTATCGCAACAAGAGCTTCCTGGCCTGCAAAACCGAGGGCCGCAAGAAGGAAGACTCCCGCGCCCAGCTCGAGGAATCGCTCCGCCTGCTCAAGACCGACCACCTCGACCTTTACCAGTTCCACGCCCTCACCAAGATGACCGAACTGGATCAGGTGCTCGGCCCCGGCGGCGCCATGGAAACCATGGAAGCTGCCAAAAAGGAAGGCAAGATCCGCTTCATTGGCTTCTCTGTCCATTCGGCGGAAACCGCCCTCGCCGCCATGGACCGCTATAACTTCGACACCATCCTCTTTCCCGTCAACTGGGTGCTCTTCACCCAGGCCAACTTCGGCCCGCAAATCCTGAAGAAGGCGCAGGAAAAGCAGATGGGCATTCTGGCCCTGAAAGGCATGGCCAAGACCGTCTGGTCCGGCGATCAGAAGCAGACTCATCCCCAGCCCAAATGCTGGTATCAGCCCGCCGCTTTCCCGGACGAAGCCTCTCTCGGCCTGCGCTGGACCCTCGGCCACCCCGTCACGGCCGCGCTTCCTCCCGGAGACGAGCGTTACTTCCGCCTCGCCATGGACGTGGCGCAGAACTACAAGCCCCTCGCGGACCACGAAGAGCAGGCCCTGCTCAGCGGAGGGCACGGCGTCGAGCCCATCTTCCACCTCGGCAACGACGTGTAGCGCCCTGCGTCTAGAACGGTTCCACGATTGCTGTACCCATAAGAAAGGCGGGGCAAAAAGCGTCAAAAACTCGATTTTGGTTCAATTTCTGCCAATTTCCCCTCATTTTTCACCGTGATTTGTACCTAAATCTTCGGTCTTTATAGGGTTTAGGCTGTGGAAATCTCTCTCATCTCATCTTATATGTCGTTTATTGTTAATAACTTGCAAGACAAAAAGCGAAGAAAGAGTGAAGTTTCCCCTGGAAATTTTCCTTCCGCTGAGTACCCCTTCGAGCAATACGGACCGGTGCCGCTTCCGAGATCTTGTCTTGCTTATCTTGATTGTGCGCGGGGTGAGGCAATGATCTGCAAAAAGGCCGCTCGCGACGAAGATTTTGTTTTGCAGAGCGGAACCGGAGAAGTGCCGTCTTCAAAAAGAGTCTTCGCGGTGGCCTTTCACTTGAGGGAAAAGCCACGCAGCGAAGGTGGTTCCGGGGTACTGCAATTCTGGGAACCGCTAGAATGTTGATATAAAAATGAACTGTCATCCTGAGCGAGCGGAGCGAGTCGAAGGATCTGTGGTGGTTCTTCGATTCACTCCCGACTCACCGCACTAGATCGTCCTACTCCACGGTGCTTGCCAGGGCGCGGCTTTTGTAGCGTCCTTCTTTCGCCACCGTCAGTGCGGCCGATCAAGCCGGAATCTTCTTGCGCACAGTCCTTTCCTGCCCCTTGTCAGCGGTTAGACTTGTGTAGGCCCCGCCATGAAAGATTCGATCCACGTCTCGAAGGAAAACTACCTGAAGGCAATCCTCGAGGCTGAAGCCGAGGGGCGCGAAGTCATCCCGGCTGTGTTGGCCCATTGGCTTGAAGTTTCGGCCCCCGCCGTCACCATGGCCCTCAAGCGACTCAAGCGCGACGGCTGCGTCGTGGTCGGCGACGACGGCATTGTCCGCCTCACCGAGTCCGGCCGCGAAACCGCCTACCGCACCGCCCTTCGCCACCACCTCATCGAACGCATGCTTACCGAAATCTTCGGCATGGAGTGGTACGAGATCCACGAAGAGGCCGAGCGGCTGGAGCATGTGGTCTCCCCGGCCTTCGAGGCCAAGCTGAAAGAAAAACTCGGTGCCAACCGTGCCTGCCCGCATGGAAACTTCGTTCTGCCCGAAAACCCGGTCCAGCGCAAACTCCGCGGCGAAACCCCCCTTTCCGAGGCCGCCGAGAGCCAGCGCTACACCGTCGTCAGCCTCCACGAGCGCGACCCCAAACTCCTTCTCTTTCTGCATCGTACCGGCATCGGTCCCGGCCAGAGTCTGCGCGTCATCAGCCAGAACTACGACCAAACCGTTTCGATTGAACTACCTGCAGGCGTAACTATCCTCGGCCGCCCGGCCGCGGAGGCGGTCTGGCTCAAGCCAGAAGTTATTGATAAGTAAATATAATAAAAATAGTTAACCATGATTAACTAGTTGTGGCATAATCGTTTTGAACGAGCCTTGTGCTCCTTCAAAACAAGCCTATGTCCACACAAGCCATACTTCAGGTCGTGCTCACCGAGCCCTCCTTGCCGGAGGTGCATTCCAGCGTTCGTCTCACTCGCTCGCCGGTCTTCTGGCGCCGGCTCATGGGCTTTTTCGGCCCCGGATTCCTCATTGCAGTGGGCTACATGGACCCCGGCAACTGGGCCACGGACATCGCCGGCGGCGCGCGCTTCGGCTACACGCTTCTGTTCGTCATCATGGCCTCCAACCTCTTCGCCATCCTCCTGCAGAGCCTCTCGCTCAAGCTCGGCGTGGCCACCGAGCGCGACCTGGCGCAGATCTGCCATGAGAGCTTCGGCCCCAAAATCAGTTTTGTCTTCTGGTTCTTCGCGGAAATCGCCATCGCCGCCTGCGACATGGCGGAAGTCATCGGCTCGGCCATCGCTCTGGAACTGCTCTTCCACATTCCGCTCTTCTATGGCGTCCTCATCACCGGCCTCGACGTGCTGCTGATTCTCGTTCTGCAGCGGTGGGGCTTCCGCTACGTCGAAGCGCTGGTTATCTCCCTCATCGGAACCATCATCGCCATGTTCGGCGTGCAGATGTTTCTCTCCCACCCCGACTACGGGCAGGCGGCGCACAGTCTTTTCGTGCCTTCGACGGCCATTCTCACCAATCCCGGCATGCTCTACATCGCAATCGGCATTCTGGGCGCAACGGTCATGCCCCACAATCTCTACCTGCACTCCTCCATCGTGCAGAGCCGCCGCTACAAGCGCACCCCCGCGGGCAAGCGCGAAGCCATCTTCATGGCCAACATCGACTCCGCCCTGGCTCTCACCGTGGCCCTCTTCGTCAACGCCGCCATCCTCATCGTCGCCGCCGCCGTCTTCTATCGCAGTGGCCACTTTGAAGTCGCCGCCATCCAGGACGCCTACAAGCTGCTCAGCCCCCTGGTAGGCGCAGCCGGTGCCAGCACGCTCTTTGCGGTGGCTCTCCTGGCCTCCGGTCAGAACTCCTCCATCACCGGAACCCTGGCCGGACAGGTAATCATGGAGGGATTCATCCACATCAAGCTCGCTCCCTGGCTGCGCCGTCTGATCACCCGCTCCCTCGCCATCATCCCCACCATCATCGTGGTCGCCTTCACCGGCGAGCAGGGAACCGAGAAGCTGCTCATCCTCAGCCAGGTCATTCTCTCTCTGCAGTTGAGCTTCGCCGTGGTCCCCCTGGTCATCTTCACCGGCAGCCGCAAAACCATGGGCGAGTTCGTCAACAGCCGCGCCCTGCAAGCCGTCTCCTGGCTGGTCGCCGTTCTCATCGCCGGCTTCAACGGCTGGCTCCTCGTCCTCATGGCCTCGGGCAAGGTCTAAAGCCCTACTCCCTACTCCCTGCCCCTTGCAGTACCATGGTTTCGTGCACGTCCTCTCCGCCGCCGAAATGCAGGCCTGCGACCGCTTGACCACCGAGCGCTTCCACGTTTCCTCGCTCGACCTCATGCGCGCGGCCTCCGCGTCGGTTGCGGCCTTCGCTCGCCAGCAATTCCCCCACGCGCGTCGCGTCACTGTCCTTTGCGGCCGCGGCAACAACGGCGGCGACGGTATGATGGCCGCGCGCCTTCTGGCCTCCGCCGGCCTTGACGTCACCACGCTCCTTCTTGGCGCCCGCGATAAACTCACCGGCGACGCCACCCAAGCCTGGCAGGAGCTCACCAGCCCCGCGCACGGCCTCATCCACGTCGTCGAGTCGGCCGACGAGCTTGCTCGCCACACCACCGCTCTCAAGACCGATCTGATTCTCGATGCTGTCCTCGGCACCGGCTTCAAGCCGCCGCTCAAAGGCCTGGCCCTCGCCGCTCTCGAATGGGTCAAAGCCAGCGCGGCTCCCATTCTGGCCGTCGATCTGCCTTCCGGCTGGCCCGCCGACGAAACCAGCCCCACCGTTTCCGGCCCGGTCTTTCCCGCCGACGCCGTCATCACCTTCACCGCCCCCAAGCCCGCGCACGTCTTTGGTCAGCTCACCCGGCATTGGAGCCAGCCCATCGTCGTCGCTCCCATCGGCTCGCCTTCCGAAGCTATCGTCTCGGCTCAGGGCTTGGATTGGGCCGGCTCGTCTCTCTCGCTTATCCAAACGCCCCGCTCGTCCTCAGCCAACAAGGGTAACTTCGGCCACGTTCTCATCGTCGGCGGCTCGCTGGGAAGATCCGGCGCGCCCTCCATGGCGTCCCTTGCCGCCCTGCGCGCCGGCGCGGGCTTGGTCACCGCGGCGGTTCCCGCTCCCACGCTCGCGCAGGTCGCTTCCATCGCTCCTGAGCTGATGACCTGGCCCCTTATCGCCACTGAAACCGGCCAGATTTCTTCCGAAAACCTCGCTCCTGAAATTCTTTCTCTGCTCATGGCCAGCAGGACCGTGCTCGCCATCGGTCCCGGCCTCGGCCAGAGCGCGGAAACCGTCAAGTTCACCACCGGCCTGCTCTCCGCCACCAGAATCCCAACCGTCATCGACGCCGACGCTCTCAACATTCTGGCCGCCAAGCCGGTCCTGCTCGCCAAGCTGGCCAAGGGCCGCACCCTGGTCCTCACCCCCCACCCCGGCGAGATGGCGCGCCTCACCGGCCTCACCGTCGCTGAAATTCAGGCCGACCGTCTTGAAACCGCGCGCAGTTTTGCCCGCCGGCTCGGCGTCACTGTGGTGCTCAAAGGTGCGCGTACCCTCATCGCTCATCCCGACGGCCGCGTGGCCGTCAACACCACCGGCAATCCCGGCATGGCCAAGGGCGGCAGCGGCGACCTGCTCACCGGCCTCATTGCCGGTCTTATGGCGCAGCACCCGGCCCACCTCGCGCAAGCCGTCGAAGCCGCTGTCTATCTCCACGGCCTCGCTGCCGACCTCGCCGTCCGCGCGGGCGATGAGCATACCTTGTTGGCCACCGACAGCGTTCCGCATTTTTCCGGGGCTTTTCGCTTTCGCTCAGGTGGCTCGAACCGTTATGTTTGGTTGCAGGGGCTGCCGGAGGAATCGTCGCCGGCCGAGGCCTCACGCGAGGCAGTCCAATGAGCAATGCCACCCTTCCGGCTGAAGGCAGAATCCACGAGTTCACCACCCAAAGCGGCGCGGACACCATTGCCGTGGGCCGTCAACTGGCCCGCATTCTCGTGCCTCCCCAGCTTTTGATCTTGAGTGGCGACCTGGGCACGGGAAAAACTACCTTGGTCAAGGGCATCGCCCAGGCTCTCGATGCGGCCGAGCCGGACGAAGTCACCAGCCCCACCTTCACCCTTCTTCATGAGTACGACGGCTCCCGCGATGGACGCCCGGTCAAGCTTTATCACCTCGACGTCTATCGCCTCGAAGGCGAGCGCCAACTGGAAACTCTCGGCCTCGATGAACTCCTCACCCCCGACGCCCTTGTGCTCGTTGAGTGGGGCGAAAAATTCAAAAGCATCCGCAAAAAATCCACCGGCGAAATCGTCATCTCCTCCGCCGGCGGCGACTCCCGCCGCATCACCGTGACCCTGAAAGACGCCTGATGCCCGATCTGTTGTAACGCCCGATGTGTTGTAGCGCCGACCTCCCGGTCGGCTGTAGCGCGGACGTCCTCGTCCGCGCTTGTCCACCTTCCGATCACCAAATGAAAGACTCGAACGACCGTGGTTCCCCCGGCCCATCCCAAACTGGCCCGCCCTCCCCGACGTACCATGGAGTCACCATGGGCATCTCCTCTCATGCCGGCTGCGAGTCCCCCTGTCACAACTCCTGCGCCGCGCCCCCGCCTCTCTCCCGCCAGCTGGCCTGGCTGCAAGGCATCACTCTCGTCTGGATGACCCTCGAGTGCGCCGCCTCTCTCTGGGCAGCGCACCAGGCGCACAGCGTCGCCCTGCTGGCCTTTGGCGCAGACAGCCTCATCGAACTGTTCTCTGCCGCCGTGGTGCTCCTGCAGTTCCTGCCCCGCTTTCCACTGAAAAAGGCACACGCCGACCGTTCGGCCGCAATCCTGCTTTTTCTACTCGCAGTGACCGTGGTTTCGATTGCCGTCCTGTCCTACCGCGTCCCAAAGCAGACCAGCCTGTTGGGCATGGCGATTACGGCGCTCGCTCTGGTTGCCATGCCGGTCCTGGCCTGGCTCAAGCGCCGCCAGGCGCGCGTCCTTCACAGCCGCGCCCTGGCCGCGGATGCAACCCAATCCGCCACCTGCGCCTATCTTGCCGCGGTTACACTGGCCGGCCTGGTTGCCTTTGCCCTCTGGCGCGTCGCCTGGGTGGACACGGTAGCGGCCCTCGCAGCGGTTCCCATCCTGCTCGTCGAAGGCCGGCGTTCCTGGCGCGGCGAGAGTTGCGGTTGTGCCTGACAGTGCACCCCAGCCCTTATCCCGGCAAGAATAGGTAAAGCCGACCTCCCGGTCTACGCTCACTCTACGTCTTCAGGAGAGTTCGGGAAGCCGGCAATTGGCCGGCCGCGCCGCCGGCGTTTGCAGATGATTAGCTCCCCTGCGTGCAGAATGAAGATAAATGTCCCGATCCTCCGTTTCCCGAGGCAAAAATCGGAGGGGTCCAGAGAGGGGCACCCACCCCCCTGGGGGGTGCATTTACCTTTTGTTCGCTTTTTAATTTGTAAATTATTCAAAATAATAATCTTATATTCTAGCAGGCGAAAGATTTCCACAGTCAGAACGGTAAGAAACCCGGTGTTTTAGGGATAAAACACGGTGAAAAATAGAGCCTTCGAGCGCAGTTTGGAACGTTTCTGGCGCAAAATCGGGCCGAAATCCCGCCTTCAGCGGAGCCAAAGGGCATCCGCGCTTTCGCCTCTCGAAGCAGACCGCGAACTCATCTTAGTGGACCAGCGTGCTTTGAACCGGCTCATCCACGCCTTCCTTTTGGCGGTACGCGCGCAGCATCGCCTGGGTCGTGGCCACTTCGGCGCGGCAGGCCGTCAAC
>Ga0224530_1001860_pt1 | contig 10330 bp, 9 predicted proteins | sample CBST75metaG_FD_179873 | JGI IMG/M metagenome (GOLD analysis project Ga0224530, IMG submission 179873) | Peat soil microbial communities from Stordalen Mire, Sweden - C.B.S.T75 | ecosystem: Environmental > Terrestrial > Soil > Wetlands > Peat | place: Sweden: Norrbotten County, Stordalen Mire...
TCCAGCAGGCTATTCCGCTCTCGGAGGCGAATCCCCAACTCAACCGGGCGCAGCGGAACGCCATCGAAAAAGTGCTCACTTCCAACGATCGAATACTGGGATTGCAAGGAGTCGCCGGGGCCGGAAAAACGACAACCCTTGCCAGTATCCGTCAGGGTGCGGAGCAGAATGGTTATACGGTCGAGGGCTTCGCCCCGACCTCCCGCGCTGCCCGCCAGCTCCGCGATGCGGGCATTGAAGCTGATACGCTGCAAGGGTTCCTTGCGCGTGGCAATCGGCAGAGCGATGACGCGGTGCGAAAGCATCTCTATATGGTTGATGAATCCTCGCTCGCATCGACACAGCAGATGCGAGATTTCCTCGGCAAGATTGGTGCCCAGGACAAGGTTCTGCTCATTGGCGACATCCGGCAGCATCAGGGCGTGGAGGCTGGAAAGCCCTTCGAGCAGTTGCAACAAGCGGGAATGCAGACCGCGCAGCTTGACCAGATCGTGCGCCAGAAAGATCCCGAACTACTGAAAGCTGTCGAGCATCTGTCGAAAAATGAAACCGCGATGGGTGTGCAGATGCTTCAGCAGCAAGGCCGCGTGACGGAGATCGTAGACCCGCAGCAGCGCATCGAAGCGATAGCAAAAAATTATGCGGCCCGCCCTGAAAACACGATCATCGTATCTCCCGACAACGCTTCGCGCCGGGCCATCAATCAGGCTGTGCGCCAGGAATTGCAGACGCTCGGCACGTTGGATAAGGAAGATCATTCCATGCGCGTGCTGACGCCGCGCTCCGATATGACCGGCGCGGATCGAGCATGGGCTGCTCGCTATCAGGCCGGAGATGTGCTGCATTACATCCGTGGAAGCAAGGAGCTTGGCATCGAGGGCGGAAGCTATGCCCAGGTCGTCACCACGGACCCGAAAGAGAATCTTGTTACCGTCCAGAAACCGAACGGGGAACAGGTGTCCTACGACCCATCACGGTTGCGCGGCATCAGCGCCTACCGCGAGATCGAGCGGGAATTTGCCAAAGGCGACCGCGTCCAGTTCACCGCGCCAAATCGTGCGCTGCAAGTCGCCAATCGTGACCTCGGCACGATTCAGCAGATCGACGAAAACCGCAATATCAGCGTCCGCATGGATGGCGACAAGGACAGAACTGTTACCTTCAATGCCGACGAAATGCGGCACTTCGACCACGGCTATGCCGTGACCTCGCACAGTTCCCAGGGACTCACCGCCGAGCGTGTCCTGGTCAACATGGATACCAATGTTCACCCGGAACTCATCAACAGCCGCTTTGCTTATGTCTCTGTCTCCCGCGCCTCGCAGGACGCGCAGATTTATACCAACGATGCGGCCTCGCTTGCCGAAAGCCTCAGCCGTGATGTCTCCAAGGCTTCGGCGATTGACTTCGGCAAGGCTCAAACTCCGGTTGCGAACGTGGGATTGGAGCAGGCTGCGGCGGCGCTAACGAAGATACCTGCCGCTGGGCTTGGGTTAGGACTTTGAGGTTTACGGGATCGTCTCAATACGTCATTCATCGTGAACAAGGAATGACGTATTGAGATTCATCTATGTCGTCTGATCGAACCGGCGCGCTCGGATAGAAATAGCGTCAGCCCGTTGCCAACGGTCAATTTTGAAAAGACATTTCCAGTTCGACTCCAGAGTAATTGACGTGCGGCACAAGTTGACGATTTGGGCCTTGCTCAAAATGCACCAAGCCATATCGCTCCATCGTCCGCAAGGTTCGGGACAGGTTGGATGTCGCTCTTCCCGACCTCTCCGCCAGTTCGTTGAGGGATTGAGGGCTGGTCTCCAGGATGAGTTTGAGCAAATCCCGGTTCTGGTCGGAAAGCACTTGAGACAGCGTGCCAAGCGATTCGAACCAAATCTTAGGCTCGCCTCTTGCCAGGACATATTCTCCCTTTGCGATTGCCAGCGTCCTCTTTTTGTAGGCTTCCCGCGAGGCAATTCCAACTTTCAGAGTCTTCATGGCGCTGTGCTCCTCTCCTTCAAGATCGACTCAACTTCTTTCCAAAAATCCGCCAACAGCGACATTGCATCCTTGTAGTCGTAAAAGCGGACTCGCTTGCCCTTGTGCTTGTGGTCGTATTCGATGCGAGTCCGGGCACCCGGTCCTGCCCCTTCACGGATGGGATGAGCGTTGTCAAAGCCCAACAGGCGCTCGCCGTCACCATCGTGCAGCGTCAGCGAGTAGTCCAAACCATGCGGCTTCTCCGGTAGGGCCGAAACCCGTTTTACCTCGAACTTGACCCAGAAATTTCCCTCCACCACGAATGTCTCGCCATCCAGCAAAAGAAGCGTATCGAGACTGGGATCATGGTCCATCGATCTGTATATTATCATCAGGTGATAACAAAGTCAAGAGCACATGGAATAGGCGCTTATTCACCCATTCCACCACCTTCTTGCCCTGCTGAGGACGCATCCGAGCCTTTCGGAAGAATACAAGTGTTCATTTGTTTATCTGCTGGCGGGAAGGATTGCAGCGCCCTTCCCTCGCTTCGACCGCCGATCGAGCTGGCGTTCTACGCTCCCCATCCATGCGGGCCTGTGTCCTGCCCGCAACGCCGACCCTTACGTGCATACAAGCGTAAAGCAATGCGGAAGTGGACCGAATTTCTTCTTCGTTCAAGTGCCCCCGCTTCATGCGGCTTTATGGCAGAGCCGGTCGGAACCCGTCAAGGGTCTCCGCTGCGCTTCGATGAACGCGCAACAAACGCGCGCCCTTGACAGAACCCGCCTCGCCCCTGCCCGCCGCACAAGACATGAAGCGGGGGCACTCAAACAAAGAAATTGGGTTTGAGGCAGACGCCCTCCTTCAAATTCAGCCCCTCAGCGGGCCGCACAGGAGAGCGAACATCATGCCTTACGCAAACAGCAGCACAGTTACCACCACCGCGCCGCACAGCAAAAATGCGGCGCTCCGCAACCCGAGCGAATCGCCCTACCAGCAGCGCACCAACCAGAAAGACAACCCCACACAGCAACTCATCAAACAGGCCGTTGACTTTTTGCTCCAGCAGCTTGAGGCGGGCAAGAGCGAGACTTTGACCGCGTATCTCGCCGCAATGGCGCGGTTTCATGCGTACTCGTTTGGAAATATTTTGCAAATCGCCAGACAGCGCCCGACCGCCACGCGCGTAGCTGGGTTCTATGCATGGAAGGAACTTGGCCGTTTTGTGAAACGTGGCGAGAAAGGAATCCAGATTCTCGCCCCGATGGTCGGACACCGGCGCAACAAGGACAATGCCGACCGGAACAATGCACAGGACGACAACGCCAAGCCAGCGCCTGTGTTGATTGGCTTCCGCGCTGTGTACGTCTTCGATGTGGCGCAGACCGAAGGCGCGGACCTGCCCGAGTTCGAACAAAACATCTCGGGCGAAGTGGGCGAGCACCGCGAACGGCTCGTCGAGTTTCTGGCACAGCAGAATATCGCACTCGAATACAACGAGAACATCGCGCCCGCTCTTGGCGTGAGCTACGGCGGAAAGATTGCTTTGTTGCCAGGCCAGTCGAAGGCCGAGGACTTCACCAGTTTGGTCCATGAAACGGCGCATGAACTTTTGCACAAAAGTGACCGCCGCACCATCACCACCGCCACTGTGCGCGAGACGGAAGCCGAGGCCGTGGCCTTCATCGTAGGCCAAGCCATCGGCCTTGAGATGGGGCGGGCGTCGAGTGACTACATTCAGATGTACGCGGGAAACGCGGCGCTTTTGGCTGAAAGCCTTGAAGTCGTACAGCGTACCTCCGCCGTGATTCTCGACGCCATCACCGGGGAGTCAGCCACCAAACAGAATGCGCCTTTGGTATTTTCGCCGGAAGCGCAGGACGCAATCGCGGAGGTGGCGTAATGAAAACCCTTCTCCGCATTCTTGAGCGGGCCGGTGGATACCGGCCCACGCTCTACCTTAAAATCGAGAACCCGCCCTACATGGCCCTTGTCATCGAGGCCACGCCGGAGCCGGGACCGCTGAACCTGCCTTCGATTTCTGTTGCGCACTACGGAGAGCAGAACGGCGACCTGATGCGCGATCCGGAAATGTGCTTCGAGTTGTCGAAGCCGCCGCTGTGCGGTTTGGGATTGTCCGGATTCTATTTCAGAAATGATTACCTTGGCGTCGAGCAGTATTCGCGCTATCGGGACGGAGAGAACTACGTTTCCGTGCCCGACCTCTACGAGCAGCACGAAGCGTTTGCGCGGCAGTGGGACCGCAATCTCCGCGCACAGGGTTTTCTCGAAGCCTTCACGGACAAGTCGATTCGCGGCTAGTCCGCTCCCTGCGGAGCGGAACCAGCCCGATGTGTCTCCGCTCCGCGCGCCTTCACTTTCCAACCGCTCGAAAGGAGCTTATTCAAATGGAAACCACTGTTATCAATGCAACCGAATACCGCGACCTTCCGCTGTCTCAACTCACCGAATCAAAGTCCAACCCGCGCCGCGTGTTTGACGGGACGGCGCTCAACGAGCTTGCCGCCAGTATTCGCAGCCAGGGCGTTCTTTCGCCTTTGCTTGTTCGCCCACTCACCGAGAATGGCTTCGAGATCGTGGCCGGAGCGCGGCGTTACCGCGCCGCGCAGATGGCCGAGGTTGCCACCGTGCCGGTGCGGATTGTCAACCTATCAGACGCTGAAGCCTTGGCCGCACAATTGGTCGAGAACCTTATCAGAGCCGAAATTCACCCGATGGAGGAGGCCGAGGGGTTCGCGCGGCTTTTGGCGTTGGAGGAACCCAAGTACAGTATCGAGCAGATCAGCGCAAGGGTTGGAAAATCGCCCGCGTTCGTGGTTTCGAGGATGAAATTGATTGACCTTGCGCCCGCAGCGGTCGAAGCCTTCTACACCAACGAAATTGGCGTAGGCCATGCCTTGCTCTTGGCGAAGCTACCCGCCGACCAGCAGGAACAGGCGCTTTCGGCCTGTTTCAAGGAAGTCTACAACGGAGAACACAAGCCCTCGCGAATTCTGCTGCCCGTCCGCAACCTGCAATTCTGGATTGAGTCGAACGTCTTGCTTGTATTGAAAGACACGCCTTTTGATAAGCGCGATGCGCAGCTTGTGCCCACGGCGGGCAGTTGCGCCGACTGCTCCAAACGCACCGGACACAACAAGCTCCTGTTCGGTGACGACCTTGGAAAACACGGTGACCAATGTAAGTTATGTGGAATCTGGGCAACCGCAAGTCTTTCCTGTTGGCTCCGTGTCGGCGCGCTTCCTGCGTAAGGTGCGGCGATCCAGTCATCTGTTCTTCTGGAACCTCCAACAGGAGGTTCATTTGTCTTCTGATTTTGTCGTCCACCCTATCCGTTGGGATCGGTGCCCGTTGGCTGCAGCCGATCCTCATGCCCGCGCCTGGATCACTCTCCAGTCCCATCGCGGTTTGGCGTACAACACGCTCGATGCATATTCGCGCGGCCTAGAACGCTACTTCCGCTTCCTCGCGCAACTTCATTTCTCCTGTGTATCGGTCACACGCACTGAGGTTGGACTCTATCTGGCTAGTTTGCAGGCCGGCGGCTCCCTCCTCTCGAATGCGACCATTCAACAGCTATTGACCGTCATTCGACTGTTCCATGTATATCTGATGGAAGAAGGAGTGCGCACCAACAACCCCGCGGCACACAGCCACACAGGCAGATCGCTGATTGCGCGGCATCATAAGCTGCCGTGGATTCCGAACGATGACGACTGGCATTCGATTCTTGATGTAGCCCGGCAGGAACCGATCCGCAACCGCGTCATGCTGGCGTTCGCCTACGACGCTGGACTGCGTCGTGAAGAGCTGTGTAGCCTTTGCAGCGACGACATCGATCCTTCACATCGCACACTCAGGATTCGAGCAGAGAGCACCAAGGGGCGCCGCGAACGCGTCGTTCCGTATTCAGCTTCCAGCAGTGAACTGCTCCATCGTTATCTCCTGCATCGGCGCACATTGGGGCAGAAGCGCGGAGCACTGTTTCTCTCGGAGTCCCGCCGCAACTACTCCGAACCGATCTCCATCTGGAGCTGGTCGAAGGTGGTCCTAGAACTCGCGCGCCGCGCACGTGTTGAGCGATTCAGCACGCACACGTTGCGCCATCTCTGTCTGACCGACCTTGCGCGCGCCGGCTGGGACATCCACGAGATTGCGGCATTCGCTGGTCATCGCAGCATTCAGACAACGCTGCTCTACATCCACCTGAGCGGCCGGGATCTGTCTGCGAAGCTCGCAGCAGGTATGGCCCAGATACATGCGCGTCGCATAGAGATGCTCGCGGAGATGAACATATGAAAATCAAGAAGAAGCGAGGAGCCAGGAAGAACGGCAAGCCATGGCCAAACAACATTGGCCCATGGCTCGAGAAGTTGCCGGCCGAGAAGCGTGCCGAACTCTTTCAGCGGGCGGCGCGCGCTCAGTGGGGTCCAGAGAAGCAGGAACCGAAGAAGGCTGATGACGGACCTTGGGTCTGGCCGATCGATCTGGATCGTTATGACCGCTCCGGTGGCCTCACTCCAGCCGAAGAAGACACACTGACGCGCTATGCCGAGTCCTACCGCTTTTATCGCTACGGTCGAACCATGGACTTCGGAGAGACACTTGATCGGCTGGTGAAGCCTCTGAACGATGCGCTCGACTATGCGGGCATCAGAACCATTTTCCGCAAGTATGTGCTCCTGTTCCTCCTTCGCGAGATAGCGGAACGTCGGCGTGCCTTTTGGGGATGGACTACTGATGAGTGGATCGAGACCATCGAGCGCCAGAAGAAGGTGGAGTACCAGCATGTCATAGCCGTCGCATACTTGCTCTGTGGATTTTCAGATCTTCACCGGCTCAGCAAAGACCACATTGTCTATGTCGTCCTTGCCCGCAAGGTCTTTGGTCGGGATTACATGAAGACCACCGGCGACCGCGTCCGTAATATTCTGCGCGAGTGGGGCTACAAGCGAACTGGCACAGCTTCGCTTGTTCTGCGCACCATTTACGAAACTCTGTTGTATAAACGCTCTCCACACCTTGAGCAAGTGAAGATCGAAGATCTTAAGGAGGTGATCGCGCGCAAGCCGGCCCGCACCGGAAGTTACTGCATGGTTGCACTCTCGCGTGTCCTGGCAAGCATGGGCACTGTTCCTGAAGCGATAGAGATCAAGCGCCCTGTTCCGGACAAGAAGTTGTCGCCCGCACTCACGCGCGGCGTTCCCGCAGAGTGGTGTCGACTCAGCCGCCTCTGGTTCGAGCGTTCCACATATGCGCTGCGTAACAGGAACAAGAGCTACTACTTCCTTCTCAACGTCGGCAGATGGCTCGGTAAGGTTCATCCAGGCGTTACGTCGCCTGCTGACTGGACCAGGGAGCTCGTTGCAGAAGCGGTGTCCATTGTCTGCCAGTGGCATGGAGGTGATTGGTGCAGTATCGATCCAGCTCATGTGAAAAGCCGTGGGCAGATCCTTGCGCCCAGCACACGTGCCGGACGGATTTCTATCCTTCGCATCTTTTTTCGCGATCTTCAGGAGTGGGAACTTATTCCACGTCGATTCGATCCCATGAGAAGCATGACTACCCCCAAGAGCCTGCTCGCTCTCATCGGACCTAACCCACGTGCAATCGCGGACGACGTGTGGGCCAAGCTTATCTGGGCCGGACTCAACCTAACGGCCGATGATCTTCCGAAAAAGGGCGATATGCGCCATATTTCGTTTCCCACAACCGCATATCCGATTGAGATGACCAGAGCGCTCATTATCACTTGGCTCTTTGCTGGCCTTCGCCGTAACGAGATCGTTCGTTTGCGCGTTGGCTGCATTCGCTGGCAGAAGGAGGATGTCACTGTGCCAAGTACTGGCGACACGCTGCCTGCAGACGCCGTTTGTTTGCTTGACGTTCCGGTCAACAAGACCTCCACCGCATTCACGAAGCCTGTAGATCGGATTGTCGGCGAAGCCATTGCTGCCTGGGAAAAGGTACGCCCACAGGGCGCAAAACTCCCCGATCCGAAGACGGGCGAACTGGTCGATTTTCTCTTTCTCATTCGCCTCACCAGGGTAGGGATAAACTATCTCAACCAGACGCTCATCCCGGCACTGTGTAAGAAGGCCGGTGTTCCTCTTGCCGATGTGCGCGGCAACATCACGAGCCACCGCGCCCGCTCCACCATCGCGTCTCAGCTCTACAACGCACGAGAACCGATGACGCTTTTCGAGTTGCAGGAGTGGCTGGGCCACGCAACTCCTGCCGCAACCCAGCACTACGCCAAGATTACTCCGCTAAAGGTTGCTAAGTCTTATGCCGATGCGGGCTACTTTGCGCGCAACCTTCGGGCTATTGAAGTTCTGGTCGATCAGGACGTGGTCCGAAACGGGTTCGCCGCGAGTGAGCCATGGAAGTTTTATGATCTCGGCCACGGCTATTGCACCTACGATTTCTTTGAGCAGTGCCAGCATCGCATGGCCTGTGCCAAATGCGATTTCTACATGCCGAAGGAGTCCACCGCGGCCCTGCTGTTGGAGGGCAAGACTCATCTGCTGCGTCTACTCCAGGAGATTCCACTTGGCGAGGCAGAGCAGGCAGCCGTCGAAGATGGCGTTGCAGCCTACGAAAACCTCCTGTCGAAGCTGACGGATGTGCCGACTCCGGCAGGTCCGACGCCACGTCAGATTGGGACTGAGCTGGTGCAGATCACTTCGGTCAGATTGGCCCCGAGCAAAAGCGAGGCAGAACTGTAGAATTCGTCTATGCCTTCGCGATCCACGTCATTAGCAATTTGGAAAATCGTATCGCTCTCGGGGATTACCTTGGTCGGAGTTGGCATTTTAGCCGGGTACGTCGATGTTGCCACTCATTTCAGGTTTGAGTTCATCAGCGATGATTTCGAAGTCTTCATGCTGGCGTCGTTGATTGGAGTGGTATCGTCCTTCGTGGGACTGATTGGCTGGGCCGCGCAACCGGGACCACGGAGGCGTGGCCTTACGGCAGGTCTTGTATTGATTGCTCCGTGGATTATGCTTCTAATCGGCGCACCAATTGGAGGAACTAACATTCATGGCCCTGCTGCTCTGGTGATGTTGCTTATCCTTCCAGCCACAATTCTGGCTCTTGTGCTAGCAATCATGGCTGGAGTTAAGCGCGGCACGTAGGAGTTTGTCATGCAGTTGCCAAAGAGCGACTTGTTAGCCCACTGCCTCACGCAGGAAGCGCGCCGACACGGAGTCAGCAGGAAAGACTTGCCATTTGCCCAGATTCCACATAATGCGTTGACCCCAAATGCTACCAAGCAAAACTCGCGGCGCATGTGGCAAAGGCCGTCACCGCGAAACCCGAGCTTGTGCAGATCAGCACGGCTTACGGAACGCAGAAGGAAGGCAGTCCTGTTCTGCCGCGCAATAAGTACACCGCGATCCGCGACGACAAACCGAAGTCCAACGACGAGGCCAAGCGCCCAGAGTTTAAGGTGTGCAAGTTCACCACCGACGCCATCGTCACCGAAGGCAGCGACATCGGCACGATCCATAAGGTGTGCAAAAATCCCGATTGCCCCATCCATCACCCGAAGAAGGTGAACGGTGCAAGCGCGAACGATGCACAATTCAAGGCCGAGCAAGAGAAGAGGCGCAGGGAGGAAGCCATCGCCAATGCAACCGGCTTGCGCGTTCTCTATGCGATTGGCACGGCTGTCCCGGTGCGGCTGATGAAGCGCGACCTGCTGTTTGTGGCGGAACGCATGGTCAACCTGCTGGACGAGAACCGCGCCGCGATCCTTGCCAAACAGCACGGGATCAAAAAAACCAAAGAGAACGAATCGGTCGGCAAGCTGTTCCTGGCCTTTCTTCGCCGCGCCGAAGAAAGCACCTTGGGCCGCGCCGTGGTCGAGGCCGCCGTATTGCTCACCGCCTCGCGCGGCAATGCCTCGCACGTTCTGCGCGATGCCGCCGAGTTTTACAAGGTGGACGTGGCCGCAATCACGACCACGGTCAAGCAGGAATTCGCCTCCAAGGAAAAAGCGAAAACGGCGAAGAAGGCCGCGCCCAAGCCGCCTGCAAAAGCACCCGCAAAAACCGCGAAGAGAGCGGCAGCAGCGTAAGAATTCAATTCATCGAAACCTTCTAAGCGGAGCCAGCCAGACCGGCTCCGCATTTCTTATGTCTGCCCGTCTTGCCCGCCCATGTGCGTGGCTCCTGCCGGCCGGCAGGAGCGGTTCTCTCGTGGTGAGTAGACCCAGGGAGTTTCACCCCAAGCCCCTCGCAGAACCGTGCGTAAATCTCTCGATTTACACGGCTCCCATTATCCAACCGAATATCTGGTAACGCTCCAGTAGAAAAACATCTGAGGA
>Ga0224530_1001862_pt1 | contig 10323 bp, 7 predicted proteins | sample CBST75metaG_FD_179873 | JGI IMG/M metagenome (GOLD analysis project Ga0224530, IMG submission 179873) | Peat soil microbial communities from Stordalen Mire, Sweden - C.B.S.T75 | ecosystem: Environmental > Terrestrial > Soil > Wetlands > Peat | place: Sweden: Norrbotten County, Stordalen Mire...
GTTCGGCTACAGGCCATCCTGCTTCGCCAGGACCGCCAATTCAGCGAGATCTTCATCAAGAAGAACACCGACTTCGACACGGTGATGAACGAAGGCCTGGACAACGCCCGCGACGACTGGCGGTAAAATTCAGCCACCCCGCTTGCAGAGAACCTGAATGCCGCCGCCTTTTCGCTTTTCACGGGCCTCGCGCCAGCCGGTGTAAAATGAACTCAGTCAGTTTGCTTTCTCCGGCTGGCGACGCAAACAACTGTGCGTAAAGTGCGGTTGTTGGGGTTTTATGGACGCCAATTTATCCGGCTCTGCTGTCACCCGCCTCAAACCATCCCCTATGTATTTGCTTTGCCATGCAGTTGTTCAGTCTCGACCTCGGAGGCCCAGACGGACCCGGAATCTCTCCGGCCGCTTTGGTGAAATCTGATGGCCGATCTGGCAGCCGCAGTGGAAGTCCTGCCTAAAAAAAATAAAACTCTGCCTGATAACACACTGGGCAAGCGGCCCAGCGGTCTGGGTATCGCGGTGTTTGTGGCGGCTTTGGCCAGCGGGCTTTGCTACATTGCTTTCCATGTAGCCAGAGACCTGGGAACCGTTACCATCACCAGCATCTGGCCCTATATGCTGCTGGCTCTGGCGCTGTTCATCGCCCTCAGTTTCGAATTTGTAAATGGGTTCCACGACACCGCCAACGCCGTGGCCACGGTGATTTACACACATTCACTGGAACCTGATATCGCCGTGGTCTGGTCAGGGCTATGCAACCTGGCCGGCGTGCTGGCCTCCACGGGGGCGGTGGCATTTGCCGTGGTCTCGCTGCTGCCGGTTGATCTTATTCTCCAGGTCAGCTCCGGGGCCGGCTTCTCAATGGTCTTTGCGCTGTTGATCGCCGCCATTCTGTGGAATCTGGGCACATGGTGGCTCGGGCTGCCAGCCTCCAGCTCCCACACCATGGTCGGCTCGATTATCGGTGTGGGGATCGCCAACCAGGTATTCAATCCCCACGTCGGCACCTCCGGCGTCGATTGGGAACAGGCGTTCAGGGTTCTTGAGGCTCTGCTCATCTCGCCCTTTGTTGGATTTTTCTTTGCCGCACTGCTGCTGTTCCTCTTCAAGCGATTCATCAAGTTCCCCTCGCTCTACGAAGCGCCCAAAAACAACCAGCCTCCGCCGTGGCCCATCCGCACGCTTATGGTGCTGAGCTGTACCGGCGTCAGCTTTTTCCACGGCTCCAATGACGGTCAGAAAGGCATCGGCTTGATCATGCTGATCCTCATTGGCACGATGCCTACCGCCTACGCCCTCAATCACGCCGCCACAGCCAACGATATTCAGCAATTTATCGCCGCCTCCGAGCAGGTCAGCCGGGTTCTTGACCAGCACGTGGACAAGACCGGCACCCTCGGCCCCGACGCCCGCGCCGAGGTCACCCAGTACATCCGCACCCAGCAACTTCAGCCGGACACGATTCTGGCGGTTCGCAAGCTGGTTCAGGATATGGACCAACAGGCAACCCGCTACAAGGTCTATATGTCCATTCCCGCGCAGGACCAGACCAACATACGCAACGAGATGTATGTAACGAACGAGGCGCTGCGGCTGATGGCGAGGAATCATAACCCGGCTTTTACCGCCGACGAAAACGCCGCTCTAAAGAACTACAAAAGCAGGCTGGACAAGGCTACGAAGTTCATCCCCGACTGGGTCAAAGTAGCCGTAGCCCTGGCTCTCGGACTGGGCACGATGGTGGGCTGGAGACGCGTCGTGGTCACGGTGGGCGAAAAGATCGGCAAAGAACACATGACCTATGCGGAAGGCGCTTGCGCCGGATTAGTAACCATGGCCACGATCTTCGGGGCCGACACACTGGGCCTTCCTGTCAGCACTACGCACGTGCTCAGTTCCGGCGTTGCCGGCTCGATGGCCGCCAATGGCAGCGGGTTGCGTCTCACCACCGTTCGCAATATCGCGGCGGTCTGGATGTTCACGCTGCCGGCCGCGGCACTGCTCTCCGGCCTTCTCTACTGGCTCTTCCACGCGATTTCCTGAACGCTTCCGGGCCTTCATCTAGAGATTTTCCGGAAATTGTGCAGACCGGTTTTTTTCGGTATCCCATCCATTCCGCAAAAAGCGCGGAATGGATGGGGCACGAAAGTTTATAGCAAAAACTAAAATGCTCTGGGCGAGCTTTTCCGCAGCATGTTTGCATAGAAAACAAGGGCCTGTTCACGCTGCCAGGATGGCGATGTGAACAGGCCCTTGTGTTGAGCAGGAACTGGCGGGAAGATGATGGTCCCGCTACTGCTTACTTTTCTTGAGCTTCATCAATTCGACGGCCTTCTGAGCGATATGCTCGGCGCTGACCTCGAACTCCTTGACCAACTCCCAGGGCGAGCCTGAATCGCCAAAGCGGTCTTTCACGCCGATGGCCCCGGTGATGAGCGGCTTGCCGTAGAGTTGCTTGTTCTCCGTGAGGAGTCCGCTGACGCGCCACGCTAGAGCGCCGATCTGGTGTTCTTCGGCAGTAACGACCACGCCGGTATCCTGAGCGGCGCGAATGACAGCTTCCGCGTCGATGGGCTTGAGCGTGTGCATATTGAGAACGCGCGTCTCGTAGCCGTGGTCGCGCTTCAGGATGCAGGCCGCGCGCATCGCCTCGGGTACCATGGGTCCACAGGCGATGATGCTCAGGTCCTCCGACTCGTTCTTGTAATCGGAAGCCAGCCGGGTCTCGAAGGCGTCAACGAAGTTGGCCGACTCATTGCGCAGACGAATCACGTTGGCCTTGCCGAAGACAAAGGGCGTTTTTTCATCCGTGACAACGGGCGTGGCCTCGCGCGCAAGGCGGATATACTTGGGCCCCTTGTGTTCGAGCAGCAGGTAGGTTGTGGCCTTGCGGGCCTCGATGATGTCGCAGGGCACGACGACCGACATATTCGGCAGGCCCTGCATGGCGAATAGGTCCTCGAGAGCCTGGTGGGTGGCGCCGTCGGGTCCAACCGAGACGCCCGCGTGGGCGCCGGCAATCAGGACGTTGAAGTTTCCGTAACAGATCGAGACGCGGATCTGGTCCAGGTTGCGCGCCGCTGAAAACGTGGCGTACGACCCAATCACCGGCAACTTTCCTTCCTTGGCCAGCCCCACGGCCGCGGAGGTGGCCGACTGTTCGGCGATTCCCAGACTGAACCAGCGGTCTTTACGCTCGGGCTTGCCGGCGTAGAAATCGGCGATGGTAATCGAGCCAGAGATGTCCAATCCCAGGCAAACCACGCGCTCATCACCGCCGTTTTCAGCGAGCGACTGGCCGAAGCCCTTGCGGGTGGGTTCCATCTTGACCTGCATGGCGTCGCCGGCATTCCACCAGAAATCACGGGAGAACTTGGGCATTTTGGCTTCCAGCTCACGATCCATGCGCGCCTGGTAGCTTTTCGCCTGATTGAGCAACTGATCGACGGGAATGCGCTCGGTCAGCCCCAACTCCTTCAACGAAGCGTCCAGTTCGGCGCGGTTCGGCACCTTGCCGTGCCAGCCAGCCACATTCTCCATGAAGCTGACACCCTTGCCCTTGATTGTCTTGGCGAGGATAACGACCGGCTTGCCCACAACGGCCTTGGCCTTATCGAAGGCCTGGACCAACTGCTTCATGTCGTGGCCATCAACGTGGATGACTTCCCAGCCAAAGGAGGCGTACTTCTCGTCGAGCGGCTGGACTTGCATGACATCCTTGACCAAGCCATCAATCTGGAGGCCATTGACGTCGATCACGGCGATGATGTCATCCAGATGGAAGTGCCCGGCTTCCATGGCAGCTTCCCAAACCTGGCCCTCCTGCTGTTCGCCGTCGCCCATCAAGCAGAAGATTTTATGTTTCTTGCCGTTGATTCTGGCGGCCAGCGCCATGCCTACGGCAATACTCAGACCCTGCCCCAGGGAGCCCGAGGAGACCTCGACGCCAGGCAGTTTCAACCAATGCGGATGGCCCTGCAAGCGCGCGTGGAGCTTGCGCAGCGTTACCAACTCGTCGATGGGGAAAAAGCCCGCGAAGGCCAATCCGGCATAGAGCGCTGGAGCCTTGTGCCCGGCGGACCAGAGGATGCGGTCACGATCGGGCCAAGTGGGATTTTTGGGGTCCTGCTGGGCGACATGGAGGTAAAGCGCGGCAGTAATATCCATGATCGAGAGCGTGCCGCCAGCGTGCCCCGAACCTGCCGCGCAAAGCGCCAGCAGATTATAGCCGCGCATCAGGTTGGCGGCTTCCTTGAGCTGTTCGACCGAATAATCCCGGATTACCTTTCCGGTTGCTGAATCCATGAGGGCCATAGCCTTCTCCTTTGCGCGGGAATCAAATCCGCGCACTTTTGTTCAACCAAGCCAAGAAGAACGGAACGCTGGAAATCCCATCCTTGCCGCAAAAACAAGGCCGCGGCAAGGATGAGGCCCAGCGAATCGGTTATAGGTTCTGCTTCGTCCACTTATCGAGGCGAACGAGCGCCTCTTGCAGGTTTTCAAGCGAATTGGCCACGCTGAAGCGCAGGTACCCTTCGCCGAACTCGCCGAAGGACGTGCCGGAAAGCGCCGCGACTCCAGCTTGCTCGAGCAGCGCATCGGCCAAAGGCTTGGACTTCCATCCCGTCTTGGTGATGTTGGGGAAGGTGTAGAACGCGCCCTTGGGCTGGCGGCAGGAAAAGCCCTTGATCTTATTCAGCCCGGCGACGAAGACCTCGCTGCGGTGCTTGAATTCAGCGCACATATGACCCACCGGGCTTTGATCTCCAGTGATTGCCGCGATTCCCGCCATCTGAGTAAAGCTGGCGGTGCAGGAGTTTGAATTGGTCATCAGGCGCGTCATCTGCGTCGCAAGATCGGTGCGCATGACGCCGTATCCCATGCGCCAGCCGGTCATTGCGTAAGTCTTCGAGAAGCCGTCGAGAATAATCGTGCGTTCCTTCATGCCGGGGATCGAGGCGATGGAGAAAGGCTCGCCTTCAAAGAGCAGACGGCTGTAGATTTCGTCCGAGAGCACCATGATGTTGCGGTCGCCAATGATTTCAGCAACCTTCTCAATGTCTGTGCGGGGCATGACGCCGCCGGTGGGATTCTGCGGAGAGTTGAGGATGATGAGCTTGGTGTGGGGGGTGATAAGCCCGGCCAGTTCGTTGACATCCAACGTGAAATCGCGCTCCTCGCGCAACTGGATGGGAACAGCCTTGCCACCTACGTAGTTGATCATCGACTCGTAGATGGGGAAGCCCGGATTGGGATAGATGACCTCATCCCCTTCATCGATCAACGAGAGCATCGTATAGAAGATGATGGGCTTTCCACCAGGAACGACCACGACTTCATCCGGGGAAACCTCGATGGAACGCGTGCGGCCAATATAGTCGGCGATGGTTTTGCGCAGTTGAGGCAGGCCGGCCGAGGGGCCATAGTGAGTCCAACCGTGGTGGAGGGCATCCACGGCCGCTTCCACCACATTGGAGGGCGTATCGAAATCGGGCTCCCCGATTTCCACGTGAATGATGTTCTTGCCCTGGGCCTCGAGCGCCTTCGCCTTGGCGAGGACTTCAAAAGCAGTTTCCGTGCCCAACCGCGCCATGCGGCTAGACAAACGCAAATCATACTGAGACGACTGTGTCATAATGACTGACGCTCCTGTAAGCCGGTAAAACCGGCAAAATCGCGTCCATGTGGATCAAGCGCTATTCCAGATGGACAACCTGTGAAGCTACACCACGCTCTAGAGAAATCTACTTGAGGCACACAACAGATAGGAATACGATTTGTATGATACTTTTGTGTATCCTCCGAACTCTATTAGGTCGCAAATGACAGACACCTTAGAAATTACCAAGCTGCTCGACCCCATCGGATGGCACATTCTGGCTGAACTCCAGAACGACGCACGCATCCACTTTTCTGAACTGGGCCGACGGGTTGGTCTCTCGACACCGGCTGTCATCGAGCGGGTCCACCGCATGGAAGAGGCTGGACTCATCACCGGATACCGCGTCGAAATCGATCGCCAGAAGGTTGGACTGCCCGTCTGTGCGTTTATTCGCGTCCGCGTCATCGGGAACTCGATTTCCCGCGTTATCGCCGTAGCCCGCGAGATGCCGGAGGTCTACGAATGCCACCACATCGCCGGAGAGGACACTTTTCTGCTGAAAGTCTGCGTTCCCACGTCCGAGGCCCTGGAAAATACCATTAAAAAGTTCATGCCGTATGTCACCACCACCACGATGCTCGTTTTATCCTCGCCCATTACCCGGCGAGCGATCGAGCCTCTGGAGTAGGCCGCAAAAAACACTCAAGACAGCTTCGGTTGCACGGGGAGCTTGAAGCCACGTAGTGTTGATTCATGCCTGAAAATCCCTCTCAACCCGATCCGACGAATCTTGATCTTGAATCCCTGGCTGCCGATGTGGTGGCGCTGGCCGTGAAAGCTGGCGCCAGCGACGCCGAGGTGGTGGCGCGCGAGGGCGACGAATTCAGCGTGAATGTGCGCATGGGGCAGGTGGAGACGCTGAAGGAGTCCGGCTCGCGGGGGTTGGGGCTGCGGGTGTTTCTGGGCACGCGTTCGGCTTCGACCTCGACCAGCGACCTGACAGCGGAGGGACTCCGGCAACTGGTGGAGGGCGCGCTGGCGCTGGCCAAAGTGACCGAGGAAGATCCCTTCACGGGGCTGCCGGAGCGCGCGGAATTTGGCTCACTCGCAGGCGACCTGCACCTCTACGACGAGGATGTGTACTCGCTCAGCGGGCCGGAGCGGATCGAGTGGGCACGGCGGGCTGAAGCGGCGGCGCTGGCTGCCGATCCGCGCATCACGAACTCCGACGGCGGCAGCTTTGATGCGGCCACCGGGCGGAAGGTGCTGGCCAACTCGCGGGGCTTTGCGGGCGGCTACCGAGCGAGCTACGCCGGGGTCTCGGCAGCTCCGCTGGCCGTGGATGTAAATGGCGCGATGCAGCGCGACGGTTGGTGGTCAAGCGCGCGGCGGCTCAAGGACCTGGAATCGCCTGAGGCGATTGGCAAAGAAGCGGCGCGGCGAACCCTGCGCCGGCTGGGCGCGCGGCGCGTGGCTACGCAGCGGGTTCCCATCGTCTTTGCACCAGAGGTGGCGCAAACGCTGATCGGCTCAGTCTTCGAGGCCGCCTCGGGCGACTCAATCTGGCGCAGCGCATCTTTCCTGGCTGGCCGCCTGGGTGAACAGATTGCCGCACCAGGCCTGACAATCATCGACGACAACACCATGCTGCTGCCCACGGGGATGGGCGGCTTCGGGACGTCTCCTTTTGACGGCGAAGGGCTGCCCTCGCTGCGTACGGTGGTGGTGGAGAATGGCGTGTTGCGCAACTACCTGCTGAACACCTACACGGCCCGCAAACTGGGCATGAAGTCCACACATAACGCCTCGCGCGGACTGGCCGGAACGCCGGGGATCGGCTGCGGCAACCTTTACCTGGAGCCGGGTACGTTGACGCCGGAGGAGATTCTGGCCGATGTGCCGGCGGGGCTCTATGTTACCGGCCTGATGGGCTTTGGCGTGAATGTGGTTACGGGCGACTACTCCCGCGGCGCGACGGGTTTGTGGATTGAGAACGGGCAACTGACCCACGCCGTCGAAGAGGTGACCATTGCCGGGAACCTGGCTGAGATGCTCAAGAACGTGACGGCCATCGGCAACGATCTGGAGTTCAGAGGCGCGGTGGCCTCGCCGACGCTGCGGATTGACGGCATGACCATCGCGGGGAGCTAGTTCTCTGACAGGATGAATTCGTTCCTTTGAGATCCTCGTTCCCACATCTCAAAATCGAGATGTGGGGCACCCAGCGTGTTAGCGGAGTTAGCAGAGTTTGAGTTGGATGGAAGGGGCGGAGCCGGCGGAATGGGGAGTTCGAAACAGAGTTCCGAGATTGCGATGCAGCAGATCGCCTTTGACCCGGCAGACGCCAGGGCTACTCTGGCAAAACTGCCGGAATCGTCGGCGGTCTTCGCGCTCTATGGCGCGGAGGCACATGCGGAGCCTTACATCGGCCACACGCCCAACCTGCGCGGACGGCTGGAACGGCTGTTGCAGCCCTCGGCGAAACACCCGCGGCGATTGCAGTTGGCCGGGCGCGTGCGGCAGATTCGCTGGCGGCTGACCGGCTCGGAGTTTGAATCACTGCTGGCGCAGTTTTCACTCCTGGAAAAGGTATACGGACCGAAGGTCCTGGAAAGAATGCACCTGGGGGCGCCAAGCTTTATTCGCTTTCTGGGCGGCAACGCTTATCCGCGCATTGCGATTACAAATCACCCCAGCCAGCGCGAGGCCGGTTGGGCGTATGGGCCGTTTCAATCGCGGACAGCGACGGAACGCTATGCCGACGAGGCGCTCAAACTGTTTTTACTGCGGCGCTGCACGGAGGAGTTGGACCCCAACCCCAATCATCCTGGCTGCATCTACTCGGAGATGAAGAAGTGCCTCGCACCCTGCTACAAGGGCTGCACTGACGAACGCTACGCCGAGGAGGCCGCGGCGGTGGAGCAATTTTTGGCCACGCGGGGCGAAAGCCGGTTGGTCACGATCCGCACCCAGCGCGATGAGGCTTCAGCAAAGCTGGAATTCGAGGCCGCCGCGGCACTCCACGCGGAGGTGCAGCGCGTGGAGAGCGTGAGGGCCCTGGCTTCCGAGCTGGTTCGCCCGCTGAGCCAGCTTCGGGCGGTGGTCCTGCAAGCCTCGGCTGATCCCGACGAAGTGGCTGTCTTCCTCTTTGAAAATGGCCGGCTAAGCGGGCCGGTTGGCTTTTCGACTTTGGGCATGAGAATCCAGAATGAGCAGTCCGGTTCGACTTCGCTGTTTGCGCATCCGATGGCGATTGTGCCGATTCCGGAGGAGACAGGGAACAGGGATCAGGGATCAGAGGGTAGGGAGAGCGAGGCGGCGGACGAAGCAAGGGCTGCCTTGCCAGCTAAAGCCGCACGTGGCGCGCTCGAAGCGCGGATGGACGCCGTGCTGGCCGCGCTTGGAAAGGCTTCAGGCACAGTGTCGCCGACCCTCCGCCAGGGGCATCTGGCGTTGCTCAAACGCTGGTATTATCGCCCAGAAGCGCGCCGCACCGGGGAGATTTTCTTTGCTGATGGCGAAGGGCGCTGGCCGGTGAAAACCATGCTGCGCGGCGTGGGACGGGTGTTTGCCAGCCGGTTCAAGACTCCGACGGCAGAATGAACGAAAGACGATGTGTCCCGCCTTGCGACAAAAACAAGAACGTCGCAAGGATGCGGCACCTAAATGGCGATGTGGAGCTTCCTTCCCATCGCAGACTGCCGCGCGTCCGCGCTGATACACTGGCCGTGCAAGGAAATGCATACGGAGAACCCATGATTGAGCTGCTGCCATCGATACTTTCAGCGGATTTCGCGCATCTGGCTGATCAGGTTGCCGCGGCCGAGCGGGGCGGCGGCACGGTGATCCATGTGGACGTGATGGACGGCCATTTTGTGCCCAACATTACGATTGGACCGCTAGTGGTGAAGAGCCTGCGCAAAGTGACCGCGCTGCCGCTGGACTGCCACCTGATGATCGAGAACCCGGACGAGTTTATCCCCGCCTTTGCCGAGGCCGGGGCCGACTGGGTGAGCGTCCACTACGAGGCCTGCCGGCACCTGCATCGTTCGCTGGAGCTGATTGCCCAGCACGGCATGAAGCCGGGGGTGGTGGTGAATCCGGCCACCCGCGTCGATCTGCTCGTGGATATTCTGCCCATGGTTCACCATGTGCTGGTGATGAGCGTGAATCCGGGCTTCGGCGGACAGAAATTCATTGAATTCTCGCTGGATAAGATCCGGCGGCTGGCCAGTTTGCGCCAGGAACTGGGGCTGGCATTTAGAATCGAAGTGGACGGCGGCGTGGCTCACGATACGGTGGAGCGCATCGTCCAAGCAGGTGCGGAGCTGCTGGTGGCCGGAAACGCTGTTTTTGGAGCGGGGCAACCGGAAGAGAACGCGCACGCGCTGCTGGCCCAGGCTCGCGAGGTTGCGGGCGAATAGATCTCTGACCGGATGAAGAAGTTTCATTGGGTTTGTGGTTTCCCACATCTCAAAATCGAGATGTGGGGCACCCAATGATTGATGGTACAAAATCAAGCGGTCAGAGAACTAGTTGGGTATTGCGCGTAAGAAACTGAGATTATCGGGAATTGGCTTGCGGCCTGTCGACGGGCCGCGGCCGCAATGAGGTGGTATGAACCGGTTGACGAGGAAGATTGCCGCGGTAGTCCTGGCGGTTCTGGTATTGGGCACAGTTTCAGTCCAGGCCAAGGAAAAGAAGCCCAAGCACAAGAAGCA
>Ga0224530_1001863_pt1 | contig 10314 bp, 8 predicted proteins | sample CBST75metaG_FD_179873 | JGI IMG/M metagenome (GOLD analysis project Ga0224530, IMG submission 179873) | Peat soil microbial communities from Stordalen Mire, Sweden - C.B.S.T75 | ecosystem: Environmental > Terrestrial > Soil > Wetlands > Peat | place: Sweden: Norrbotten County, Stordalen Mire...
GGCTTTTGTCGAGTCCTCGTCGCGGCGGATAGCGGAGCCTTTCAGCGTAATTCCGGCAAAGGCGCCGCGCGCGCGGGAATAGGTCAGAATTTCGGTGTCCAGCTTCCAGTCGGTACCGGCTGAAGCGTGGCGTCCAACCGGTCCGGCCGCCGCTGAGGCGTCCGCGCCGATCGCGAAATTGCTTCCGATCAAATGCTGCATTCCCCGTTCGTTCTGGATGACGAGGACCAGGTCCACGCCTTCAGCGCCAATCTGCAATCCCCAGCTTCCGCCGGTAATCGCAAAAAACGACGGTGCGCTCCATCCCTTGGCTGTGCGGCAAGTGGCGACGCCTCTGCCATTTTCCGCGCCGAATATGAAGCCGCCCTTGAGCAGGTGAGGCACGACGGCCAGGCACTTTGCGTGCTCCAGGACTTCTTCCGGAATGCCATTGTCTGGCGCGGCCATGATCTCATGTAGCACCCTGCCCGCGTGATCCAACCGGTCGTTTGTAGCTTCTCGATCGGTCCCGGCCCAGCCGATGTTCGTCAGGCTGAGCAATGCAACTAAACACATCATCTTTTTCATGCAATCTCCATGGTTTCTACCTATGCGAGCGTTTCGATTACTACAGCATTTCCGAATTGGTGTAGAGGAAGTTGATGCTGTCGAGTGGTTTTTTCCCCAAGGAGGAGCCACCTTGCACGTACTTCGCCACTGCACGTGTATTCGGAAAATGCTCTACGCGTATAGCAGAGCGCTTCTTCAATAGATGTGCCCTTGCAAGCATCAAGCGACGTGACTCTTTCTTAAGAAAAAAGCCACTTACCGCAAGTGTTTCCTGTCGGCAGCAATTGGAGAACCGCTGCAGCGCATCCGATAACACTCACCCTAGCTTGGCGCCATGGAGCTTACTGTGCAGTTATGCTCACCAAACGAGATATACTATGCGCCATAGGGCTGTATGTGGAAGGAGGTAATCGAAATGGTCAAGCTTGAGAAACCCGAGTTCGATTTAGCAGCTTTTCTTTCGAGCGCCGGCCTGGGACGAAGAATCATGCAATTGGCGCCCAAGCAGGTTTTCTTTTCGCAGGGAGACACGGCGGATTCCGTTTTCTATCTTCAGAAGGGCCGGGCCAAGGTCACCGTGGTTTCAAACACCGGCAAGGAAGCCACGATCACGCTGCTCTCAGAAAGCGATTTTGTGGGAGAAGAGGCGCTGACCGCAATGCCGGGGCTGCGCTTGTCCACGGCTGTGGCCATGACCACCTGCAATGTGCTCAAGATCTCGCGGGCCGAGATGATCCGTGTGATGCACGAGGAGCACAAACTCTCCGATCTGTTTTTAAAGTTTCTGCTGGCCCGCAGCATGCGCGTCCAAGCCGATCTGGTCGATCAGCTTTTCAACTCCAGTGAAAAGCGTCTGGCTAGGATTCTTCTGTTGATGGCGGAGTGCGGAATGCCGGGCGAGCATGAAATGCTGCTTCCCAACATATCGCAGGAGTCGCTCGCGGAGATGGTTGGTACAACCCGCTCGCGCGTTAGCTTTTTCATGAACCGCTTCCGCAAGCTCGGCTTTGTTGAATACAACGGCCGCATCAAGGTACACAAGTCGTTGCTGAACGTGATTCTGTACGACCGCCTGCCGGACGACAACGCGGAAAAGCCAGCCATCCTGGGCGTCCCGGCGGAATAAATCCACGCGGGACACTCGGTGCGCTATCGCAGGCGTGCGCGCTCGCGCTGGAGTTCGCGATAAACATCGCTTTTGGATTGGCCCAACTCGCGCGCCAGACGCTTGAGTGCGTCCTTCTCGTCCGCTCCGGTTTCGCTTTGGATGCGTGCAATGCGGTCCGCGATTTTTACGGGAGCGGCGCTTTCGGCTCGAGCGCCGGAAGTGGCCGGAGGCGCCACCAGCAGGGTAAATTCGCCGCGGATGCGATCGCGGGAGGCGAGTTCGCGGCGGGCTTCCGCCACAGTAGCGCGGAGAAACTCCTCGTGAATCTTCGTCAACTCGCGGGCCACAACCACGCGCAGCTCCGGGCCCCATACGGATTCCAGATCGGCCAGGGTGTCGAGAATGCGGTGCGGAGCCTCATAAAAAACCAGCGTCGGCGGCGTTTCCGACTTGATCGCAGCCAGCTCTTCCAGCCGCGTGCGGCGCGCCCCGGCTTTTTCCGGCAGAAAGCCTATGAAGTGAAACTCCGCGGTGGACAGGCCGGAGGCAATCAGGGCTGTCAGTCCGGCGTTGGCTCCGGGAATGGGAATCACGGGCAGGCCCGCTGCAATGGCTTCCGTCGTGAGCCAGCTTCCGGGGTCGCTGATGCCGGGCAGCCCTGCATCGGAAACCAGGGCAATGCGTCCGCCCGCCTTGAGCGTGTCAACCAGCTCGGCGGCGCGCTGATGTTCGTTGTGCTGATGGCAACTGACAGTGGGCGTCGCAATCTCAAAGTGATTGAGCAGCTTCTGCGTCTGGCGTGTGTCTTCGCAGGCAATGCGGTCCGCGTGGCGAAGCACGTCCAGGGCGCGCAGCGTGATGTCGCCGAGGTTGCCGATGGGCGTGGCGACAAGGTAAAGGCCGGGGGCTAGAGGAGTTTCCGGATCGTTGGCCATATGCGCGGTCAGCTTTTGGCTTCCTGGCGCTCAATGCGGCGCTGCTCGGCCAGCAGGGACATGGAACTCATGAGGTTTTGCACGCTGACAATGCCAACCACGCGGCCGCTGTCCGCAATGGGAATAAGGGACAGTCCGTGCCCGCCGGTGAGGCGGCGAATCGTGGTGCCGAGCGTGTCATCGGGCCGGGCCACCTGGAAGGCGCGCGACATGACCGACTGCACGTAGCCATTGCCGTCGCTGCGCAGGGCGTCCACAATGCGCTGGCGGGAAACAATGCCGACCAGTTGCGGCCCTCGCACCACGGGGAAGTCTTCCTGTAGGGAGTGGACGCAGCGGACCAGCGCGTCGGCCAGCGTGTCGGACGGCGAGAGCGTGGCGAAATCGGTAAGCATCACTTCGCGCATGTGCACGGTATCCACAACCGACTGGAAGAACACGCCCTGGTCCTCAATCTGCGCGCCAATCATGATGAAAAATCCGGCGAGGATGAGCCAGGGATTGTGCAGCAACATGCCGCCCAGCATGGCCACCAGCGCCAGCGCCTGCCCCAGTCCGCCGACCATCCGCCCTGCGGGAGCGAAGCCGTGCTTGCGGGCAAATCCGCCGCGAATCAGGCGGCCAAAATCCAGTGGATAGGCCGGCAAAAAGTGCAGCAGTCCGAGGAAAATCTGGAACCACACCATGCTGCGCAGCAGATACGCTGAAGTAATAAAGGGCTGTGTGAAAAGGCTGACACCGCTGCTTGCGCCGAGCATCAGGGCAATCATGATCAGGCCAGTGCCCAGGTTCGCCACCGGACCGGCCAGCGCCATGGCAAACTGTCCTGGCCCTTGATTGACGTTTTCCTGGCTCTCGGGATTGGCGTAGGCAAACATGCCGCCGATCGGGAGCAGCAGAATGGCGCGCAGGCGGAGGCCCATCCACGCGGCCACCAGCAGGCGCGCCGTTTCACGCACCGCCACTGCGGCCACCAGCGCAAAGAACAGGCCCAATCCGCGCTGCCAGCCGTCGGAGGAACTGATGCCAAGAATGACAAGGGCGAGCAGGGGGAAAAAGAGGTGGACGCGCATTTCTACGCCCAGCCATCGTCCCAACGGAATTGACCAACCACGCATGGAAAGATTGTAGAAGGTCCGGGCCCCGAACGGTTCGGGTATGCTGGTTGGCGATGCGTATCATTTCAGGAGAATTTCGTTCACGTGCTTTGGAGGCTCCGGCGGGGCTGGCCACGCGGCCCACCAGCGACCGGATGCGGGAGACGCTGTTTAACGTGCTGGCGCCCCGGATTCAGGGCTCTGCGCTGCTCGATTTGTATGCCGGTTCGGGCGCTGTGGGCCTGGAGGCGCTGAGCCGCGGAGCCTCCAGCGTGGTATTTGTGGAGCGCGCGCAGCCGGCGCTGAAGGTGCTGCGCGGTAATCTTGCCCGGCTCGGGCTGGAGAAGGGCTTCCGCATTCATCCCGGCAGCGTGGCGAGCTTTTTGCGGAAGCCTGCTTCAAAGTTCGACGTGGTATTTATGGACCCGCCCTATGATGCAGCCGACGAGTATGCCGGAACGCTCGGGCTGCTCGGCGGTGCTGCGGCCGGGCTGCTGGCCGAGGGCGCAGTGGTTATTGCCGAGCACCGGCGCAAGGTGCGGCTGGAGGAGCGCTACGGCACCCTCAAACGCACGCGCCTGCTGGAACAGGGCGATGCTTCGTTGAGTTTTTATGCTGTACTCGCGAGCGACGCGCAATAGGCGGGTTCGTTTGCGGATTTCATTGTTTCGGGAAGGATTTGAGCGGATGAGAAAGATGAATAGGATGAGGCAAGTCAGGCTGACGCTGTTCGTGCTGCTTTTCTGTGCAGCGGGATTGTTTGCGCAGAATGCGGCGCGGTGGACCATTGGGCCGTTTACGCGCCCGGCTGCGGGGAATCCGGTGATTGCGCCGCTGGCTGCGTCCACGTTTAACGATCCGGTGCTGAAGGCGGGCGTGCACTGGGAGGCTCTGCACACCTTCAACCCGGCGGCCATCGTGCGCGACGGCAAGGTCGTCGTGCTCTACCGCGCCGAGGACGACACCGGGGCCATGGCGATTGGCGGGCACACCTCGCGGCTTGGGATGGCCGAAAGCTCCGACGGAATTCATTTCACGCGCCGTCCTGAGCCGGTCTTCTTCCCGGCTGAGGACGCCCAAAAGGCGCGCGAGTGGCCGGGTGGCGTCGAGGATCCGCGCCTCGTGGAGTCCGAGGACGGAACCTATGTGCTGACCTATACGCAGTGGAACCGGACCACTTACACGGTCGGCATTGCCACCTCGAAAGACCTGATTCACTGGACCAAGCAGGGGCCTGCGTTTCAGATGGCGTCGGGCGGCAAATATCGCGGGCTCAAGTATAAGTCGGCTGGAATTGTCACGCGGTTCGACAAGGCGAAGGGCCGCCTGATTGCCGCGCAGATTGACGACAAGTATTGGATGTTCTGGGGCGAGGAAACCATCCGCATCGCCACGTCGCCCGACCTGATTCACTGGACGCCGGTGCCGAATGCGTCGGGCGTGCCGACGGAGCTGCTCAAGCCGCGCGCCGGGCACTTTGACAGCACCTTTCCCGAGGTTGGTCCGCCGCCTGTGCTGACTTCGGATGGAATCGTGGTTCTCTATAACGGCAAAAATGCGGCGGGGAAGGCGGGCGACCGTTCGCTGGGCGCGGGCGCGTATGCGGCTGGCGAAGCGCTGTTTGACGGCGATGACCCCATCCGGCAGTTGGCGCAGACGGCGGGCCCAGTGCTCAAGCCGGAGGCCGCGTTCGAGAAAACCGGCCAGTATGCCGCCGGCACCACCTTTGCCGAGGGCCTGGTCTTCTTCCACGGACAGTGGTTCCTCTATTACGGCTGCGCCGACTCGCTGGTGGGGGTGGTGACGGCGCCAGCTAAGTAGACCGACAACCTAACAGAGATCAGAGGTCAGGGAATAGGGAACAGAAAAGACCTCGGTTGAGAGGGAGTGCTAGGTTTCTGACCGCTTGTTTCTATACCAAAAAAATCTCCGTGCCCCATCCTTTCGCCTTTTTCCTGGCGAAAGGGTGGGAAACCACGAACCTGAATATACGAAATCACGATCACGCGGTCAGCGACTTAGCCCAGGTTTCCCAGGGAACTTCTTATAAGTCCCTTGGGAGGCATCCACCGGCCAAAGTAGCCTGCGGAAAAACGTGTAAAACGTCTTTCAAAAAAGTTGCTTCGTGATAGCAAAAACCGCTTCATGTTAGCAAAGAGCCGCTTTGTAACAGGGCACGACTTTACAGTTTGCAGAAAAACTCATCGGGGGTTGCAAGAAGCGTCAGGGCATGACTTCAGTCGTGCCGTAAGTGCTTAAAAAGAAAGGTTGGGCTTTAGCCCCTGCTGAACTTTCTTTCCCAGAAAATCTGGCTCTGTGCTTTTTCCCGCAGCCTGTTCATTCGATTCGTTGCTCATAATCGAGCCCTGGGCACCCGGCGATTCAGGGCCACAATCGACGTTTAGCCGACTCATCACGTCGCGCGCTACTCCTGGTGCAGAACACCAATTGTGACCATCCACTTATCCACTAACTCAGGCCATGCGGTTACGGGAAGATTGGTGCGCCGCAAGCCAAAGGCATGGCCTCCCTGTGCGTATAGGTGCATTTCGACTGGAACTCCGGCCTGCTTTAGCCCGGCATAGTAAGAGAGGGCTTGCTCAACGCCGTCCACCTTGTCGTCTTCGTTCTGTAGAAGAAAGGTTGGCGGTGTCTGCTTCGAAAGATGGTTCTTCACATCCTTCTGGAGAGCGAAACTGTTCTCATTAACGAAAAGATGACCAGGATAGATCGCTATGGCAAAGTCCGGTCGGCAACTCACGTCGTCCGTTGCGTCCACGCGGGGGTAAACGCGCTTCTCGAAATGAACGCTCGTAGCTGCTACAAGGTGACCGCCCGCGGAGAAGCCGATAACGCCAATCTTCCGCGGATCGACATGCCACTCGGCAGCATGAAGCCGGGTTAGGCTGATCGTCCTCTGTGCGTCGTCCAAAGCTTGCCGAGCCTGGGGATATGCACCGGACTTCGGAAACTTTGATGAACCGGGAACGCGATATTTCAAGAGCACGCAAGTGATACCTCTTGTTGTAAGCCAGTCGCAGATTTCAGTCCCTTCTAAATCCATGGCGAGGATCTGATATCCCCCTCCTGGAAAGACAACGACGGCAGCTCCGGTGTTCTCAGTCTTTGGAGCGTAGACGGTCATCGTTGGCACAGAAACGCGCTCATCTGAAATCCAGGGCTTACCCGCCACAAGCTCATCCTCAACCTTCACGGAGTACTCCGGACCGTCGTAAACAACAGGATCGGGCGTCGCTCCGGGCCAAATCGGGATTTGCTGGTGCCCCGGCGACGGTTGCCATGGCTGAAGGTGTTGTTGAGCGACAGCATTCGCGCTGAAAACAGCAGCCGTCAAAGCAAGCACGGCCAGCGTGCGGAAGGAACGCGACATAACGACACCTCTGCAGCTCCGCACCGACAGGAAACGGTCTTGGCTGCCTTCTCTTTTTGGAATTGTGCACGCGACCAGAATGGATGATCGCATTCAAAGAATAATGCGTACTGAGGGAAGTCATATTAACGAAGCTGGTTCATGGCCTGTGAATTACACAAGATGCCGGGTGCTCCACATCTCAATTTCACTCAAAGGCATGGGTGCCGCAGGTCTCGATTTTGAAACTTGGGATAGCACGAACCTAGCTGTTCCACTCATGACCTTCCACCAATGCTCCGTGCCCCATCCTTTCGCTTTTTTTCTGGCGAAAGGGTGGGAAAGCAAGCCCCTCACCCCGCGGGCTTTTACTGACAACTGATAGCTGACGGCTGACAACTGTTTTGCAGATAATTCCCATCCCCCGTCGCACAATGGAAATGGAGCGGAAATAAGCCCCCGTGAAAACCACCCCGACAGCGGAACCAGAGTCGATGCGTCCCACGGGAATCGGCGCTTTTGAGCAAAACTCAACAGAACGCAGTTACGCCGTTTCTGCATCAAAATTCGTACGCAAGTAACTCTTCCGAATAGGCTTATATGGGAAAAAGAGTAAAAAACACCCCCCCCCTCCCCCCCCTTCCACACAGTTTCTGTGATTCTGTGTGTCCTCTGAATCGCCTGCAAAAATTTATATCCTATAGAAAACAAACATCCTATAAGAAATAGAGCTTAACCGGCCGTTTCGTCTTCCCTTGAAAAACAGCACAAAAAAAGCTTCATTTCGGCACAAATAACGCGTTTTTTGCGCATCGTGAATCCAGCGCAGAAACGGCGATACAGTTACCAGCCGACTTGGCTCATGCGCCGCAGAATGACTGTGCTGTAGTGGCCCATGCGCGCGGGGCGTCGCTTCAGGGGCGCAGGAAGAACCGCCGCGAGTTGGGCCGATTGCAGCCGTCCGATATTTCGCGCCGCAATTTGGTCGTGGTAGTGACACGCTGCATCCGCGCCATAAATTCCTGGACCCCATTCAACCACGTTGAGGTAGAGTTCCAGAATCCGCCGCTTGCCCAGTACGTGTTCCGCCACCGGCACCAAAGTTGCCTCCGCGCCTTTGCGGAAAATCGAGCCGCCTGTTCCGAAGAACAGATTCTTGACCAGTTGCTGCGTCAGCGTGGAACCGCCGCGTGTGCGGCCGCCCTCCAAATCCTCCTGCGCCGCAAGCTGAATGGCGTGCCAATCGAAGCCGTGGTGCTTGTAGAAGCGCGCGTCCTCCGCGGAGATGACCGCGTGCTGGAGATTGGGCGAAATCTGGCTGATCGGAATGAAATTGTAGCGTTCGTGATACGGCGTCAGGTGTATCAGGGCCTGCAAGCGGCGCTGGATGTGCATAGCGGTTGTCGGCGGATCGATCCACCGCGCGGCCACAAGGGTCAAGGCGGCAAGCGTCCAAAGAAACGCCACAGAGATGACAAACCATTTAACAAAGGAGCGGAAGGAGCATTTACGACGCGGCGTCTTTTGGAATGTGGAGGGCGTTGTAGTCACATTTTTAGAATAATCGTCTGGGCGGGATGGTTGCTCCGGGCCTGTTCTTGCGTGCCGCAACGGCGAATTGTTCAGCGCATCGTTATAGCCTTTTCGGAATTGGTGTAGACCGAAAGCACAAAGCTAAGTGGCTTTTTCCTCAAGAAAAAGCCACCTTTCACGGTTCTTAAAAAGTCTACGTGTATTCCGAAAATGCTCTAGCTCTTGCACTGCGGAAAGGCTGTGATGCGGAGCTTGGCTGCGGCGTAGGGAATCAGGGAAATGGTTTCCTCTGGCTGGTCGCTGACGACGGGGCTCTGTGGAATCGGGTTGGCAACGCCGTCTTCGGCGCGCCACTTGTCGAGCTTGCGGGCCTTGACGCTGAGGCGGACTGGCACGTGGCTGCGTGCGAAGGGTTCCGGGCCGATTTCAGTTTCTGTAACCTCAATGGACTTTTCCGGGGCAGTGGGGTCGATTTCGAGCGCGTAATTCCATGCAGTCGAGGGAAAGACCTGCCAGTCGGCGGTCATGCCGCAGTCGCGCAGCTTAACCCAGCTTTCGCCGATGCCGTAGGAGAAAACCAGTGGACCGCGCTCGATGGCGACTGAGTCATGGAACCAGCGGGAGACGCGCGGAGCCATGGGGAAGACGAGTTCGATGCGGTCGCCGGCGCGCCATGTGCGCTCGACTTGGGCGAAGCTGCCTGCGGTGGGACGGGGTTCTGGATGGCCGTTGATGGAGATGGTGGTTCCTGTGGCCCAGGCCGGAATGCGGAACTGGAGCGGGAAGCTGAGGGGCGAGGCCGGGTTGACGGTGAGGCGCACCGTGCCGCGGAAGGGGTACGAGGTTTCCTCGACAACGCGGACGGCGGTGCCGCGAAGGGTAGTGCGCAGTTCGCAGGGAGCGTAGACGGCGGCAACGAGGCCGTCGCGGGAGTCCGTGTCCTGCGCGCCGGAGACGAAGAAAAGGCTGGCGGCGAATTTTGGCCAGCCCTGATGGAAGTTGGCGGTACAGCAGCCGAAGTTTGGCTCCAGTCCATATAGATTCGATTCCGGGCCGTCGGTGGTCCAGGGCTTGTGATGCAGGCTGCACTCAACCTGATTGGGCTCCTGGTTGTACTGGTGCGCCCACATGTCATCGGTGAGGGTGCCGGGCAGGGCGTTGAAGGCGAGCTTCTCAAGCCGGTCGCCCAGCGCGGGGTCGCCCACGATGGCGAGAGATTGCTCAAGCGAAAACATGTACTCGACTACGGTGCAAAGCTCGGACCCCTGCGAGGGATCGAGGCCCGCGAGATGCTCGTCGCAGGAGAACATGCCGTTGGGCAGGCCGTGATATTTGTCCAGCTCGGTGATCATTTTGAGGACGGCAGAGCGGTCGGCTGGCGAGCCTGAAACGAGCGACCAGACGGGGCCGGTCTTGATGGCCTGGCCGTTGTTGACACCGTGGGTGGAGAGGGCGAGGTCCTTGAGGCCGTTGGCTTCGTTGTTGAGCTTGAGAAATTCCGAGGTGATGCGCTGGGTGTACTGGAAATTGGCGTATTGCGCCATCCAGTCGTAGCCCTGCCGATGAAGGAGACGCGCCAGGTCGAGGAGGTAGGGGGAGCCGGTGCGGTTGTAGAGCCAGAGGACGCTGAGGAGATTGTCTTGCCAGCGGAATTTTCCCCAGTCGCGCAGAGGACGCGAGGGCAACTCGGCGAACTGATGGCGGAAGTATTTATCCATCAAG
>Ga0224530_1001864_pt1 | contig 10314 bp, 5 predicted proteins | sample CBST75metaG_FD_179873 | JGI IMG/M metagenome (GOLD analysis project Ga0224530, IMG submission 179873) | Peat soil microbial communities from Stordalen Mire, Sweden - C.B.S.T75 | ecosystem: Environmental > Terrestrial > Soil > Wetlands > Peat | place: Sweden: Norrbotten County, Stordalen Mire...
TACAAGGGGATGTTATGCGAGCAGATGACTTCGCGGTTGATAACTGTTTGAAGTGCACTTTGTGTAACACAGTGTGCCCGGTGTTTGGTGCGAATCCCGAGTATCCTGGCCCAAAGCGTCTGGGGCCTGAACTTGAGCGCATGCGCCGCGAAGGCATATCCGCTGATACGAAGTGGGTGGATTACTGCCTGGGATGTCATCGCTGCGACCTTGTGTGTCCGAACCAAGTGAATGTGTCGGAGATGATTGCGCGCGCCAAGGGAACATATCACAAGCCGCCTGTTCGCTGGCTGCGCGATTGGTGGTTTGCGCGTCCCGGCTTGATCGGCTTACTGGCCACGATCATGCCGAAATTTTCGAACTTTGCGCTCTCGCTGAAAATCGTTCGTTTCTTCATGTCGAAGATGATGATGATTACGCCGAAGCGCATTTTCCCCGCTTATACGCGGCCGGATTTGCGCGCGCCTGCAATGAGCGGTCATGTACGGGAACGGGTTGTGTTCTTTCCCGGATGCTTTATTCTTTACAACCAGCCGGATCTGGGACGGAAGGTGATTGATCTTCTCGACCGGAATGGCTTCGATACGGAAGTTGCTTCCACAGAGTGCTGCGGGATTCCAGCGTCGGCCAACGGCGATCCGAAGCTTGCACGTGCCCTGGCGCGCGCCAATGTGAGGAGCCTGGCCAGTCAGGTTGACGCGGGGTTGCGTATTGTTGCTGTTTGCCCGAGTTGCACACACATGCTGAAGACAGGGTTCGGCTGCAAGCTGGAAGACGACAAAAAGTTTGCCGGTGAGGCGCGGAAGATTGCCGCCAATACTTATGACCTTGGAGAGTTACTCATGGCGCAGTCGGATGCCGGAAAGTTCAATATGGACTTCAAACAAACCGACTTGCACCTTGCCTATCATGCCCCATGCCATCAGAAGTCACAGGGAATCGGGCGGCCCTGGTATCACTTATTGCGCCAGATTCCGGGCGTCACGATTGAGGATCTCGATGCCGGATGTTGCGGTATGTCAGGCACTTATGGATTTAAGCAGGAGAAGTACAACGTCTCCATGGCAATCGGGCAGAATCTGTTTGATAGCATCAATGCGGCTCAGCCCCAAATGGTAGTTACCGAGTGCGCCACATGCAAGTTTCAAATAGAACACGGAACAGCAGTGAAGGTTGCTCATCCAGTAGATATCATGCTGCAAGCCTACGATGGGAACAGCGCTGATTAATAAAGCGTCTGCAATCAGGTTGCGAAAAATATCGGGAGCGCAAGACGCCCCTCGGTAATCTGGTTACACTTTCAGGATTGCACAGGGTGCACGGAATCGCTGTTACACGCTTCGCGTCCCGATATCGCAGATCTGATTTTCAATATCATCTCACTCGACTATCACGAAACGCTGATGGCTGCCTCCGGTCATCAGGCCGACGCCGTGTTGCGCCAGGTTGTCAACGATAACAATGGCAAATTTATTTTGGTCGTGGAAGGATTAATTCCCACGAAGGATAAAGGCCAACACATGAAACTGGCCGGCCAGCCTGCGCTTGAAGTGCTACGGGCCATTGGCTCCAAAGCGGCGTTTGTCGTGGCCATTGGTTCCTGTGCATCATGGGGCGAAGTTCCCTCGGCGGATCCCAATCCCACAGGAGCCCAGGGTGTAGATTCCGTTCTTGCGGGCAGGACGGTTGTGAACCTGCCCGGCTGCCCGCCCAATCCGTATAACTTCTTATCGCTCGTGCTGGAATACACGGCCATGCACCGGATGCCAGCGTTGGATAAGTACAACCGGCCCAAGTTTGCCTATGACCGACTTATCCACGACCACTGCCCGCGGCGTGACCACTTTGATGCGGGCCGGTTTGCAACCACATTTGGCGATGAAAGTCATCGTCAGGGATGGTGTTTGTATAAGTTGGGATGCAAGGGGCCAGTAACTCACGCTCCTTGTTGACGTTGTGCTTCAATGATATTCCCGATGTTTGGCTGATTGGCATCGGCGCACCTTGCGTTGGATGCACTGAAAAAGATATTGCATTCCGTGTTCCGATGTTTCAGACCGTGGAGATTCATGCGGCGACCCCGTCCGATTCGATCCTGTCCATCAACACGCCGGTTGGATCGATCGGAATTGCCGCGGCAGCGACTGCTGGCGCTGCTGTAACTGCGGCTGTTATTGCTTCCCGCCGCCTTCCGGATGGCAAGGGAATGCACGTTATCGAGAAGCCGCAGGGCACGGCAAAGCCAAAGGACAAAAACATCGATCCGGAGGGAAGATAGCAATTTCACAGTTTATGTGCGTCTGTGAGAGGGGCGTCTGGAAGTTGCTGATTTTGCATTGGTTGGATGCCCCTTCACAGTTTCACTGGCGTTTTTCTGCTTTTTGTGGGGGGGAGGGGGTATCTGTTTTCGTGCTGGCAATAGGAAAAGCCAACGCGGAACGCCGGATTCCAGGCAGCGTTTCAAGAAGATACTGCACAATTGCGGATATAGATCCATTGCGCTCAGCGGCCCAAATCCGTGCTCGGCGGTACGTATCGTCGGAGATGGCTACGGTAATGTTTCGCATGACTTTGCTGTTCGAGACTGCGGATGGCTGTTTCCCACGCCTCGTCCTCTACTTACAAGTCTGCGACAATAGCGGGTTATTATCTGCAACCACCTGCGGTGGGGCAGAAATCTGGGACTTAGTTAGGGAACCAGGAACGAGAGCGCCGTTACCAGGGACTCGGGAACGGGGTACAGAAATGCCCGCTGGGTAAGGGGTGTGCTTTCCCACCCTTTCGCCAGAAAAAAGGCGAAAGGATGGGGCACGGAGCATGTGTGGATCAACGAGAGTGGGAAATACGGCGTTTGTGGATCAAGGAGAGTAAATGCCCGTGGCTAACAGCTTTGTGGAACACTCCGTCTGCGGGGACCTGGAAGGACAAGGCCCCCGGTTGAGGTTTGTGCTTTCCCACCCTTTCGCCAGGAAAAAAGCGAAAGGATAGGGCACCCGGCGCTCAAGAAGCTTGCACCCTCGACGGTACCAGCGAATGATGAACTAAAAATACATAAAATAATCAAGTTGCTTCCAAAAATAGAATATTTCATAGAAGAGGCGGGGTGGATATTTTTAACAACCGAAAAAATGTGCAGATAAATCGTATTAAATATATTTGAAAATAAATGATTTAGGTGCAATGGCACATTAAATCCGGCGTTTAGACTGAACACGCGCAATGCAATGGCACACTAATTGCAAGACAATATTACAAGAGGACAACGCTATGACAAGGAATGTAGGCAAGTTGAAGGTCTATTGCTCTAGTTATTCATGCCTATTGCCATGCATGATCATGCGCTGTTGTCTGCCTATATATTAGCGTTTTTCAGAAATAGTTCTTTCCTGCATTTTGCAGCGAAGGAAAGTCGTTTCTTCCATCCTCAGAGTACAAAAAATATCAAGTGTTCAGGCTTAAGGATATCTGTATTTTCTTCCTGCGCCGAGCGCTACGTGTAATCACAAGCACAAAAGTAAAAATCCATAAGGGGGAAAATCAGATGTTGCAGCCATATTCATTCAAACACCTTCAAACACCTTCAAACACCTTCAAACACCTTCAAACACCTTCAAACACTAGAGATACATTTACGGCGATATCTCTTTGCAACTTTGCGATTTTACGGAGTAGCACTGCTGGCGTTTTTGATGATTACTATGTTAGCAGGATCAGCCCTGTTCCAGATGAAAGCCTCAGCACAGGAAACAACCGGTGGCCTGAGTGGAACCGTCAAGGATCCTTCCGGTGCGGTTGTGGTTGGCGCTAAAGTGGAAGTAAACGGCAGCGCCTTGATCGGAAGCAAACAGCAGGACACCAACAATGCTGGTCAATATAAATTCATCAACCTTCCCCCGGGCACCTATGTTCTTACCGTAAAAGCTCCCGATTTTGATACAGCGAGGGCGGAGAATATTTCGATTGGCATCGGGCGTTATCCTACGTTGGATGTCAGCCTGAAGATCGGTGTGACGGGAACGACTGTTGAGGTTTCTGCGGAGCAGGCCCTCATCGAACAGACCGCAACCCACGCTCTGACCAACATCGACGCTGAAGTGATTGAAACACTTCCGCACGGCTCTTCGTATCAATCGCTTATTACACTTGCACCGTCAGCTCGTACAGAACCCCTGCAAGACAGCGGTTATCAAATCAACGGCGGCGCGAATGCCGAAAACTCCTATCTTATTGAAGGCCAAGAGACTGCTTCGGTAGTCAACGGGACCTCAATCGCCAATGTGCCAATTGAGTTTACGCAGGAAGTTCAAGTCAAGACATCTGGCATTGAAGCCCAGTATCAGGGTTCGATGAGCGGCACAGTCAATGTTGTCTTGAAAAAAGGATCTGACCGGTGGCATGGAACCTTCTTTAACTACTTCAATGCCGATTACTTCGATCCGGTACCGCACGGTTCTTTACGCTACGATCCGAACAGCAACTATACGCCTGGAACAGACCAGTCATCCTCCTATAACGGATTCGATACGTCTGTTCAGACCTATGTTGCCAAGAAAGATTATTATCGTTCGGTCCAACCGGGAGGCCAGGTTGGCGGTCCAATTTTAAAAAATCGTTTATGGGCGAATGTTGCCTTTGCGCCAGACTTCTATACAAATCGTCGCGAGGTCAATTTTGGCAGCTCTACGGGCAATCAGACCTTTTATTCCAGCAATGATCGTTATTACTTCAATACGCGTTTGGACGGGGCTGTCAACTCGCGTATCCGTGTTTTCGCCACATGGCTGACCCAGTACTATCGGTCAATCGGCAATCAACTTCCAAACGCCGACTCGATTAACGGTTTGGTTAACTCCAGTGTGTCGTCGGGCGTATCTGCTTTTCCAGGCGGTATCGGTACAGCTCAGCCCAATCAGAACGTCAATGTGGGCGCTGATATTACCATCTCGCAGAAGTTGTTCTCCACGACCCGTTTTGGCCACTTCTTCAATAACTATGGTGATCGCGGTTGGGCCACCGCTCCGGTTTACTACTGGAACAATGCTGCCTACGTCACATCGGGCGGTGCAACTACTTATTTGACTGATCTGGAAGGTAGTTCTTTAGAGGGAACAGACCTTGATCAGCCGGCAGGCTATCAAACGGCGGCATTGGACTCGATCTATTCCTATAACGCCACGAAGCATGACCAGTTCACACAAGATATCGAGTTATTTAAGAGTTCCTTTTTTGGCACCCATGATTTCAAATTTGGGTATGGCCTGAATCATCTTTACAACAACATCAACGAGGGCTACAACGGCCCGTATACGCGCGTTTATCCAGGCCAGACACACACGGTATCTGGCGATCAAGGCAGTACAAACTGCGCATCCATTGAGGCTACCAACTTAACCTCGTATGGCACAGCGGGTGGAGGAAGTTCCTATTGCCGTGGTCTTGACGGCATCCTGCGTATTCGTGATTACGGCGTCAGCGGCGCTGCTCAGAGCTACAACCACGGCTTCTATGTGCAGGATAACTGGCAGGTTCGTCCCGATCTGACTGTTAACTTGGGCGTCCGCTTCGACAAGGAGTATTTGCCCGCCTATCCGAATATGAAAGCTACTTCGAATCCAATCGACTTTGGCTGGGCAAATAAGATTGGTCCTCGTGCTGGTGTGGCGTGGAATGTGTTCGGCAAGGATAAGCTGAAGGTTTCCGCAGGCTACGGTAAGTTCTACGATCAGATGAAGCTGAGTGTGGCCATTGACTCGTTCGGCGGCGCTTTCTGGCATGACTGCTGGTACGCTTTGGATACAACGGACTATTCGTCGATTGTTCCTGCCTATGCCAGCAATGGGCACTATTGCTCGGGAACCGGCGATGCCAACTTCAGCGGCGGAGTTCCTTCTACTGTTCGCTTTATTGAAAATCTTAACTATCGCGCCAGTGCTCTGGAAACAGTAGACCCCAATCTGAAGCCCTACAGCCAGCACGAGACCACCTTCGGCTTTGAGTATCAGATCAATCCGCAGTGGGTTCTGACTAGCCGCTGGGACCGCCGCCGTCTTGATCATATTATCGAAGACGCTGGCATTCTCGATGCGGACGGTAACGAAACCTTCAGTATTGTTAACCCTGGCGAAGGCATCGACCGGTACATTACAGGTTGCAGCGCCTGCTCGACAAACATCAAAGCAGCCCGCAGCTACGATGGCATCGAGTTTTTACTGAAGCACCAGTATTCCCGTGGATTTCAGGGCAACATTTCATACACCTATAGCCGGTTGCGTGGTAACTACTCTGGCCTTACCAATACCGACATCGCTGACGGCGGAGAAGGCGGCCGTGAAAGTGCCAACGATAACCGCTCCTTCGATGAACCTTACTTCGAGTATGATGCCTATGGCCGCTCCGCCAACGGCAATCTGGCTACTGATCGTCCTCATGCTTTGAAGATCGACGGCTCCTACCGGAAGCGTTGGAACTCCAAGCATTCGACTGGCTTGGGAATCTTTGAGCAAGCCTTCTCCGGCAGTCCTCTTAGCTCCTACGCGGATGTGGGTGAACCCAGCGGGTATCCAGTCTATGTGGAAGGCCGTGGCAAGTGGGTTGATGTCAGCACCGACGCCAACGGTTTTGCCATATGGGGCAAGGTCTCCGACAAGCGCACCGACGTTTTTTTGCAGACTGATGGCAACTTACATCACACATTTTCCATTGATGACAGGGGACATGCAATCAACTTTGAAGCGATTGTGACTAATCTCTTCAATCAACGGGTGGCGACGAGAGTCTATTCGCAAATTAACTCTGCTAACCAGGGGTCTGCAATTTTCCCGTCTGGAGACTCTATCGACTATTACACCCTAACGCATAAGTACGATTACCAAGCCCTCTTTAACGAGGGAAATGTACTTGTGAACAGTACCTACGGTAAGCCGTATTCCTATCAAACGGCTCGCACGATTCGTGTTCGAATCGCATATACCTTTTAATCTGGCGTTCTTAAAGAGAATTATCATTTAAACTATGGCGGTGGGAGGAATCCCGCCGCCATAGTTTTTTCCGTGCCAAGGATTATGAAGACCATGAGAAAGATATCACATTGGGGAGAATATTCTTCAGCTTTAGGCCGAATTTTAGGCACTATGCGCGTTTTAAAAATAGTCTCAACTTTCTGTGCTGCAGTTCTGGCGTTTACTCCGATTATGTTTGCCAAGACCGGTGTAACCTCCATCCTGCCTGACGGCCGGGAGATTCATCCGGCAGGCAATTGGATATCCGTGGCTCCCTATCCATTCGCCTTGGCTGTTCGGCCAGACGGCGCTCAGATCGTCGTCCCATCAATCGGATGGCCGACCGCTCTCAATGTGATCACCGGGCCAACCAATGCAAACCCCACAGTCAATCAGATGCCGGCGGGGCGCAACAATGATCCGGTCATCGAGGCCCACGCCGGTCTTGTCTATTCGCCGGACGGAAGTTTGCTTTATGTCGCCACGGGAGATTCAGGTAAGATTCGCGTCTACCGGAGCAGCGACATGACGCCTGTCGGCGAGGCCACTTTGGACGGTCCGATAGCAGCGTACGGATCGGGCGCACCGAAACAAAAGGATTTCAAGTCCAGTTTTGCGGCTACGGTTGTGGTTTCTGCCGATGGCAAAACCCTCTATGTTCTCGACCAAGCCAACTGGCGCGTTGTGATTATTGATGCAGCCAAACTCCAGCGCATTGCGCAGGCTCCGACCGGCACCTATCCGTTTGGCCTGGCAATTTCTCCCGATGGCAAAAAGCTTTACGTCACCAATACTGGGCTGTTCGAGTACACGCTTATTCCTGGCGCGGATCAGAAGAATGAACTGGGCACGGGACTTCACTTCCCGCCCTTCGGATTTCCGTCCAAGGCTGCGAGCGAAGGTGCGGTAGCCGAGGGCAAGAAGATTCCAGGCCTGGGCGACGCGAACTCTGTTCGTGGCAGCTCATTGTGGACATACGATGTGCGCAACAGTGAGCATCCGATGATCACTGCCAGGCTGCGGCTTGGTGCAAGAATCAGCGAGGTCGTCGGGCAGACTGTGGGCGGCGCTGCTCCAACCGGCGTTGTGGCTGATGACAAGGCGGTTTATGTTGCTCTTTCACATGACGATGCGCTTGCGAAGGTAAGTGTGGATGGAAGCCGCGTGCTGGCGCAGACAGAGTTGACGCCCTTCACTGGGACGCGCTTCAAGGACAGCAGAGGCCGGCTTCTGCGTGGCGTCATGCCCAGCGGCTTGGTGTTGCGAGACGGTCGCGTTTATGTGGCGGAGTCTGGCATTGCCGCAGTCGGCGTGGTTGATGCAGCGACACTCCAAGTGGTTGAGCACATTCCGGTCGGCTGGAATCCTTCGGCCGTAGCGCTGTCGCCGGACGGCAAAACGCTTTACGCGGTCAATACCAAGGGCAAAGGCACGGGACCGAATGCTGGCAAGCTGCATGATCCCAAACAGCCCACGTACATCGGTTCACTCGAATTGGGCAGTCTGAGCGTGATCACGCTGGCAGATCTTCCCGCCGGCGAGGAGTTGACGCAGACAGTGGTTGCCGTCAACACGGCGGATAGCAAAGACCGCACGCCGATGCCCCGGCTCAAGCATTGCTTCCTGGTTATTCGTGAAAATCGTACATTTGACGAGGTGCTGGGCGATGTTCCCGGAATCAACGGCGATCCCACACTGAGCCGTTACGGCATAGATGGCTGGGCTGCGGAGGATAAGTCCGCGACACATCTGAAGGTCACTCCAAATTTGCATGCGCTGGCTGCACGGTATGCCATGAGCGACAACTTCTACGTGGACAGCGAGGTGTCAAGTGACGGACATCGCTGGGTGGTTGGCATCAATCCCGCGCCGCTCTTCAACACAGCGTGGACATCGACCTACTCTGGCCGCCGGCATAGCGACATCTTTGCCAACGAGCCGGGCCGGAAGGCGGCCTACGGCGGAAATGACGGACCGATGCCTGAGGATCAGCCGCAGTTTGGCGCGATATGGGAGCACATTGTTGCGGAGGGCAAGGGCGTACTTGACTACGGAGAAGGCCTGGAACTTGAAGGGTCGGACGAGATCAACGGCTCTGCGCCGGAAGGCCAAAGGCTGTTCTTTAATTCTCCTGTTCCCCGGCCGATCTTCGAGTCTGTCGATCGCCGCTATCCGACGTTCAACCTCGGCATCCCCGATCAATTCCGGGCTGACGAGTTTGAGCGCGACTTCAGCCGCAGGCTGGCAAAGGGCACAGTTCCGGCGCTGATTGTTATTCGACTGCCGGGTGACCATACGATGGGCATTCGGTCTGCCGATGGCTATCCGTACCGCGCTTCCTATGTGGCCGATAACGACCTGGCATTGGGCCGCATCGTGGAGTATCTGTCGAAGACTTCCATCTGGAAGGATTCCGCGATGTTTGTAACCGAAGACGACGCGCAGGACGGGTTGGACCACGTGGACGCGCACCGCAGCATCTTGATGGTGCTTAGTCCCTGGGTCAAGCCCGGTTCGGTATCGCACCAGCACACCAGCATGGGTTCGATTACGCGCACCATCAACGAACTGCTGGGACTGAAGCCGATGAACCTGGAAGATGCTTTGGCCGGTCAGGTCACAGGCATCTTTGACACCAAGACAGACAAGAAGCCGTTTGTTGCGCTTCCATCCGACAAGCGCGTTTTCGACCCGGCCAAGGCTCGCATTGCCAAGCCAAAGACGAAGGAAGAAGCCGCTGCTTTGCTCGACATGGACGACTCGCCCGCGATCCAGAAGGAACTCGAAAAGGAAAAAGCCAACAATTCGCTGACCAAGCCCAAGGACAACGACTAAAGAACGATAGATTGCAAATAGTCTCCGGTTCGCTTGTGAGCCGGAGACTATCTTTTTGATATACCCTTCTTGCTGGCGCGCCCTGCGTCTGATTCCGTAAAGCCAATAAAACTGTACTGCCGCTACGTTCTGAGCAAGGTTGCGTGCGGTTGAAAGCGGCTCTTCAAACGATGCACAGTTTCACAGAAACGCAGATTCACAGAAACGCAGATTCACAGAAACACAGAAACTTGGGGGGGGGAGGGGGGTATTTTTTGCTTGGAATGAGAAATCCCCGCGCAGGACGCGGGCTTCCGGGACGCGCTTCAAAAAGATACGTGCTGTTTTGGATATTAATCCATCGCGTTTGGCTGCCCAAGCCTGCATACGGCGGGGAGAATCGTCGGAAATGGCTGCGACATTGTTTTGCATGGGGTTGCTGGCTGAGACAGTGGATGGTTGTTTCCCGCGCCTCGTCCTCTACTTTCAAGTCTGCACCTAT
>Ga0224530_1001872_pt1 | contig 10290 bp, 8 predicted proteins | sample CBST75metaG_FD_179873 | JGI IMG/M metagenome (GOLD analysis project Ga0224530, IMG submission 179873) | Peat soil microbial communities from Stordalen Mire, Sweden - C.B.S.T75 | ecosystem: Environmental > Terrestrial > Soil > Wetlands > Peat | place: Sweden: Norrbotten County, Stordalen Mire...
CGCACGTTGCGAACGTTCCTGCACTAAGTCCCTACGGCTTGCAACGCGCAAAGCCGTACCAACATTTCCTCAAATCTAAGGAGGCATCCTGTCTAACTAAAAATCAATTGTTCTCGTCCACGGCGGCTTCGTCGACGGCTCCGGCTGGGAGCCGGTCTATATCATCCTGAAGAAGGACGGCTTCGATGTCATCGTCGTTCAAAATCCCACCATTACGGTCACGGATGACGTGGCCGTGACAAGGCGCGCAATCGCAACAGCCAGGAGGGACGTCATTCTCGTTGGCCACTCTTATGGCGGCGCGGTAATCTCGGAGGGCGGGAACGAGCCCAAGGTTGTCGGCCTTGTCTACATCACAGCCTTTTCTCTGGATAAAGGTGAGTCGGTCGCGTCCTTACTCACGAATCCTGCGCCCGACGCTCCTGTACCGCCAATTCTGCCACCGGACGACGGTCTCTTGTTATTCGACCGGGAGAAGTTTTCCGCTTCCTTCGCTGCTGATGTTAAGCCGAGCCTCGCTTCCTTCATGGCCGATTCGCAGGTTCCATGGGGCCTTGATGCGTTGCAGTGTGCTGTCAGCCAGCCGCCGTGGCGCTCCAAGCCAAGTTGGTACCTGGTCACGAAGGATGACAAGATGATCCCTCCGCCAGCCCGGCGCGCAATGGCAAAGAGGGCCGGTGCAGAGGTAACGGAAACTCCGGACAGCCGTTCGATCTTTCTCTCCGATCCTGAAGTTGTCGCGTCATTGATCAAGAAGGCGGTCGTAGGCGTTCCCGCTCTCGCACGCCAACTCACTCTTCGATCGAGTGCGTCCGTTCGTTCCAATATCAACAGATGAACGTGGCGCACCCCTTCGGAGAATCCAAGCTGATATGTGGAGACTCCGGCGGCTAATCGAGGCAGTGTCTGGATTCGTGACTTTCAGCACAAATTGAACAGTCGTTTGGCGATCGCGCGTCAGGTCCTGCGCAAAGTCGAAGTCTGGTTGCTGCGGAGAAGTTGGATCTAGTCCATATGGAGTGGCCGGCACCATGAATGTCGGCGCCATTTGCCGGATCATCGTTGCCAAAGGACTCGCACCTCTTCCAGTGGGATAGCGACACCTTCGAAGTGAGGGATCGCGCGCGCTGTGTAATCCGCCGCGGGCCGGGCTGCGGAAACTGTCGCGGTGTATACGTGGCCACCCGGCGCGCCCAACAATTCTTCACTGCGCTTCATCTCTTGCCGGCCGGGAGCGCCCCCCTTGATGCCATCGGCATAAAGTTCCACCCTCACCGCGTCGGGGTCGAGATCGTTGAGCCAAATTTGAACTTCGAATTCGTGCTTGTCGCCACGAGTTTCAACTTTCACCTCGCCAAAGTGCAAGGAGGCCCATTTTTCATCCAGGCTGTGCCGCCAATCGGCCATCTGCCCGCCGGTTGCGCCTTTGTCCGCGGTGCGCAAGCGGTAGGCCGAGGCAGCCGGCAGGTAGTATTGCTCCGTGTATTCGCGCACCGCGCGGTCGGCAGAGAATTGCGGCGTCAACCGCGCCATGCTCTCGCGGATACGCGCTACCCAGGCTGTGGGAATTCCGTTTTCACCTCGGGTATAGAATTCTGGGACAACTTGCCGCTCGAGCGTGTCATAGAACATCTCCGCTTCGATGTGGTCCAGTGCTGGATCGGCGCCATGTTCCAGGCCGTCGCCGAGCGACCAGCCCAGATCCGGGGCATACGCTTCGGCCCACCAGCCGTCCAATTCCGAATAATTGAGCCCGCCGTTCACAAGCACCTTCATGCCGCTGGTTCCACACGCCTCCCACGGCCGCCGCGGAGTGTTCAGCCAGACATCTATTCCGTGCACCAAGTGTTCGGACATGCGCATGTCGTAGTCGCTAAGAAAGATGACGTGGTTTCGAGCCTCGGTCCCTCGGATGAAGCGTATCCACTCCTGAATCAAGGCCTGCCCACCTTGATCCGCCGGATGGGCCTTGCCGGCAAGGATGAGTTGCACCGGCCGCTCGGGATTGGTTAGTAGGCGAAGCAGCCGCTCGGTGTCATACAACAACAAGTTTGGCCTCTTGTAGGTCGCGAACCGCCGCGCAAACCCCAGCGTCAATACCTTGGGATCGAAAATATGCTTTGCGCCGTCAACCTCTTCGGGTGATGCGCCGGAGACGGCCAGTTGCCTGGACAATCGTTCGCGAGCGTAGGAGACAAGAGACTTCCTGGCGGCTGTGCGGAGTTGCCAGAGGCCCTCGTCGGAGGCGCCGCGGATGTTCTGCTCCAGGGCTTCCGTCGCCCCCAGCCAGCGATGTTCTCCACATGCCTTGGTCCAGAGATCGTTGGCCGGATGTGAATCCCAAGTGGATACGTGGATCCCGTTGGTCACGTGGCCAATGGGCACTTCGACTACCGGCCAGTGGGGAAAAAGAGGCGCGAAGAGATCCCGACTGACCTGCCCATGCAATTGGCTCACTCCATTCACTGCCCCGCTGCCGCGAATGGCCAGATAGGCCATGTTGAAACTCTCCGACCAATCGTTCGGATTCCGGCGACCCAGGGCCAGCAAACTTTGAAGATTGATGCCGAGTTCGCGTTCGGCATAGCGGCCGAGATATTGCTCGATCAGAGGCGGCGAGAAGCGATCGAATCCGGCGGCCACAGCCGTGTGGGTGGTGAACAAGTTCCCCACGCGCGTGACGGTCAGAGCAACCTCAAAGGACTGCGCGGCGTCAAGCATGAAACTGCGGGCGCGTTCCAAAACTGCGAAGGCCGCATGCCCCTCATTCAGGTGACAAACCTCCGGATGGATGCCGAGTTCGGCAAGTAGCCTCCAACCGCCGATGCCGAGAACCATCTCTTGTTTGAGGCGCAGTTCCGGATCGCCCCCATACAGCTCACTGGTAATGGCCCGATCCTCGGGGGAGTTGGCCGGGGTGTTGCTGTCCAGCAGGTAGAGCTTCACTCTGCCAACCTGAACCTGCCACGCCCGCACCCAAGTCGTGTAGCCGTGCAAGGGAATCTCCAACCGCAACCACTCGCCGTTTTCGCGGCGCACCGGCGTGATCGGCAACTGTCCAGGGTCGTTATAGGGGAAGAGAGCCTCTTGCGCGCCCGCCTTGTCGATCACCTGTCGAAAATAGCCTTGCTGGTAGAGTAGCCCAACCGCAGCCACCGGCACACCCAGGTCACTGGCGCTCTTGAGCTGATCTCCAGCCACGTTGCCGAGCCCGCCTGAGTAAATCGGCAGCGCTTCGCTCAACATGAATTCGAGGCTGAAATACGCGACGCAGCTCAAGGCAGCCTGAGCATAATGTTGCTGAAACCATCCCGGCGCCTCCGCTGCGTGCCGCTCGTCGCTCAACAGGTCATTGACGCTCTTGCGGAATGCGGGATCGGCCAGCAGATTCCCGAGTTTTTCCCGTGAAGTCGTTTGCAGAATCACCCAGGCGTTCTGCGTAAACTTCCACTGGATAGGATCGATCTGCCGCCACACCTGATCGGCGCGATGGTTCCACGACCAGCGCAGATTCAGGGCAAGCTCAGCCAGGGATTCAAAACCCTCAATTTCCGTGGGCAGACGGCCGTAGGCCGATTGGCTACCCCCCGCTGGATCGCTCATAGGTTTTCTCCTTGTGTCTGCTATCACCTGAAAGGAGGGAACCGTGGATCAGGCTCCCATGTGTTCCCAGATTAGCTGATCTCTCTTGATGTATTGCTGAGTTTCTTTCTCCTTGGGGTCATGAAGGATCTGGTTGGAGTCGCCGAACTCCGCCAGGTAGCCCGTCCGGCTGCCTTCCGAGGTATCGACATACAAGAAGCCCGTCTTGTCGGAGACGCGCTCCGCCTGCTGGAGATTGTGCGTGACAATGGCGATTGTGAAGCGGGCCTTCAATTGCTTCATGAGTTCTTCGATGCTGCGTGTAGCAACTGGGTCCAGCGCGGAACAAGGTTCGTCGAGCAACAGAACCTCGGGCTCGGTCGCAATGGCCCTCGCGATACAGAGCCTGGTGGACAGAATATATATACACGGCGCTAAGGAGTGGGACACGGAACGCGTCAGGCCTTCCTCAGACCGGCCTTTCCCTCGTCCCTCTAGTGATTCACCCAATGGGCCGAGCTCTGCGGAACCGCTCTAACTCGGCGCGTGACGGCAGCTTGAGTCTCACCTTGTTCGGATGCCGATGGCCTGCACGCGGTGCTTCTCCGGCGCATCAATGTCGCAGCGAACTCCACGTAAGTTTCTGGAGAAACTGAGGAATCACCTGATGCCTCCATCAGGAAGTCTCACCTCTCAGAGTCCGAGAGAGGTGCTTCTCTCCTTGGAAATTCAATCGAAATGATACCGCGCTGGAGCGCAACCGCTACCGCCTGAGTCCGGTCGTTCACGCACAGTTTTGCAAGCAGGCTGTTGACGTGAGACTTTACTGTGGTTTGGTAAATCCTTAGTTCCGCACTGATCTCCTGATTGCTTTTTCCGTGGACGATCTGCTCGAGAACATCCAGTTCTCGTGACGTCAACGCCCTTGTACCTATGCGCTCTGCCAGTTTCTGCGTAATGGCGGGTGGAAAATACGTGTTTCCGGCATGAACTGTTCTGATGGTTTTGAACATCTCCTCGGCCGTAACGCCCTTCAGTAGATAGGCGCTTGCGCCCGCCTGCAGCGCGCGATAGATGTCTTCGTCTCCATCGAAGGTGGTCAGCACAATAAACCGGATTTGCGGCAACTCCGATCGAATCTGCTGAATCACTTCTACGCCGCCCATTCGCGGCATCCGAAGGTCGAGCAGGGTGATATTCGGCTCGTGATGGCGAATCTGCGCGATGGCTTCGATCCCGTCCGCTGCTTCGGCAACCACCTCGATGTCGCGCACTCCGTTCAAGAGTGACACAAGTCCCTCACGCACCACGTGGTGATCGTCGACCACCACCATGCGCACCGATTTCTTGGGCGTAACTTCTTCCTTGGCGCCACTGTGCTGTTCCTCCGCACCGCTCGCAAGAAAGCAGGCATCGGCACGGCGTGAGTGGTTAGCGGTGGGCATCAGCTGAATCTCATTTCCAATGGACACCTGCCAGCCGTGGTGATGGAATCAGGCTCACTCTTTTTTGTTTCGAGCACCAGCGAACTCGCCTGCTGGAACTGCCTGGTTTTCAGATCATCAGGAAGTTCGGCAAATCGGTCCTGCCAACTTTCACGCACCCTTAGCGCTCCAATCTGGGGAAGCGCCAGAGTATCTCAAACGAGCGCTTCGGTCTTCGATCAAATGGTGGAGATACAGAACGATCTGAGGTACAGCCTAAGCGAGCGCATCGTCATGGTTGGAAACACAGTCTCTCGCGTGCGCCGCATTTTCTTTGAATTCGCAATCATTAGCTACTGGATTCGTCCTGTTAATTGCCGCCTTTTCGCTTGCTGAATCACTTGACATCGTGTCGCTGCAGAGAGCGATGACCTCCGCAAGGTGGACGGAACAGTCAACCCTTCTACGGAAGACAGTGACCATCCAGCGGATTAGTCGTCCCTGAAAAACCAATTAACCACTAAAAGAATCAATGACATAAGGGCGTCTCGTCGGGTAAAATATACTCAGAAGTCACAGAAAACACAGCAAATACCGGGAAAAACCGATGCGCCCCAAGCGAGAACCGAAGCAGCCCCAGCGCGAGATGTTTCAGATAGACCTTGAGCAGTTGATCGACATGAGCCACCCGTTGGTTCGTCTTGGCCAGCACATCGATTGGGAGTCTTTTGATGTGACTCTCGGCTGCAGTTATCACCCGACCCATGGTGCACCTGGCGCGTCGACACGTTTGATGGTGGCTTTGCACTATCTGAAGTACCAGAGTGATTTGAGCGATGAGGACGTTGTTGCCGCGTGGGTCGAGAATCCTTATTGGCAGCGCTTCAGCGGTGAGCGTTACTTTCAGCACAACCTGCCGATTGATCCATCCAGCATGTCGCGTTGGCGCAAGCGCCTTGGTGAATCAGGAGCCGAACAGATGCTTCGCGCTACCATCGAAGCTGGCATGAAGATGAAGGCGATTCGCCCTTCGCAGTTACTGCGTCTCAACGTGGATACAACAGTGCAGACCAAAGCGATTCGCTATCCCACCGATGCCCGGTCTTATCATCGTTGTCGCGAACGGTTGGTAGATGTAGCACGCTTAGCTGGATTAAAGATCAAGCAGAGTTATGAGCATGTTGGTAGCAGGTTGTTGATGCAGTCCAGTCGCTATGCGCATGCCCGGCAGATGAAGCGCGCCAAAGCCTGTACGCGCACGCTGCGCACACAGTTGGGGCGTGTCCTGCGCGAGATCGAGCGGCAAGTAGAAAAGCCCGAGGGCGAGTTGAAGAAGTTACTCGAAACAGCGCGGAAACTTCACGCACAACAACGGCACGATAAGAAGAAGATCTACAGCGTTCATGAACCGGAAGTAGAGTGCATCGCGAAGGGTAAGGCAGGCAAGAAATACGAGTATGGCAACAAGGTCAGCGTTGCAGTAAGCAGCCAGGGAGGATGGTTCGTTGGCTCAAAGAGCTTTACTGGAAATCCCTATGATGGTCATACGCTGGCAGAACAAATGAAGCAGGTTGAAGAGTTACTCGGCAGCAAGAAGGTCAAGGAAGTGCATGTTGACATGGGCTACCGAGGGCATGATTACAAAGGCGCAGCGACGATCCATGTAGACAAGCGGAAGCGGGGTCGAACGCCGCAAACACTCTGGCGAAGAATGAAGCATCGCGCAGCAGTAGAACCCAGCATAGGACATCTGAAGGCAGAACACCGGTTGGAGCGCAATCGGTTGAAAGGGGTTGCTGGAAACGCGATCAACGCCGTGCTGGCAGCTGCGGCTATGAACTTCCAGAAGCTGATGCGGGCTGTCCAAGGTGCTCGCGTGTCTGAGATTTACGCCATCCTCAGCCAACTTCTGTTCCAGGGGAACTTCAGCGGCTCAGGATGGAGCTTACAGACTGCTTGAAAATGACTTTTTCAGGATCGACTAACTACGTTATCGAGGCGTGGTTACGGCTCCGGAAAGGGCGGCCTTTCACATGACAGAGTGTAATCAAGAAGTCTTCTCGTTTGCATCTCATTTTTCGCGTCGCGTAGCGGCCAGTTTCACAGCGGGTCAGGTGTCGACCGATGGCGGAGCGCTGTTGTTGCGTCAGGCCGATCGCAAGATCGGTTTGCTGAAGCGTGTCGCGTCTTGTTTCATTGACCGGCGGTCGCCACTGCAGGTCTCGCACCCGCTTGATGAGATGCTCTCGCAGCGCATCTACGGGCTGGCGCTGGGCTACGAGGACCTCAACGACCATGAGCAGTTGCGCCACGATCCGCTGATGGCCCTGCTGGCCGGGCGCCGCAAGTTGGAAGAGCCCCTTGCCGGCAAGAGTACCCTCAATCGGCTGGAGCTTTCGGGCGGTTCGAAGCGCTACCACAAGATCGACTACGCGCCGGAAAAGATCGACGCGCTACTTTGCGATCTGTTCATCGAATCGCACGCCGAAGCGCCCGACCAGATTGTGCTCGACCTGGATGCGACCGACATCCCGCTCTACGGCCATCAGCCGGAGCGGTTCTTTCATGGTTATTACGACAGCTACTGCTATCTGCCGCTGTACATCTTCGCCGGCGATCAGTTGCTGTGCGCACGGCTTCGCGCCAGCAACGTGGATGGCGCCGCCGGTGCGCTCGATGAGGTCAAGCGCATCGTCGCGCAGTTACGCGCCAAGTGGCCCCAGGTGCGCATCGTGCTGCGCGGCGACTCGGGCTTCTGCCGCGAGGAACTGATGGCCTGGTGCGAGGCCGCAGAGAACCAAGTGGACTTCCTGTTCGGTCTGGCGCGCAACAGCCGGCTTCAGAAGATCATCGGCAAGCAGATGCACGAGGCCACGCTCGAGCACGCCGAGACCGGCAAGGCAGCGCGTGTCTTTACCGAGTTCGACTATCAAACGCACAAGAGCTGGGCACGGGCGAGGCGAGTAGTTGCCAAGGCTGAGGTTCTGGACAAGGGCGAAAACCCACGCTTCGTCGTTACCTCACTCAGCACCGATGAGTGGGCGGCGCGCGAGCTGTACGAGCAGTTCTACTGCCAGCGCGGCGAGATGGAGAACCGCATCAAGGAGCAGATGTGCCTGTTCGCCTATCGCCTCTCGACGGAAGAAATGAAGGGCAATCAGCTCAGGCTGTACCTGTCGGCGCTGGCTTATACGCTGGTTGAAGCGTTCAGACGGCTGGCGCTGAAGGGCACCGAGTGGGCCGAAGCGCAGGTGGATACGATCCGGCTCAAGCTGTTCAAAATCGGCGCCCTGGTGCGCATCAGCGCCCGGCGCGTGTGGCTGGAACTCAGTTCCACCTATCCGTGGAAGCAGATTTACGCTCGGGCCTTCGACGCGCTGCGATGCTGACCGTCTGCACCGCGACCAAACAACTTCTCCATACCAACCCAAGAATCGGCCTGGCGGAGCTATGCCTCAAATCCAACCTCGATCTGCGATGAGGTTCTCCGCACACTTGCCCAACAGATCGCCAAGCCGACTTCAAGACGGTTGATGACCCTTCCCGCATCCTTCACTCCGCCGAGCACCATCAAATCGATCCCCTGTGAGAAATGACGGCTAGGGAGCCTCTGCATAAGTTGTCCACCAGCATTTAGCTTGGATAAAGTTGAATGAGGGTGGGGAACGCGATGCGACAGATGACTTTGGCAAGCCAGGCAAGTTTTGAGAAGTACGCGCGGAAGAGCCGTCGTGAAGAGTTTTTGAACGTAATGGACGTGGTGGTTCCGTGGCGTGAACTGGAAGCCCTGATCGAGCCGTTCTATCCCAAGGCCGGTAATGGCCGCCAGCCGGTAGGCTTGTCGATCATGCTGCGCGTCTACTTTCTGCAACAGTGGTTTAATCTCTCCGATCCGGGCGCAGAGGATGCGCTTTACGAGTCGCCCGTGCTACGCCGTTTTGCGGGCGTTGACTTGGGCCGCGCCGCAGCTCCCGATGAGACTACTATCCTTCGCTTCCGCCGCATTCTTGAGCAGCATGAACTGTGCGGCCAGATTCTGGACACGGTGAACCATTATCTTGCCAGCAAAGGTCTGCGGATCGCCACCGGTACCATCGTCGATGCCACGATCATCGCGGCTCCATCGTCGACCAAGAACAGCAAGAAAGAGCGCGATCCGGAGATGCATCAGACGCGCAAAGGGAACCAGTGGTATTTCGGCGCGAAGGCGCACATCGGCGTGGATAGCAAGGAAGGCATCGTGCACTCGGTGTGCACCTCGGCAGCTTCAGTATCGGATGTGCACATGCTTCCCGATCTGCTGCACGGAGATGAGAAGAAGGTCTGGGGCGACGCAGGCTACCAAGGGCAAACGGAGGCCATCCATGCGGCCGCTCCCGCAGCGCAGGACATGACTTCGAGGCGAGCTAAACACAAGGGCGGCGTGGATGAAGTGGAGCGGCGCAAGAACCGCACCAAGGCCAGAGTGCGCTCGAAGGTGGAGTGGCCCTTCCGCATCCTCAAGCGCGTCTTCGGACTTACCAAAGTGCGTTATCGCGGCTTGAAGAAGAATCACGAGTGGCTGCTGTCGGCCTTCGCCCTGGTCAACCTCTACCAACACCGCAAACGGTTGGTCCCGCTGGGGGCGTAGTGTCTCTGGAGGCCGGAAAACGGCCTCCAGAGACAACAAACAACCACCTAAAGCCCGCGCCTGGATGCAACTGAACCCGCAATTTCGGCTGTAACTGCGTCAGAACCTCATTACATAGCAATCACGCTGCAAAATCGTGAGCTGTGCAGAGGCTCCTTAGCGGGATGCTTCCTGTTGTTGACCACAAGCCGAAGTACCTCGGCCGGCTGGGCAAAGAACTCGACACAGAGATGGGGCGCGACGACGCCTATACTGCGGCCTTGAGCGCGCTGGCCGCAGCCAAAGAGCATTTGGGCTCACTCGACCGAGTGACGCGCGTGGTTCGGCTCGGCGTCTTCATGGCGACGTGCGGCGACTTCGTTGACCAGCCGAGGGTCGCGGATGGGGCCTCTGACTTGTTTTGCGATGTCTTTGGCGTCGAAAGAACAGCAACTCGGCTGGTGATGGGCGTCGCAAGCCTTCCCCTCGGGATGCCGATCGAACTCGAAGTCATCTTCGAGATCGGAGAGTAAACAAGACAGGATATAAGAATTTATCCGTAATTAGTGACGATCTTGGTTCTCGAAGGCCAGGGGCACGTATTGAGAAGGGCAAACTAAGCGAAGATAGATTTCAAGATGCCACAGATCAAGTCATGGACCGTCTCCGATGCGT
>Ga0224530_1001875_pt1 | contig 10280 bp, 8 predicted proteins | sample CBST75metaG_FD_179873 | JGI IMG/M metagenome (GOLD analysis project Ga0224530, IMG submission 179873) | Peat soil microbial communities from Stordalen Mire, Sweden - C.B.S.T75 | ecosystem: Environmental > Terrestrial > Soil > Wetlands > Peat | place: Sweden: Norrbotten County, Stordalen Mire...
GAATTGAGCGAAGAGGCTTCCTCGACTAAGAAATTGTATGAAGACCTCTACACAAAGTTGCAGGAAGCAAATGTTTCCGCTGGCATCAAGGCTACAAATATCACTGTTGTAGATCCCGCGCGCACCCAGCCCAGCCCCATCCGTCCAAATCCCGTTTTCAATTTGGAATTAGGACTGATGGTCGGCATATTCGTTGGACTTGCCACCGCGTTTACAGTCGACAGCATCGACAGAACGGTGGTCAATCCTTTAGAGGTGGAGGAGATCACGGGGAGACCTGTGATTGGAATCATTCCTACATTTGGGGAAATTTCAAAGCCCTATGGGGGGCATGGAGCGCGACGGGCATATGGGGCATTTGGCGGCAAGGCAAATCGCAAGTCTGCCACGGAAACGTCTGGCATTCCCGAGCCGGTCTGGATGCTGAGTCATCCCGAATCCGTTGCCGCGGAAGCTTTCCGGTCGCTACGCACATCCGTCCTCCTTTCTCGTCCCAAGAGCGCGCCGAAAATCATTTTGGTCACCAGTTGCGTTCCCGGCGAGGGCAAGAGTACTGTGACAGCCAACCTGGCCATTTCGTTTGCGCAGCACGGCAAGAAGATCATCATCATGGAGGCCGACATGCGACGGCCTAGCATGAAGCACGTTTTGGACGTTTCCAACGAAGCAGGACTCAGCAGTGTGTTGTCCGGCTCGCTTACGCTCGACGAAGCGACTCTTCACGGTGTCCTTGTGCCCACGCTGGATGTCTTACCGGCAGGTCCGCGTCCCCCCATGCCGTCCGAGATACTGGGGTCAGCAGCATTCGACGACCTTCTGGAGCAGCTCCGCTCACGCTACGATATCGTCTTGATCGACAGTCCCCCAGCGCTTCTGTTGACGGATGCAGTTTCAATCGCAACCAAAACGGATGCCGCCGTTTGGGTGGCTCGCGCAGGAGTGATCACCAGGCCGTACCTTGCGCGCGCAGCTCAAATGATCGATCGCAATAGTATGCCGGTTATCGGCTTCGTGATGAACAGAATGGATAAGAGCGTAGACCCTTACGGATACGGTTATGGTTATGGCTACGATTACAAGGACTATGGTTCCTACTATGGGGAGAACAATTCAAATGATGCGTAAGAATCTCCATGCCCCGTTCGTAGCGCTCGCTGTCCTGATTCTGTCTTGTTCAACATGTGTTGGTCAGCAGGGCGGTTCACCGGGAGCTTCCCAGATGAGTCCGTCTGCGCTCGGGGCGGGCTCGAACCATGATTTGTCCAATTCGGGGTTGAGAACAGTGCCTGAAGATTTTGCAAAAATGCGGCTTGCTCCCGGGTTTGAGGTAAGCTTGAACGTTCTCGACGATCCGGACTTCTCAGGCAGTTTCCGCATCGATGAACAGGGGGATATCGCCCTGCCTTTTCTGGGGACAATGCACATCGCAGGAGAGACTGCTTCCGAGGCAAGGGTTCAAATTCAGCAGAAACTCCTTGAGAAGAAGATTCTACAAGATCCCCAGGTCGAGCTGAACGTGCTCGAATACACAGAACCTGAAGTAACAATCCTTGGAGAAGTGGCTAGCCCCGGCAAGCACGCTTTGCTGTCTCCGCACAAACTGGTGGATGTATTGGCGCTGGCCGGGGGAACGACGGTCACCGCCGGAAACGAGGTCCGGATCACGCGCGGAGTATCAGGAGGTGAGCCGGTTCTGGTTCACTATTCCAGGGCCACCGATCCAAAGACGGTCGAAGATGTAATGGTGCATCCCGGTGACACAGTCCAGGTCAAGCGTGCAGGGATCGTCTATGTGTTGGGCGCAGTAAATCGGCCTGGCGGGTATGTGATGCAGGAAGAAGGCACGCTCAACGCGCTGCAAGCTATCTCCATGGCGAGCGGGACAACGCCTTTGGCCTCCACTAAGACGGTTTATTTGCTGCGCCGCAATCCCGATGGCTCCGTGGTATATGTTGAACTGCCCTTCAAGAAGATTACTCGCGGGAAAAGCTCCGACGTGCAACTGCATGCCACCGATATCCTGTATGTACCGACGAGCACGATCAAGCTGCTCTACTCCGACATACAGCCCCTTGTTAACTCGGCGGCCTCGACGGGCATCTATCTCGCTGCTGGGTACTAATGCCTAGCGGCACGGAATCGACGGTCAGCATCAACGGTTCGCGCGCGTCTAGCCTATAGCTTGAGCATCCCGACGAACAGATGACTGGCAAATCGACAGGTCGACCATCAGAGATGGGTCACTTGCGGCGTTTTAGGGAAAAGTGTGGTTTCTCCGCATTGTGCAGGGCCACCGCTCCCTGTTGGTCGCGTTGACTTTAGTTCTGTGGTTTTGGACTACATTGTTTCCTAAAACGCCATTGATTGCGACCTCAAGAAAATAGAAAGGGAAGGCGACGAAGTCGTGGAATTGACGGTGCAACCCGAATCTGATCTTCTTCCGTCGAAGATACGCGGACTCCGGTGGGTACGACCGATGCTGGTCTCTGTGCCGCTTGTGATCCCGTGTTTTTGGCAGCCCATTGTCTCAGGCCTTGACTTGCAGAGCCATCTTTATAATGCATGGCTCATAGAGCTGATTCAACGCGGCAGCATCCACGGTGTGTGGATTGGCAATCAGAGCACGAACGTCCTGGTCGATTGGTTTCTCCCACAGCTGATCAAGTGTTTCGGCGTTTCAGGCGCCGAAAGAGCCGCCTCCACCGCGCTGGTGCTAATTTTTTTCTGGGGCGCATTCCAATTTATCTCTGCGGTTCCCGGCCACGCGGTCTATTGGCTAACGCCTTGGCTGGCAATCCTTTCGTATGGCTTCGTGTTCCAAGTGGGACTGCTCAACTATTACCTCTCAAGTGGAATTGTTCTTTGGTTGCTTGCCATCTTATGGAAGCGGCAATTTAAATGGCGGGCGCTGTGGGCTTCTCCATTGTTAGTTCTGGCCTATCTCGCGCATTTTCTGCCCGTCTTGTGGTTTGTCGGTATCGCGGTCTATTGCGGGCTAGCCCTGCGTATGCGCGCTCGCCTTCGGCTTCTCCTCTTTTGCGCTTGCGTAACCGCTTTTTTTCTGCTTCGCGGTTACGTCGTGGGAAGATACATTACCTCTTGGTCACTGACGCAATTAAAAGCCTGCACCGGTGTCGATCAGTCGCTGCTGTACGGATGGCGTTACCTTCCGGTGGCCATCGGATTTCTAATATTCAGCGGCATTCTTTTGCTTAAACCGGAAAATCGATGGCGCGCCATGATAAGCGTTCCTGCGCAAGCCTTCCTTCTCACCGCGGTCGCGATCGCAGTCATGCCTTCGGGGATTAGAGCCTCGATGGACAAGGCGCCGGCCACCTTCATCGCGCAGCGTCTCTCTCTTTTTTCCGGCGTCCTGTTGTTGGCTATTCTTAGCCGCTCGGCTTATAGACGGTGGTATCTCCCAGCAGGACTTCTCACAGCAGCGATCTTCTTTGGCGCGTTATATCGCGATATCGGAAAGGAAGCTCGCGTCGAGGCAAAGATGCAAGATTTAGTTGCGACCCTGCCTGCCGGTGAGCGAGTTGTCTCGTTTCTTGACCTCAAGGATAGAGAATTGAGTGGAAAAGTCTCAACAGGAGATGGATTGCTCGTGCATTGGGCCAAGCGATTTGTGCCGCTCAGCAGCGAGCGTCTGCCTTCGACGCATCTTCTATCTCGTGCTTGCGTGGGGCATTGTTTTGATTATCTGAACTATGAGCCCTCGACCGGACAATTCCGAATTCACGCGGCACCGGGGAACAACGTCGTGCTGGCTACCTATGCGGAGTATTACAGCATGAACGCCGAAACTTACACAATGAATGCAAGGGATCTGCCTCTCTATGCTTTAATTCGTTGTGGACCGGACCCCAGCGATTTACTGATGCGGCCAATGGCGGAGGGTGAGTCCGGAGCAATGCTTGGTTGCTCTGGATCGCCCGTTCCGAGATAGCGGATCGCAATACAAGGTTGCCTGCGGCGGCAGATTCTGGAACCGCCGATCTTCATTTGTCTATATGGGTCGCTATGATCGTTGTGCGATTTTTTCCGTGCTCAGGTTCGAGGCTGGGTCTGTTGCGAGGCACTGGAGCACGCCAATCCGAAGTGTTATTTCAGCACTGAAGTGCTTTGGGCGTGCCCGTGCGAGTAATTTCAGTGGTAGAAGGGCGTTGAATGAATGTCATGACGAGTCGGCAGCCCGAGGGGCCGTCAGGAGTGGACGGTACCGGCGACCCCGATGCACTAGGGCACGAAGCGGGGGCCGTTGGTCACAGGCGGCACCGCCAGAAGCGCATTAACCAGGCATGGGCCACGTCCCTCGTTTCCAAGGTTGCCACCATCGCTGTTCAGGTATTGGCGCTGCCGCTTGTATATCGTGCTCTGGGCGTTAGCGGGTATGCGGCATACGCCGCCGTTACAGCGTCCGCGACATTGCTTTCGGTCCTGAATCTTGGTATTGGCGGATCCCTGGTAACGCCACTCGCTGAGGCGGCCACCATGCAAGATGAGCGCGAGCAGGCTGTACTGTTCCAAGCGGGCCTGGGTCCTCTGATGCTAGCCTGCCTGCTGGGGGCAATTGTAGCCATCCCCATCGTGGTGTTCTTGCCGCTAAGCACTCTCTTTGGCAGAGTCGGTGCCACTGGATCGGTGGACCTTCGGGTTGCCGCCCTGATTGCGGTTTCGGTTATCCTCGTCACCATTCCCCTGAACGCCGTCGGCTTCCTCAGGCAGGCGTATCAGGAGATGCACTTCACCAATCTCATCGGGGCCTTCTCCAATATCCTTCTTCTGATTGCTTTTCTGGTGGCTGCCAGGCGATCGACCGCGGTTTCGGTTTTCGTGGCCATCGCCGTTCTCATTCCGCTTGTCAGCGCCGCTTTGAATTTCGGATTGCTGCTTTTGCAAAGACCATATCTCTTGAAACGCCAAGGGCAGATTCTCAAGGAGGAGAGGCGGCGTCTGCTGGCGGACGGAATCCGGTTTCTCAGCGCTGCATTCGCACCTGCGTTCATGTTTCAGTGGCCTGTGTATTGGGTTGCCAGAACACTTCCTGCCTCCACCAGTTCACTTTTTGCGATCTGTATTCAAGCCATCGTCCTGCCATTGGGGTTTGTCTTCGGTTTTCTATGGCCGCTGTGGTCGTCAACCGCCGATGCGCTGGCCAGAGGCGATCACCATTGGTTAGACGGTCAGCTCAGAAGGGGACGCGCGCTGATCCTCACGATCGGCGGCTGCGCATTTTTCACTTATCTTTTTTGGGGTGAGCGGCTACTTCATCTCTGGCTGCGAAAGCCCCTCGATCTCGATTGGTCTGTGCGGGCACTTATGGGCACGTACGTACTGCTGGCGATTTGGGAGCAGTTCTATTTCATCATGGCTCTTGGATTCGGACGATTGCGCGAAGCAACCGCGGCACAGTTTCAGCGCGCAGTTGCCTTTGCGCTGGCCGTCCCAATTTTAACGATGATTGGAGGAGTCAGGGCATTGTGGTGTGGAATGTGTTGCGCGATTCTATTCTGGACAGCTTGGAGGATGCCAGGATTGCTGCATAGAGGCGATTGGGCTACAGAAAGCGCGGAGAACGCATGAACTTCTCCGGCATTTCAAATGAGTCGTTGCTGGGAAAGCTTTTGCGCCTTCCTCTCCGGCTGATTCCACCAAATGCGAGGGTTCCCATTATTCAGGGACCGATGCGCGGTATGCGCTGGATCGCCGGATCCAGCGTTCATGGATGCTGGCTGGGAAGTTATGAAAATCGCAAGCAGAAGGCATTTTCAGCGGCTACGCGGCGCGGGGATACGGTATACGACCTTGGAGCAAATGTGGGGTTCTATTCTCTGCTGGCAAGTATTCTGGCCGGCTCTGAGGGAAGAGTGTTCAGTTTTGAGCCCGTCCCGCGAAACCTCGAATTTCTACGAAAGCACGTGGAGTTGAATAAACTGACGAACTGCTCTATTTGGGACGTGGCTGTTGGAAGTTGCGAAGGAACGGCAAATTTCGACTTGGGTCCTAATTGCGCCGCAGGCCACCTGACCGCCGGATCGCATGGCGCGCTGACGGTCCGCACGGTAACCCTGGATGGACTTGTGAGTTCGGGCAAACTGCCTCCTCCTGACGTGATCAAGTGTGACATCGAAGGTGGAGAGTATGATGCGCTGACAGGTGCTCAAGGCATTCTTGATAAGTATGCGCCAACAATCTTTCTTGCCACGCATGGGGCGGAAGTGCATCGGCGGTGTTGCACGCTCCTCGCCGATCTACACTACCGTTTGAAATCGCTCGATGAGCTTCCGCTGGAGCAGACAAACGAATTGCTGGCGACCCGCCAGGAGGCATAATAGGCTGCTCACCTCGCGTCACCGCGGCCTGGCTTCCTTCGGGGCTGGTCTCAATGCCCGACGTACGAAATGGATAAGCGGATCCAGATCGGCGAAAGTCGGCGCCGCAGGAGCGGTTTTCCAATATAAGGAGATCCGTCGTGAGCACTTTGGACCGGAATGACTGCGCGGAGGTAGATGCCTCCAGTTTGCGAATTCAGAGTGGACGATTTATGAACAAGCGATGTAAGCCGTCACTCCTTTGGATCGTTCAACTGTTCATCGGGATTCTTCCCGCGACACGGTTTTTCGGCTTAAAGTGCAGACTGCTATCGATTTGCGGAGTCCGCATCCATCCCAGCGCGCGGCTGTGCTCTTCCGTGAAAATCGCGCTCTCGGGGCAATTGACGATTGGCGCCAAAACCTTCATCGGGCATCAGGTGCTGATCACCGGGGGAGATTCTGTAATCGCCATAGGGAGTAATTGCGACATTGCGCCACGCGTGACCATCATCTCCGGCAGCCACGAGATCTCGAATGCAGGACCAAGAGCCGCGGGCCAAGGCTATTCCAAGCCCATAGTTATTGAAGATGGCGTCTGGGTTGGTGTAGGTTCGATCATCCTGGGAGGCGTTCGAATCGGGCAGCACTCCGTGATCGGCGCGGGCAGCGTGGTGGTCTCCGATATTCCACCCCGCTCTGTGGCCGTCGGCTCTCCATGCCGTGCGATTCGAAGCTTATCCGCTGAAGGCGAGGCTTAATCGGCCATGTCGTCTCTGCAATTCCAGAGCGAATCTCTGTCTCTCACTCCCACGAATAAGCGGAGAAGGAAGCACTTGAAAAGTTTGTCCAAAGATGCAATGAGCGGAATTTCGCGTTTCCGTTGCATGGTGGTGTTGTTGTTCGTGGTCCTGAATCTCGCCGTGTTTTTTATTCGCATGCTCAGCGTCTGGCATTACGGCGCGCTGTTTGCAACCAGCGGCGGCGAGTCGCTGATGATCTACTCTGTCTGGAAATGCATGCGCCACTTGCCGGTGTACGAGTGGCCGTTCAGATATCCATTTTCACTTTCGCTTTATAACTATCTCTTCTATAACTCCTACGCTGTGCTTCTCCGGTTGGCAGGCACATGGGATGCTGGTATCGAGACGTGGGGACGCCTGCTGACGTCGGTCTTTGCGATGGCTGGAGCAACGGCACAGTGGAAGCTGGTTCAGAGTCAACTCAACCTGCGCGGTGTGCGCAGTCTTGTTTCGTTTTGTTTCGCGCTGGGCCTATGGCTCTCGACTTCGCTCTTGCGGTGGTGGGCGCTCACCATACGGCCAGACGTACCGGCCATCGCCTTGGTCATGATCGCTCTTTGCATCGTCGTGCGAAAGCCGCGCTTCGCCTTCCTTTATGCGGGTGTCGTCTTCTATCTGGCTTGGTCGTTCAAGCAATCTGTGGTCCTGGCGCTTGTCGGCGTCTGCCTGTTCCTCATCTTCCAGAGAAGATGGCGCGATCTGTCTGTGCTGGCCTCGGTATTCGCTGTGTTGACGGCCGCAACGCTCCTGATTGGGACTCCCGAGTATCGATTCAGCATCCTGGTCGCGCCACGGCTTGTCAGTGGGTTTTCACTTTTGCATGCCTGGCATAGCGCGGAAGTTTCTTTGCTTGCAAATGCATACTGGGTTGCCGCTCCCATCGTGCTGTTGCTCGCCGTGGGCCCGCGAAGGGTCGATAACTCCTCTCGTCTGCTCATGTGCGTTTTTGCTGTCGCGTTGATTGCTGGGCTGGCCGCGATGGGAAAGTTGGGCGCTTCGGACAATTACTTGCTTGAGGCATTCGTCGCTGGCTCCACTTTGCTGCAAATAGCCCTGTTTACGGCTCCGGGGTGGCTGGCCGGCTGCCTGGTCCTGCTCGGTTGTATGCAACCGGCGATACAACTCGCAGCAGTCCCCAGCGGATCGCACGCCTTCGGAATACTGCACATTGCCACCGCGGCCGAGTACGCGGATGCAGTGGCATTGCGCCAGCGGCTGGCGTCAATGAAAGAGCCGATCTTTACCACGGATGAAAGCTTCGCGCTTCCCTGGTTATCAACCGGTGATCGCGCCCCGGCCTTGGTCAACGATCCCGTGTTTCACGACGCTACGCGCCTTCGCTGCCAGAACGGCGGCATCGAGGGCCTGTTGCAACGAGGCGATATCCCCACATTGATGCTCAATCCTGATAGCGAATTCAACAAAAGTTTGAATTCAAATTATGCCAAGATAGGCGAATCGCGCCATCAAGGCGAACGATTCAATATCTATGTCCTCAGAAGTTCAGCGGCATCTGCGGATTTGCCGGTAAAGTAACCGTCGATACATAGCGCTTCTCAATGGAGGCAATCCAGGGATGTCCAGGAAGCTCACACTGGTATGGCAAAATACGCGTTGTCCGCTGCGCGACTGGATTCTTGAGATATTCTCGCCGCTGATTGATGGCGAGGTCTTTGACGGAGAACACAAGGTGGTTTTGGATAACTGCCTGGTTGTGGATACGAATCCGCATTTTGCCGATCCAAGCTATTATCCCCGGTTCCGGGGAAAAAACGCATTTCTTTTGTGCGAGCCCGACGAGTACATGCGAGGTGTATTGGGCATCTATGTAAACTTTTGCGGAGTTTTTCGGAGTCAATACTCGGGGGCGTTTCGTCCGGAGCGGGTTCTGCAATTGCCGCTGGGATATACAAACGGCCTGGGCCGAAACTTTGAGCTCAAAGCCGCCAGTAAACGGAAGTATGTTTGGGCCATGCTCGGCATGATCAACAAGTCCACGCGGCCTGACGCAGTGCGAGCGCTTTTGCCGGTGCAGCCGGGTTACTGGTATGCAAGCGACGGCTGGACGCCTGGGGCGGCTACTGCGAGCACTAATACACACCAAAATCAATCTCCGATCAACTATAAAGAACTGGTGGCGGAGTCGGCTTTTTGTCCGGCTCCCATGGGGAATGTGCACCAGGAGTCCTATCGTGTTTATGAGGCGCTTGAGTCGGGGTCCATCCCACTGCTGGAACGGCGCTGGCTGATGGATGCGCATCGCCATGTGCTTGGCGGCCATCCCCTGCCAACTTTTTCCAATTGGAAGACTGCGGCCGGCTTTGTACAGTCGATGTGGAACGACAAACAAGCTCTGGACCAGCTTCAAGCCGAATGCATGAGTTGGTGGCAGAGCTACAAGACGAATCTTAGCGCAGAGGCTCAGGCTTTCGTCGATCGGCTGTGGATGGATATTCCATCCAGTAACAGTCAATTCGTCCGCGGTTATGCTCGCGTGCCGGGGTGGTTCGTATTTGAGTTGCTACGCCACCACAGCGTCGGCGCCCTGCGTCGCCGTGTGGTGCGGCAGGCGCGCAGATTGCTTGAAGGGCGCGCCTTATTCGGAAAGATTTAGAGCGGCTCGCGAGTTCGCGCGTTTCAATCGGATGCGGATGAAATCGCGGGTGGAACAGCGATGAAGGCAATCCCGTTCATGCCCGGAAGGTTCACACTGTTATGGCAAGACAAGCGATGCTCGTTGAGTGAAAGGATCCATGAGATACTCTCGTTGTTGGGTGAAAAGGAGGTCTTTGACGGTGATGGGGAAGAGAACCTTGCGGCCTAACTACTCTACGATCTTGCAGCGCATAGGGCGTCTGGCACGCGGCCGCATTGTTTCCTGCCTGATCGTCGCGATGGTGGCCGTTTGCGGTCTCTATTTCAGGCTCCACGGCCTCCGTAGAAGTCTTTGGCTCGACGAGGCGTGGGTCGCCAATTCCGTAATCGCTGAATCTTTGCGAGGAATGTTTCGCTATGATTCCTGGCTGCAAACCTCCCCGCCGCTGTTCTTGCTGCTGGTGAGAGTAACAGTTGGTTTCCTTGGCCTGACTCCATTCGCATTCCGCCTGATCCCTTTCCTTTTTGGCCTTCTATCTTGTGTCTGCATGTTCTATCTCGCGCG
>Ga0224530_1001884_pt1 | contig 10245 bp, 12 predicted proteins | sample CBST75metaG_FD_179873 | JGI IMG/M metagenome (GOLD analysis project Ga0224530, IMG submission 179873) | Peat soil microbial communities from Stordalen Mire, Sweden - C.B.S.T75 | ecosystem: Environmental > Terrestrial > Soil > Wetlands > Peat | place: Sweden: Norrbotten County, Stordalen Mire...
TCATTAAGGGCGAGCTCAATCAAAAGGGCAGTTCATCCGCCCATTTGCGTCCCCGTCGTCTAGCCCGGCCTAGGACACCGCCCTTTCACGGCGATAACACGGGTTCAAATCCCGTCGGGGACGCCAAATAGATTCAAGCACTTACGAGATTTGGCCGGAAATTTCCGTGTACATTCTCGTGTACATCATTTCCCCTGTTTTCGCCGTTCAAGCCGACATCTTTCCGCAATTCAGGACGAATCATAGCCACCACTTTGCTCTGCGCTGCACGCTTGGCCGGCGACATGGCCTGCGTGTAGATGTCCATGGTGATCCGTGTTGAGGCGTGCCGCAGGAGTTCCTGCACAGTTTTTATGTCTTCTCCGTTTGCCTTCAACAGCGTGGAGAAGGTGTGGCGGAAGGTATGCCACGTGAGCCGCTTGGTGATACCTGCCCGCTTCGCGGCTGGCCAGATGTAGTACCGCATCACTGCAACCAGCCCCAACGGATGCAGACCCCGTTTTCTGCCCGCCCGATTGCTCGTGCTGGCAAAAATCCAGTCCTCGGGCTCGGCACAGGGTGCATGCCGGTACCACTCCAGAAGGTCCTGCGCCAGAAATTCATCCACTGGCACCGGCTTCTTCGAAGCCTCCGTCTTGCATCGGCCCACAACGTTATTCACCACCGAACGCTCGACATGGAGAAGCAGGTTCGCAAAATCCATGTCTTTCCACTTGAGTCCGGTCAGTTCTCCCCGGCGCAGTCCGGTAGCCATCGCGAGAAAAACCAGGGTGCGTTCCCGAATAGAGAGTTCAGCCAACAGCGCTTGCATTTCCTCAACTTCAAGAATCATCGGGATCTGCTCCCGCTTGCTGCCCTGGCGCACACCCGATCCGCGCACCGGCCCAGTAATTGGGTTCCGGTCGGTGAACTCCCACCGAATTGCATGGTTGAACAGAGAACTCATCAGGTTGCGTATCCTGGCCTTGGTCGCGGGGGCAAGGGGCTTCATGTCTTTCTCCGCTTTGGTTCCCAACTGAGACTCCAGTAGCTGAGGCGGTCTCAATCTCAGCGTCCGCAGCCAGTCTTCAACGGCTACCGTCTTGATATCGCCGAGGCGATAATTTCCCCACCTCGGCTGAATCCAGCAATTCAGACAACTGCCATACCGATCCCGCGTCGAAAAGGATTTGCCCTCATCTCCTTTGTCGATCAACTCTGTCAGGCGGTAGTGCTGGATCAAGGCTTCCATTGTGATTGCTTTCATCTCGTTCGGTCCGTCAGCATTTATCATCAGCCGCAAACCAATCGCTGCTTTTTCTGCCGCAGCTTTGTCTTTGTAGCGCTCCAGGGTGCCAATCACCTTCTGGCGGGGAACACGTTTTCCGTCCGGCAGGGTTTGTTTCCATCGAAACACCCATACGAGGTTGCCGCTCCCGTTTTTGATAAGGGAAATGCAACCGTTTTGATACCGCGTCTTTCTCATGTCCGCTCCTTTTTCGGAGACGCGGATCGCACTGGTGTCTCCAATGTACCTCTGAAAGACCAACATTTGGCGTCATAGTGGCTTCAACCGCAAGCACTTCCGTTCCTTCTCGAACGAAGCCACTCTCCGAGTTCAGACAGAAGGAAGCGCCAGCGCACCTTGGCGCCATCGCTGACAGGGTGCGAAGGCAGAGCACCCTTACGAGCCAGCCTTTGGACCGTTATCGCGTGGAGCCCCAGGAATTCTCCCGCCGCACGGGCATCTACAAATCGCTCAGGCATCACTGCAGGAACTGTGATCTGATTCAACACGCCGCACCTCGAAGCCGCTGGAATTGAGCCAAAGCTGCCCCCTCCTCTCCGGCTGCACCCAAATTAAGTCAATAAATGGGGTGTAACCTATCTCATTTCCAGTCGACCTATTCATTTTTGATATAGATTCGGTGAGACACTTCGTGGTGCGAAAGGCACAATGACAGGATTGGCCAAATCATGCTTAAAGGGTAAGCGGTCGCGGTAATGCGACTTGAACTGTTAACTGTCAATTGCGAATCAGACGCAAGCTAATCGGCGAACACCGGCCGACATTCCGGGAGTAATCAGCTCTCAGTGAGTGACTCGGATGATGCGTCGATCCAGAATCGGTCGTGTCGAAGTGCGTGTCTTTGAGGGCTTTCTAATGAAAAGCGTTCCACTGGTGCGGATCTGCCAAATGGACATCTCTTGCCCCCGGTCTTTGCCCATGTGACTTCAACAGAAGGTTGCTTTTCGGGCAGTGTTCCGCAGAGGTCGGTGCGGAACAGCACTATCTCTTGCTGGACTGCGTTCTCCGCCACCCAATCGAAGCAGGGCCGGAAGTCGGTACCGCAGCCTCCGACAGGTCCGAGCTTGATTGACTGCCCTGCGTGATACACTTCGCCCCTGTGGACAAAAGATTAAAGTATAGGACATGGACGACATCGTGCCGCCCGAGCTCGATCTGAATCATAGAATGTTTGAACAGACTCCCGAGCCGCCTATCGGCGGCGCATTCACAGGAGAATGCCATGGACGGTGACAAGATATCATGACCGTGTGTATCGGGGCGCTTTCTTTAACAGGCCCATCTATCGTTCTCGCGGCCGACACTCGGGTCACCCACGGGACATCACCTGTTGATCCCAATGATCAGGCGGGCAAGCAGTACTCTCTGCCACCATACAACTGCGCCACAGCGATTGCTGGATCAATCTCCGAATGCCATGAGTTCGTGGGTCGGCTCGTGCAACAGATGGAGTTGCTAGCAAAGACAGACAGGGATCCATACCGCGAAGAAGTGATGGAAGCTATCAACGAAGCTCGCTTCCAGGTCTTCCGACCAAAGATCGACTGGGAACTTCGGAGGAGTTTGGGAATCACTCTCAAAGAGTTCCATGACCGATTCCTTCCTCAGGCCGACTTCGACATCATGGCGGAAAAATTTGGGATGCAGGCTATTCGCGGCACTCCTCTAAATGTTTCTTGCATCGTTGGTGGATTTACCGCAGAGAACACGATGTTCTTTTGCGCAAAGGGGATTGAACACATCCAATCCGAATCGAGTCCGGGTGTGCATGCGATTGGCAGTGGGTCGATCCTCGGAATGAGTCAGCTGAACAAACGTGGACAGAACCTGGCTTTCGGCCTCGCGCGGACCGTATTCCATGTCCATGAGGCAATGCTCGAGGCGCAGAAAGAGAAGACCGTAGGGCCTCCAACGAATTACCTCGTCGTAATGAAAGCGCAACCGATGATGTACGTGCCAAAGGAAAGCCCGTTACTGGTACGCTGGGTTGATTTCTATCGTGACCGGGACACGGGCGGGCTGGATAGTGAAGAGTCGAATTTCGCCATACTGCGAGAGATGTTGCCTGCGCAGATGCCTCCATACGACAAAGAATTCCCCGGATGAGAGGGCGCAAACCGCCGTCTCGAAGCGCCAGTTTCTTTGACCCGCCAACCGAGAGCAAAGGTTTCAGTAGTCTGCCCTGTGTATTCGGAGCGGGCCTATGGCTTACCGCAATCCCTCATACCGGCTGACGGGGGACAGATCGTTGACGCACGAACCTCCTGCTCCCTGACTGTGGCATCTCGATTCAAATCCAGGAATTCAGCTAGCATATCGCGCAACTCATCGTTCATTGCCCGTAGAAGCGTGGGTGGGCGATCCGGCCCCTTCGATCGAAGCACGCGATTTGGTTTCACAAAGAAGGGCGTCAGAAGGAGCGGGTCCATCATGTAGCGCTCCGCTAGGATCTCCGCGAGTCTCGTGTCGCAGAGATAAGGTGATAGCCTCTCAATCGTGTCTACCGACATTGAAAACAGTTTCGAACAATAGACAGGAGAGATCTCCGAGAAGAGATTAAGTTCGCGCTTGGCCTTGGTGAACTGTCCATCGAGGTAAGAGTTTACGAAGAAGCCGTCTCCGATGTCGTCGCGTGTGAGGAGAACGGGCATGACGGTTCGTATGTCGCTAAGATCGACGCCTTGGATCAACGGTCTTTGCGATTGCCGGAGGGCCTTGGTGATCGATCGCGCCACCTGATAAACGCCCCGAGGCTTTATATATTTCTTTCCAAGTTCCGCTCGGAGTGCAGACGGGGCACCGCCGTACTTCGCCGACCCGAGCATGACCCCGCCTTTACATTCGATGAACAAAGCCGTCGTGCCGCAAAGGATGATGAAATCGCAGACTTCCTCGTTGTCCTCTACGTACCGAGGAGCGGCATAAAAGCGATTAAGCTTCTGATCGACGGAGTTTGAAAAAAGCCAGGAAATGTAGTCTTCAAAGATCTTTCCCCAAAAGCTTGAGAAGTTCTGGCGCTCTCGATCCGGTAACGACTTGTAAATGGTCCAGAAGACCGATGACTCAAACGTCTCCATGCAAAACAAGGTGTCGAGCGGGATAAGGACCTGCTTGGTTCTGAGAAAAGGGAATTCCTTCAGCGCAGTGAAATCGCTGAGTATCCGTGGCCTGCTCGTTAAACGTGTTCGGAGCTCCTCGGGGGTACTGCTCAAAAGTCGAAGGAATGCGTCTCGGTGTGCAGGTGACAATCTTGATTGCTCGTAAAAATCAACGTGAACGCCATAATGAGGAGATCTCATGGTGAGGTCGGCCGCGCTTTGCATGATCCTCGGCAGCACTCCGATCATCAGGGCTTCGAAAAGCTTGAGCGGTAAACCCGAAGCTTTTTCAAAGAGGGCTTCTACATCGAAGTAGGCCGGCTGAGTGACGCGAGCCGGAGCGAGGTAATTGACGATCTTATGCATTCGAGGGACGGATGCGAAGTCGAATCTCAGCTCGTTTGCCTCAGTGATCGGAATGAAGTCACAGATCATCTGTTCCAGCCACGCCTCGCTCCACGGCTCCAGGCTCGATGCCCGCGACGGGTTGGAGTCGTGCTCGTTGGACATGAGAGCCAATATCCCGAGCCTGTGCGATATTTCTTGCGTCATGACCATGTCGGGAAGATCGGGGCAGCATCGAGCGGCTTCGCGCAGGATAAAAAGACATTGGTGACGATGGAAGACCGTCAGGCCTCTCTCTTCGACCCGTTTGGCGATTGTGGGATCGAATAACTCCCGGATGATACCGACCTGAGCCCTCTGATCTCGGGAAAGACCGCGCCTTGAACACAAGACATTTATAGCGGCGAAGGTGCGAAGGACCAAGCCTAGATGGAGTGAACGCAGCTCCGCCTCGAATTGTTCAACGGTGGACGGCGTTCCGAAGACGTCCTGGTAGCGTAAATACGTTTCTACACTAGTCATAGGTCGCGTTCGCTATCGAATCAGATCAGATCGACGTTGTAATCGCGCAGCAGTTTATTCAGCAATGCTCTGTTTGGATAGGCGCTCAAGGAGACCCGCAGCAAGGACAGCGTTCTGGAATGGTGATCTGCCTACTCTCGCGTTGCCCGATGAAGAAGTTATCTCGAGCGGCGGCCGGTGCTCCGGGTGCTCTTCCGGCGAGCTGGCTTCCGGCCTGTGACCGACCTGCTCGGACTCCTGCGCCCTGATGGGCGCGAACAATCACGACCGTAGTCGCTCGGCGCAGAAGTCTGGGTTGTCTTCATGAGAGAACCGCACACTGAACAGATCACGCGCTCATTCGGCGCGCCATAGCCGAGGAGTTGGCCGACAAAGACCGACTTCTCTTTCTCGTACGCTGCACATGCCTTGTTGATGCACTTCGCTCTAATGTTCACCACTTACCGCCTGTCTTCTTCACGATCCACTTCTTCTGCGGCTGCTTCTTCCTCCGCCGCTTATTCCCCACGACCGGGCTATGCGACGCCCTTCCCCCGACGTAAGTCTTACCTGCAACTTTCCCGCTGCCTCTTGCTATGGCGCGGCGTTGGGGGATTACTTCCAGTGGCGAATAGCAGAAAGAACACTGAGTCTTGTCGGACGAGAACCTTCGCCGTCTGCCGCTCTTCGTCTTGCAGGCGGGATTGGAACACCGCTTCATCCTGCCGCCCATGCCCCACCTCCACGCTCAGTGTACTCTCTGCAACGCCCTATTATTCTGCGCACTATGAAAGCATTATGGCTTTCGGCGATACCATAGAGAGCAACGGAGGAGTGGCATGCCAGAGGAAGAAAAGACAGGAGTCTTCATCAGCCACATCACGGAGGAAAGAGGAACGGCGCTCCTCCTGAAAGACCTCCTGCAGAAGACGTTCAAGCGGGACCTACCGATATTCGTGTCGTCCGATTACGAGAGCATTTCAGGTGGCGACGTCTGGTTCACGACGATCGTGAACGGCCTGAAGCACTGTGCGGTCATCGTCGTGTTGCTGTCCCCAGATTCTCTCGAGCGGCGCTGGGTTAATTTCGAAGCCGGAGTCGGCGTAGGCGCGAAAGCGACCGTGATCCCCGTCGTCACTCATGGCCTGGAGCTGAGTGGTGTCGGCCATCCTCTCACGTCGCTCCACATACGCTCTATCCAGACCATCGCTGACGTGAACGCACTGATGACCGATGTAGGAACGAAGCTCGGCCTCATACCAAGAGCGTTGATCGACTCGAGTGTGCTCATCGCACATGCATCGCAACCTTCTGCAGGAAGCGGGTGGATCGGCGTTGATTGGGACGACCAATTTCTGGCGGTCGGCGGACCGGTCTTGAAGCTACCGAAGGTCGATGACCAGACATTTACCAAGACTCAGGCCGATGCGCTCCGCAAAGGCGGATTTTCACCGCATATGGCGCACCGGCCTAATATGAAACCGTCCGTCGACGCGGGCCATAAGATCGTCTACCTTACCGATAAGAAGACCTACCGCGCCGAGCTGAGAGATGGCGACACAATCTTGGTCGCTAAACGTGGGTGATGGCTAGACTCTTTTTGATCAATGAAATTGCAACAGCAACACTACGTAAGGATTCAGTTGCAACCATTGATAGGCCCTAGAAGCGTCGAGTAATGCAAACTCGTCGATCTGAAAAAGGGCAGCTTTGCCAATAGCCAGAAAGAAGAAAACCTCGAATCGTGGATAGAGCACAACCCTAGATCTCCCCAATCGACGGGAGTGGTTGCTACAACGTTTCTGAGTGACGATCGGGATTCCGCGGCGTTTTACAATGGCTACGATCGGCAAACACCAGAGCAGTCAATTCATGATTATGGCTCTGCTGTCTCAAGAATGGCCCTGAGTGAGATGCATTTCAGTTGAGTCGCCTCGTGACTTTTCGGGCAACGGCCGTGCGAGAACCATGGTGGCGTGTCCCTATGATTCGCGGCGTTTTCCATCTATCTCCCTAGTCTTCTGGCCCCGCATCCCTGCGCATCCCCCGGACACTGCTTCGGGCCATTTCCGCCGCCCTGGCGGACTGCGCGTGTTCTGCTTCGGCTCACGCCGCCCGTCCGGGTTTCGGTACCCTCTCAAAAATCTTCCGCACCGAACGCGAAACATTTTCGAGCCACTCCCGAAAAAGCACACGCTTGCCTTGGGAGGCGGGTCCCTCGCATCGCTTCGCGCGGTGTGTCCCGGGTGATTTCAGAGACGCGGGACCAGAGGAGATTCAAAGCGATGGCAACCACAGTTCATACCGAGCAGAGCAGCTTCACCAACCGGATTCTTCACGGCGATTGCGTCGACGTGATGCGTCAGATGCGGGACAACAGCGTCGACTTCGTGCTCACCGATCCGCCGTATCTCGTGAACTATCACGACCGTGAGGGGCGCTCCATTCAGAACGACGTCAACGCAGACTGGTTGAAGCCAGCGATGTCGGAAGCATTTCGCGTCCTCAAGCAGAACCGCCTGATGCTCTGCTTCTACGGATGGACGAAGATCGATGCATTCTTCGAAGCGTGGCGCAACGCGGGTTTTCAACCTGTCGGACACATCGTGTTTCGTAAGAGTTATAGCTCGAAGAGCAGGTTCCTTCGGTATCAGCATGAGCAAGGATTCCTGCTCGCGAAGGGTAGACCGCCGCTTCCGAAGCAGCCGCTAGCCGACGTCATGGATATGCCCTATAGCGGTAACAAGCTGCATCCGACGCAGAAACCAGTTCCGGTGCTGGCCTCGCTCATCCGCAGCTTCTCACTGCCAGGCGAAATCGTTCTGGATGCTTTTGCTGGCTCTGGTTCCACTTGCGCAGCCGCCGCACTGACGGGCCGCAGGTACATCGGCATTGAACTCGATGATGCCTACTTCGCTCAGGCGTGCGCGCGATTGATCCGCGTAAGAGAGAGGATCGCCAGACGATCCACATCTTCCGGCATTCCCACTCCGTGATGGAGTGTGCCCGCGCGCCCGCCGCGCTTCAAGGCGACCGCCCATCTGAGCTGTGACTATCGCAGCCTTGACCCGCGCCGTGCCCGCGGATTCCTTGCTGTCCATCGTGGGAATGCCATGCTCTCCGCGCACGCGCGGCGTATAGATGATTTCCTCACGTCTTCCTTTCGGCTGTGTCCCATCGACAACAAAGTGTGTCTTCGAATCTATGTCGAAACTGAATAGGTCGGTCGGAAATGATATGGGTCGCGGGTAGTTTTCAGCCTTACCTTCGCTCCATGACGTTGCACGACGAGTCCCACTCGCCCTAAAAAACAGCAACTGAAATGGAGCCCTATGCAAACAACTCTTTCATCGAAACGACGACGCGTCCGGCAATTCAGCAGCTATGCGCGAAGACTTGCGCTTCCGTCCCTGCTCCTCCTCGCGGCACTGCCTGTGTATGCCCAAAGCACTGGCAGCGATCCGTGGGATAACGCGGTCAACGTACTCAAAACCGCCTTTACCGGAACGATTGCGACCGGGCTGTCGCTGGTCGCCATCGTCGTCGGGGGCCTGATGTTCGCCTACGGCGAAGGCCAGTCCAAGAAGACCATCGCCGGGATCGTTTTCGGCGTGGGTATGGCTATAGGCGCAGTCAATTTCATGGCTTGGCTCTTTCCAAGCTAGAGAGGAGGTGATCCATGTCTAGGCCAGCGGACGCGAGGGTCAGTCCGGTATTCAAGGCCATGAACCGTCCGTTGACTGTCCTCGGAGCGGAGCGGCGACTGTTCTTCGTCGCTCTGATCTCCGGGGGCGCCATCTTTTCCCTGCTGCATTCGCTGCTCGGCGGAATCGGCCTGTTCGTCGTGGGCATCATTATTGCCCGCATTGCAACCAAGCATGATGTGGAGATTCTGCGCGTGCTTTTTAACTCCGGCAAGTTCCGTAGACGCTACGACCCCATGAAGGCCGACGACACAGAGATACGCATTGCGAGGCACGATGGTCAAAGTTGACGACATTACGAAGGGCTGGAAGGAAGCGGGATCATTCGCCGCCCAGGTGAACCTGTACGGCTTTTGGGACGAACACTCGTTTCTGACAAAATCAGGCGACCTCGGTGCCGCGCTCCGTATTGGCGGAATTGATTACGAGAGTCTCAACCACGCTGGCCGCGATTACGCGGTCCAGCGCCTCGAAGCGGCCTTCCGCTCACTTGATGACAAGTGCCGGCTGTACCAGGTTTTATTCAAGCGGAACCGGCCCGCAATTCCCCATGCAGAGTATGAGAACCCGCTGGTGCGCGCGACTGTAGAACAGCGCAGCGCATTTCTGCATTCCAAAGCGGACCGGCTCTATTCCATCGATCTTTATTGGGTCGTCATGATCGATGGCAGCTACCAGAAAACCGGGATGCTGCACGCGGTCGCCGCATTGCCGAAGCAGCCACACTCGTCGCTGCGCGATTTGCGCGCCCTGTTCTCCGGCAACAAGGAACGAATGCTGATCTATGAGCAGATCGAACGCGACCGGCTGCGGCTGCAGCAAAAGGTCAACAGTTTGAGTGGGCAGCTTAACGACCTGATGACGGTCGAGCTGCCAGGGGCGGAGGAGACTTTGCGCATACTGCGCCGTCTCGTAAACTTCCGCCCCTCGAAGTTTCAGAATGCGCGGCTCTACGGTGCGCGCCATCTCGACTGGCAAATGTGCGATTCCGAACTGGAAGCGCATCGTGGCTACCTGCGCATGGATGACGATTACGTCCGCGTCCTCACGCTAAAGGAGCTTCCCTGCGAGACCCGGCCATTGATCCTCAATGGCCTGCTCGACATCCCGGCCAACTTCCACGTCGTCACCGAGTGGCATCCAGTGGACAATGCAAAATCCCGCAAAGAGATTGCATCACGACGCCGGCATCATCACAACTCCAAGACCAGCTTCGTCTCGAATCTTCAGGACCGGCAGAACACCGGTCCGCATGACGAACTGGTCGATGACTCCAAACAAGCGGCAGTGATGGAGCTGGGCAATGCGC
>Ga0224530_1001893_pt1 | contig 10197 bp, 8 predicted proteins | sample CBST75metaG_FD_179873 | JGI IMG/M metagenome (GOLD analysis project Ga0224530, IMG submission 179873) | Peat soil microbial communities from Stordalen Mire, Sweden - C.B.S.T75 | ecosystem: Environmental > Terrestrial > Soil > Wetlands > Peat | place: Sweden: Norrbotten County, Stordalen Mire...
GTGCTGCCCAGCAGAGCGTCGAAGCTCTCCCAGGAAATGGTTTTGGCCAGTTGAACAAGAGGGTGACTCATGTCGATCAGTTGTTCCAAGTCGATCTGGAACAACTCGCGTTGAGGGTGCTGAAGCTTGTTTCTTGGACGCATCAGTTTTCCCAGCTTTTTCGCCAATTTTCTACCGCTGATGAATATACTATAGCACTATCTATGAACGTATGTCGTTGATATTATGATGCTTATATGATATTTCAGCGACAACTAATTCCCCTCCCCCATCGCACAATGGAAATGGAGAGGAACAAGCCATGCTGCTGGACCGCAACTCCATGCCCATAAAAGAACCCATAAAAACGCACCTGAAAATTACGCACAACCCGCTCTAGCCGCGCAGAAATGCTTTTCCGGCATTTTCCCTTGGAATCAGTCTTTTACCAGCGACCGGATCAGTCCTTGTGCAATCGGCCGCGGAGCCGTTCGAGCACATTGGGCGGCACAAGTCCGGTAATGTCGCCGCCAAAGTTGGCGACTTCCTTCAGCATCCTGGAGCTGACAAACGAATAGCGGCCAGCCGGCTGAAGAAAAACCGTCTCAATCTCCGGAGCCAACCGCCGATTCATCAGGGCCATCTGGAATTCGTACTCGTAGTCGGAGATGGCGCGGATGCCACGCAACACCGCTGCGGTGCCCTGCTGACGCGCAAAGTCGACCATCAGCCCGTCAAAGGTGGCAATGGAGACATTGCCCAGCGAGGCCGTGACTTCCTTCAGCATCTCGACGCGCTCCTCGACGGTGAACAGTGGATCCTTTTCGGGATTGTTGAGGACAGCGACAATCAGGTGCTCGAAGAGCCTGGCGCCGCGGTGGATCAGATCCACGTGGCCGTTGGTCGGCGGGTCGAAAGTGCCGGGATAAAGAGCCTTTACGGTCATGGGAACGACTCCACGGTGAATTCTAAATTCTACAGCGGAACCAGAGTTAAGCGGTCAAGCCGCGGTGCAAAACGCTGTTTCCGGACGGCGATGGCCCGGAAAGCAAGCGCATTACGATTCCAGGTTTGCTGGACGCATCACCAGTTCCACGCCGGCTTCGCGGAAAAGCTGCTCTGTGCACTGGAAGCTTTCCGCCCACCGTTCGCTGTCGCTCGGCACGGTTACGACGCGCCGTATTCCGGACTGGATAATGATGGAGGCGCACTGCGAACAGGGCATAAATGGCCAGACGTAAAGCGTGCATCCCTGCAACGGCTTGCCTGCGGATAGGATGGCGTTGATTTCCGCGTGAATGATGGTGCGGTACTTGTTTTCGCGAATTTCCAGCCGATCCGCCGAGTCAGCCACTCCGGCCGGATGGCCGTTAAATCCTAGCGAAACAACAAACTTGCCCCTCGTGATGACCGCTCCCACCTTGGTGCTGGGGTCTTTGCTCCACTTCGACACCAGAATTGCCATTTCAAGAAAACGCGCATCCCAATCCGCCATTGCCACTCCTCCTGCGTACATGATCTAGCACTCGATTCTATTGGGCCGAATTGCGAAAACGAGCGACTGCCTCCAGGCAGCCGCTCGTTTTCGCAATTAATATTCATACTGCTCCTGGAGTAGGGGCACCCGGCTTTTCCAGGTCCCAAAAACGGGACCTAAGACACCCAGCTTTGGTGCAAGAACCAGCGGTCAGAGGCCTAGCCCTTGCGCCCGCGGACGGCTTCCTTGGCTTCAGCGGGGCCGGCGGCAGGAACTTCAGGGATGTCAGCCTTGATGCCGCCGATGTTGAGCTTGGCGCGGACCTCGGCGTTCAGCTTGGTGAAAACGTCCGTATTTTCCCTGAGGTAGGTACGCGTGTTTTCGCGGCCCTGACCAATGCGCTCGCCAGCGTAGCTGTACCATGCGCCGGATTTCTCGACGATGTTGTTGGCCACAGCCAAGTCCAGAACGTCGCCTTCCTTGCTGATGCCCTCACCGTAAATAATGTCGAACTCGGCCTCGCGGAAGGGCGAAGCCACCTTGTTCTTCACGATCTTGACCTTGGTGCGATTGCCGGTGACCTGATCGCCTTCCTTGATGGCGGCAATGCGGCGAATGTCGATGCGAACCGAGGAGTAAAACTTGAGCGCGCGGCCGCCGGTGGTGGTTTCCGGGTTGCCGAACATGACGCCGATCTTTTCGCGGATTTGGTTAATAAAGATCAGCGCGGTGCGGGATTTTGAAACCGTGCCGGTCAGTTTGCGCAGGGCCTGGGACATGAGGCGTGCCTGAAGGCCCATGTGGGACTCGCCCATCTCGCCGTCCAGTTCGGCTTTGGGCACCAGCGCGGCAACCGAATCGACCACCAGCACGTCCACAGCGCCGGAACGGACCAGTGCCTCGGTAATTTCCAAGGCCTGCTCGCCACTGTCCGGCTGCGAAACCAGCAGGTTGTCGATGTCCACGCCGAGCTTCTTGGCATACTTGGGGTCCAGGGCGTGCTCAACGTCAATGAAGGCCGCCAAGCCACCCGCCTTCTGCGCTTCGGCGATTACCTGCAACGTAATGGTGGTCTTGCCCGAGGACTCAGGGCCATAGATTTCGGTAACGCGGCCGCGGGGAATTCCGCCCACGCCAAGAGCCGCATCAAAGCTGATGGAGCCTGTGGAAATAACGGCGATGGGGACCAGCGCCTCTTTGGACCCGAGCCGTACGATAGACCCTTTTCCAAACTGTTTTTCGATCTGTGCAAGGGCAAGTTCTACGGCTTTGGCGCGGTCGTCGGCAATGGCCATTCGGGGGACTCCTCAAGATTTTGCCCGGCGCGGCTCATGTTTTTTCGGCAGGAAACTGCGCACAGGCTTGAATTGGATTTCGATGGGATTGTAACAGGGCTGGAGCGACAAAAACAGAAGAAAATGGCGAAGAAACGGGAAAACAAGGCAACTGACCAAGAAAGCCGAAAACGAGCACCATTTTTCCTATCTCGCACCATTTATTTAAATTGCGCTTAATATAAATTCAGAACATAATTCAATTATGAGAACCAGTGTAAAACTTGATGCAGATGTTCACGAATTCGCCTCGGTGTATGCAGCGGCGAAGGGAATTTCGTTGAGCACTGCAATCGGAGAGTTGATCCGGAAGGCGCAGACGGCAGCACTTCCTTCTACGCCGCTTGGTATCCGGCGATCAAAGAGCGGTCTTCCGATGTTCCCTCCTACCGGAAGAGTCATCACGTCCGAGATGGTAAAGAAGCTAGAGGAGGAAGAGTTTGATCCGGAAAAATTTGCTTGATTTGAACGTCTTAATCGCGCTCACAGACTCCGGGCACCAGCATCACCAGAAAGCGCAAGACTGGTTCATCTCCTCCGGCAAAGAGAACTGGGGCATTTGCCCGTTAACAGAGGCGGGATTCGTCCGAGTCACGACAAATCCCGCGTTCCGTTCAGGCCCGCGCACATTGGAACAAGCCATAGCCATTCTTCAAGCGCTTAAGGAATGTCCTGGCTATTGGTATTGGGGAATCGATGAAAGCTGGGTCACTCTTACCGCCCCGTTTGCGGCGCGGATCTTCGGGCATCAGCAAATTACAGATGCCTACCTGTTGGGGCTTGCGGTAAAGGAGAACGGCGTGCTGGTCACATTCGACCGAGGCATCAGATACATGGCCGGGGCAGAGTTCAGCCGGAACGTTCTCATCCTTGAATAGACAGAGTTCCGCGGGTCAAACGGTGTAAGCGCCAATGCGGGTTTCGCGGCTGGTCAGGTCGTCGCAGGCGCGGTCCAGAACTTCGTACTCCTGGTCGTGCGCCTTGCGGAAAGCGCGGAAGTCGTCTTCGCTGGCCCAGCGGTCGATGGTCAGGTAGTTGCCGGGGATGTAGGCATCGCGCAGAAGCTCCGTGCCCAGATAGTGGGACGAAGCGTGGAACAACTGAGCCCATGATCCCTCCGGGCTGTAAGCGGCTTCAAAGCCCTCGACCTTATTCTCGGCGATCTCGAACTGCCAAACCACAACGAACATGCGCTGCCTATCCCTCTCTTTGATTTATTTATGGTAGCTCAACAAGGCCGCAGACAAAGGCCAGAAGCGGAAGCAGATGCAAAGAATCAGGCGCGGATGGGCCACCATGCCAACTTGGTCCACCGTCCTCCCCGGAACAGGCGCATACTGTGATGCGCAAGCCGTTTTTTAAACGCGGCCCTCCCCCTCGATTTCCTGCACTTCATGCCGGTTTCATCATTCCTCAAAGACATTCGCCGCATCCGGAACGTAACCAAATGAATCCAATCAGGCGAAGCTCGATAAATCAAGCCGCTACGGAATTCGTCCGGAGCGTGAGCCTGCGAATTTGCTCTGCCCACGGCGCAGGGCCAGAAAAATACCGGACAAGAACAGAACGCATTGAGAGAGGGATCCATGACAGTTGCTGCTCGTTATCCAGGCATCAGGGTTACCGCAAACGGAAACCAGTTGGTCTCGTACCTGACCGAAACCCGGATTGCCGACGCCGGCGTGTTTTATCCGATTACGCCTTCCACGGAGGGCGGGGAGCTCTTCCAGCAGGCCTATGCCGAAGGCCATCTGAACGTCTTCGGGCACAACACCATCGCAATTGAGACCGAAGGCGAGCACGCGGCGCAGGGCGGAGCCATTGCCCACTCGGTCTGCGGCAAGCGCGTGGTCAATTTCACCTCCGGCCAGGGCGTGGTTTACGGCGTCGAGCAGGACTTCCATGCGCCGGGCAAGGGCTCGACCATGGTGCTGGAGGTGGGCGCTCGCGCACTTACCAAGCACGCGCTGAACGTGCATTGCGGCCATGACGATATTTATGCGGCGCTGGACACGGGCTGGATCATGCTCTTCGGCAAGGACGCGCAGCAGGCCGCCGATCAGGCCCTGATTCTGCGCAGCGTGACCGAGTTGAGCCTGACGCCGGGCATGAACATCATGGACGGCTTCCTGACCAGCCATCTGGAGCGCACCTTCTACAAGCATGAGTCGGAACTGATCCGTGAATTTCTGGGCGCGCCGGACGACGTGATCGACTGCCCAACCGAGGCGCAGCGGGCTCTCTTCGGCCTCACCCGCCGCCGTGTTCCCAAGATGGTGGACCTCGCCAACCCTATTCTGCTCGGCCCTGTGCAGAATCAGGAACACTACATGCAGGGCGTGGTGGCGCGCAGAAACAACTTCGCCGAGCCGATTCTTGGATTCCTGGAAGCCGCCTATGAAAAGTTTGCCGAACTGACGGGCCGCCGCTACGGGCTCATCAGCAAGTGGAAAACCGACGACGCGGATACTGTCTTTGTCTCGCTCGGTTCGGCTGCGGAAAACATCGAGGCGGCGGTGGACTACCTGCGCCAAACGCGCAGCGTCAAGGTCGGCTCCATCCACATCAACGTGATTCGCCCCTTCCCCGAGGCGGCGATTGTGGCCGCGCTCAAGGGCAAAAAGAACGTCATCATTCTGGAACGCACCGACGAGGCTCTCTCCGGCGACAATCCGATGGGCCGCGACATTCGCACCGCGCTGTCGAAGGCTGTGCAATCCGCTGCAGGGCTGCCCTCGATCTCGATCGATGAAGTCCCGCAAATCTTCTCCGGCTCCTACGGCCTGGGCTCGCGCGACTTCCGCCCCGAGCACATCATCGGCGCGTACGAGTACGCCACCGCTGGCCGCGCCCGCACAGACGGCAAGAGGGCCTCTGACGGCGCAAACTACTTTGTGCTGGGCGTGGACCACCCCTACGCGGTCATCGCCGACGAAACTCCATCTCTGCTGCCTGAGGGCGCTGTGGCCGTGCGCTTCCACTCCATCGGCGGCTGGGGAGCCATCACCACCGGCAAAAATCTGGGCGCGATTCTCGGCGACCTGAACGATCTGATCTACGCGCGCGACGGCGTAAAAGACGAGCTCGGCAATCCCAAGGAAGTCATTCACGTCAGCGCCAATCCCAAGTACGGCTCGGAGAAAAAGGGCGCGCCCACCAGCTACTTCATGGTGGCAGCCAAAGATCGCATCCGCGTAAATTGCGACCTGCGCCATGTCACCACGGTGCTCTGTTGCGACCCCAAGGCGTTTACCCACACCAACCCGCTCGACGGCATGGCCGAGGGCGGCAGCTTCGTGTGGGAGTCGGATGTCGAGGGAGAAGAAGCGTGGAAGCGCCTCCCCCTTGCGGCGCGCAAGCAGATCATCGAGAAAAAGATTCACGTCTTCACGCTGCCCGGTTTTGAGATTGCGAAGAAAGCAACCAACCGCGCCGATCTGCAATTGCGCATGCAGGGCAACGCCTTTCTGGGCGCGTTCTTCCGGGTCAGCACGCTGTTGCAGGAGTTCGGAATCACGCAGGAGCAGTATCGCGACGTGGTTCACAAGCAGTATGTGAAAAAGTTCGGCAAGCTGGGCGAAGCCGTCGTCGAATCCAACATGGAAGTCATGATGCAGGGCTACGACCAGGTGAAGGAGATCGAGATTGGCGCGCTCTCTGCGGCCGATCTCTCCAGCCTGCGCGGCCAGGCGCTGCTGCCGATTTTGGAGATGGCGACTGCGGGCAGTTCCTGCGGCACGGGCTGCCGTTCCCACGCCATGCCCGCTGGACAGGCGAAGCGTACGCCGCTCGCCAGCGTGGCCTACTTCGACGCGCAATTCCGCTCCGGCTACGGCTACGACCAGCCCGCAACGCCGCTGTCAGCGGTAGGCATGATCGCGGCTGCCACCGGCGACACTGTCTCAAAATACGTGGCGCGGCGCGAAACTCCGCTCTACATCCCGGAAAACTGCACGCAGTGCATGGAGTGCATCTCGGTTTGCCCGGATACGGCGCTGCCCAACACCGCGCAGGATTTAAGTACGCTGTTGAACACTGCCGTCAGCTACTACATTTCCGACCTCGACGAACGGAAGAAGCTCCTGCGCGCACTGCCGCAGATTGAAAAGCTGGCGCGCGAGCGGATGGTCGCCGAAGCAAAAACCGGCACGCCGCTGCCCACGATTCTGCACGAAGTCACCGGCTCCATCGACGGGTTCTCCGCCCAGTCCAAGCAGCAGTTCTTTGCGATCATCGACAAGGTGCCGATGGCCTATCAGCGAGTGAACGCCATCTTCTCCTCGCCGGAGCGCAAAAGCCCTGGTTCGGGCGGCATCTTCTCGATTTTTGTTTCCGATTTGTGCAAGGGCTGCGGAGCCTGCGTCACAGCTTGCGGCGATCACCAGGCGCTGAAGATGGTGCCGGAAACGCTCGATATCAACGCCGCGCACACCACCAGCACCGACTTCCTTGACCTGCTGCCTGATACTGCGCAGAAGTTCCTGGGACTGTTCAACGGTGCGAATCCGGCGGAGTCGAAGACCGCCACGTTGCGCAATATGCTCATGGTGCGCAGTAACTACGATGCGCTGGTGGCGGGCGACGGCGCCTGCGCGGGCTGCGGCGAAAAGAGCGTGCTGCGCTCCATTGCCGTGGTCACCGAAGCGTATATGCGCCCCGTCTTCCACGCCAAAAGCGACCGGCTGGTTTTGAAGGCAGGCGAAGTGGAGAAGAACGGTGTAGCGCAGCTCGCGGCTCTGAAGCAGCGCAACCCCGCTGAATACGCGCTGCTGCGGCAGGCCATGGCGCACTTGATTCTTGGCCTTGGCGGCGAAGACGTAAAAGACACCCAGGCGCGCATCGCAGCTTACGAGGCCGCGCATGGCGCAATCACCGACGCGCAGCTCATCGAAGCCATTGCGGCGGTGCTGCTGACAGAGGCCTTCAACCACAAGGATCTGCAAGCAGTGGACGGCCGCACGGCCAACGGCATGAGCGTAATGGCCATGGCCGCGCACACCGGCTGCAACACCGTCTACGGCTCCTCGTCGCCCAACAATCCGCACCCTTATCCGTGGATGAACTCGCTCTTCCAGGACGGCGTAACCGTGGGCTGGCTGATGGGCGAAAGCTTCATCGTCGATCACGCTCGCCGCTCTGTGATTCCCGAGCGGCTCGCGGACATTCTTCTCACGCGCGATGCCAATGTCATCAACGAGGAAGAGTATTACCACTTGAGCCATTTCACCGACGCTCTAATGACCGACCAGGAAATTGTGGAGCTGCCCAAGGTTTGGGTGGTGGGCGGCGACGGCGGCATCGGCGACATCGGCTACCAAAACACCTCCAAAGTTGTTTTGCAGAATCGGCCCAACGTAAAGGTTCTGATGCTTGATACGCAGGTCTACTCCAACACCGGCGGGCAAAACTCAGACTCCACTCCGATGCTGGGCGGCGGCGACATGAACGTCTACGGCGCGGCCACGCAGGGCAAAAGCACCGAAAAGAAAACCGTGGCGGAGACCTTCCTCGCCGGCCACGGATCGCCCTTCGTAGCACAGGTTTCCATGGCCAACGCGCCCAAGCTCTACCGCGCGATTCTGGACGGGCTTGAGTATCGCGGCACCATGTTCCTGCAGGCCTTCACCACCTGCCAGCCGGAGCACGGCGTCGCGGACGACATGGCGCTCTACCAGGCGCAGCGCGCGCGCGACTCACGCGGCGTACCGGAGTTCGTCTTCAATCCGCGGCTGGGCGAAAGTTATCAAGAGGCTCTGGACCTGAAGGGCAATCCGTCCATCGATCTCGACTGGTACGAAGCCAAGGCGAAAGACGGCAAGACCTCTCGCTACACCGTTGCCCACTGGGCCACAACGGAAGCGCGCTTCCGCAATCATCTGAAGAAGATCAAGCCCGACCAAATCCAGGGAAAAATTCCGCTCGATAACATGCTGGTGCGGATCACACAGCAGGACGTGGTCTACCGTCGCTATCTCGACCCCGCGCACCGCGCCTTCATTCCGGACTTCGGTGTGTACATCGAGTACGAAGCGGACGGCAAAACCGAGTACCGCGCACTCTCGCGGCAGATGGTGATGTTCTGCGTGGAGCGGCGTAAGGCTTGGCGTATGCTGCAATCGAAGGCGGGCATTGTGAACCGCGAATACCAGGCGCAGAAAGCGATTCTCGCCGAGGTGGACGCAGGCAAGCTGACGCAGGAAGAACTGTTCGCGCGAGGACACGAAATCGTGCGCGAGAAGCTATCCGTCAAGGCATAACTCAACTGCGACCTATAGTACAAACCACGCTGTTCCACTCCCGACTTCCCACAAATGCCCCGTGTCCCATCATTTCCGCAGTTTCATCGCGGAAAGGATGGGAAACCACAAACGTCACACGTTCAGAACACGAGTGTGCACGGCGCAGGATGGGAATAATTCCGCTTCCCGAGCCATGCCACGAAGTGCGACAATCATCGCGTCGAGCCCGTTTCCCTTGAATGAGGGCTCTGCCTGGAGGAAAAAATCATGAAGCGTCTTCTCATCTGCACGAGTCTTCTGTTTGCCGCTACCACGCTGCTTGCCCAGTCCGCCCCGCACCAGGGGCCGCCGCCGGGACCGCCCGAAAGCCCGGCAGCCAAGGAAGTGGCGACCATCGACGGCAAGTCCATCACCATTACCTACAGCTCGCCTCGTGTAAGAGGCCGCGACGGCAAGATCTTCACACAGGATGGGTTGATCAGCCACGAGCCGAACTACCCTGTGTGGCGCGCCGGGGCCAATGCCGCCACCTCCCTGCACACCGAAGCGGACCTCAGCATCGGCGGCGAGGATGGGCTGGTGGTCCCCAAGGGCGATTACACCTTGTATGTGGACATCTCCGACCCGGCCGGCTGGGTCCTGATCGTGAACAAGCAGACCGGCCAATGGGGAATGAAGTACGACAAGGCTCAGGACCTGGGGCGTGTGAAGATGACCACTGCGGCAACGCCTGCGCTGGTTGAAAACCTGGCGTACTCGATCACCGGCATCAGCGGAAACCAAGCCACTCTCACCCTGACCTGGGAGAACGTAAGCGCATCGGTTCCGATTCAAGTGCGTTGAATTGTGGCTCCAGGGAACACGCCGCTGGATCCGTGGCGTGTTCCCTGCCCTTCCGTCCGCCCCCGGTTCGGCAAAGGTAATGCGCTAGAGCGAAACCAGAGTAACTAGTCGATCCTGAAAAAGTTGTGAGAGTGTTTACCTATAGATAGATTAGTGATATAAAAGAGCCATATCTGTATAGGAGGCTCTTATGAACCGCTGCAAGCAATGTGATGGCAAGGATTTCGTCAAGAACGGCTTCGTGAGAGGACAACAGCGTTATCGCTGCAAGAGTTGCGGTCTGAATTTTGTTGTGGGGGATAAGCGCGTCAAGGAGGATACGGCT